>Ga0210409_10000416_pt1 | contig 72492 bp, 55 predicted proteins | sample IncBWH17MmetaG_FD_161649 | JGI IMG/M metagenome (GOLD analysis project Ga0210409, IMG submission 161649) | Forest soil microbial communities from Barre Woods Harvard Forest LTER site, Petersham, Massachusetts, United States - Inc-BW-H-17-M | ecosystem: Environmental > Terrestrial > Soil >... | reverse complement strand
GAGAGTGTCGGGCGCCCGAAAGGAATTGCTAACTCGTGGCACGCCGACTCTCGGGTCGGGTTAAGTTAGAGCCCGCGCCAACGCAGGCTACGACACCCTCTCCCAAAAACCAGATGAATCACCCGTGTTTACGGCGTTTTGTGGTTAAAAACCCTTGAAGGATTTGCGCGGACTGCGACGATTCTGACAGGCTGCGTTCACGTTATCGTTATCGGTAACCTTCGGTAACCTTCCTCGGTAACCTTCAATAGGCCGTTCGAACGTCATGACCTTGCGTTTGGCCCCTATTACATCTACGGCTGAGAATGGCTTCGTGCGAACCGCGCGCCGATGGCCTGCTGGTTGCAGCCAACAAGGCTGACGTTGGCGGCGGGGGCGGCGCCGCGAGCAACTTCGTCGCAGGCGGCAACGCATTGCCAGGCGGCGGCGGCCATGAGGCCTTCCCCGAGAATCCGTTTAAGGCTAAGGCGCCGACCCGGCCAATCGCCCCAGGCGGCGCGTTCGGGAGCATCTAACTGTGGGCTATCATCCTGGCTGTCAAAGAGCACCTCAGTAGGCGCGCCCGACGGCAGCTGCGAACGCATCGCGAGGGCAGCGCGGGTACGGTTCAGGTCCGTCGAAAAGGTGTGCGCATCCGTGATGGCATTCAACTCCACACCAAGCGAAAGGCCGGGCTCAAGGCTGAGGCAAAGGGCCCCAGCCCCGCTGCTCATCACCGAAGAGCGCTGGAAATGCCACAGCGCGTCCGCGCGCAACCAGTGGCTTTCCTCCGCTCCGATGACAAGGCAAGCGTTAGCTCGCTGTTCCTCAAGCCAGTCAACCGCCAGCGCGACGCCTTGCAGAAAACACGCCGGGTCGCCGACCAGGGTGCTGGCAAGTGTCACGTTTCCCAACAAAGTCGCAAGATGGCTCGCCGGGGCAGCGAATACTGTCTCGGGAAAGACGAGCGGGCTGGCCGTGAGGGGGTCCCGCAGCGTTTCTTCGAAAAAGCGAGCCGAATATTGGACGCACCCCGACTGAAGGCAGACCACGAGTCCAAGCCGGTCGCCTGGCGGCCGGTTGGCCGCAAGCTTGCCTAGGGCTTCGAGAGCGGCAGCGGCGGCGTATTGCGTGATAGGGCTGGCGCGCCGAAGCCGTGGATGGCCTAGGAATGACGGACGGGTGAGCGGAGGCGGGACCGGGCATGCCTGAAGCGGTTTTGCTGGGTCAGGGCGCGCCAGCGGCTGCCGAGGCACTGGCAGCTGACTCTGAAGCACTTTCCCCAGAGCGGCGACGTCCCAACCCGCCGGAGAAACCGCGCCCAAGCCGCAGACATAAACACCGCTCATGGCCACCTCCGGAAAATCAGCGTTGCATTCACGCCTCCAAAACCGAATGAGTTCGAGAGCACAGCGTTCACGCTGGCGTCCCGGGGTTCGCGAACGATAGGAAAGTTGCAGGCCGGGTCGGGTCGTTCGAACGCCGGTTCGGGCGGAAGCCATTGTTCGCGCAGCGCCATTAGGCAAACGACGGCTTCAACGGCGCCCGCCCCGCCCAGCAAGTGCCCAATCCCGGCCTTGGTGGAGCTGACCGGCAAGCTGGAGGCGCGGTCGCCGGCCCAGCGCCGGATCGCCAGCGCCTCGGCGCTGTCATTGAGCGGAGTGCCGGTTCCATGGGCATTCACGTAATCGATGTCCGCGGGCGTGACGCGAGCGTTTTCACAAGCCAGCGCCATGGAAGCCAGGGCCGCATCGCCTTCCGGATGTGGCTGGGTGAGATGATGACAGTCAATGACGGCGCCGTACCCGATGAGCTCAGCCAGGATGGAAGCGCCACGCCGCCTGGCAGCGTCGAGGGTTTCGAGCGCCACGACCGCGGCGCCTTCGCCAAGCGCCAGGCCATCGCGCGCCGCATCGAACGGGCGGCAGACCGTGGGCGAGAGCGCCTGGAGCGAATCGAAGCCGGAAAAAACGAGCTGACTGAGCGCGTCGTAGCCGCCGGTCAACACGCGCTCGGCCCGGCCACGGCGTATCAGCTCCCAGGCCTGGCCGATGGCGTTCGCGCCTGAAGCGCAGGCGTTTGACACAATGGTCACCGGCCCGCTGAAACCCAGGGCGTCGGCGACCATCCGGCCTTGTGTCTGGGATTGATAGTAGAGCGTTCGGGTAGGCTGGTTGCGATGACGCTGCGGCGTTTGGACAGCCTGCCGAAAGTAGTCTTCGCCCAAGGCCATGCCGCCGGCGGTCGTTCCGAGGATCAATGGGATTTGGCCTCCGGGCTCCCAACCGGCTTGGCGCCACGCCTCCTGCGCCGCCACGAGCAACATCTTTGCCGGCCGATCAAGTCGCGCGGTGGCGCGCGCGCCCAGGCGTGTCGGCGGCAGCGTGGCCGGCAAATCGACCTCAGCCGCCGTTTTTACTCGCTGCCGGCTGACATCGAATAGCGACACCACGCGGAAAGCGGCGCGCCCGGCGCGGAAGCCGTCCGCATTTTGCCGCCAGCCGACGCCCAGAGCCGTAACAATACCCGCCCCAGTGATGACCACACGCGGCGGGCGGGCGGGAACAGGCGGTGAGGGGAACAACATAGGTCAAGCCAGAGACACGTGAGCAGCCTCGTGCGACGCCACACCCCGAGGGCTCGGGATTCGGTCGAGTTTGAAGACGCTCTGCCGGAACCCCAAGTTCATCGGGTAGAAGAAGTTCTTCCAGGCAGTGGTGCCCCAAAGCCGTTTGAAGATGGAAGGCACAGAGTACACTTCTTTGAGCACCCGGTGATAATTATCCCATAGTTCGTCAGGAGTGAAATTCTTCGGTCGGTAAACGACGTGATTGGCGTCGTAAATGGACCAATCGCGGCTCAGGATCCGGTCTTCCCGGGCTAGCCGTTGGTGCAGCCGCGTGCCGGGGTAAGGTGTCAGGATGGAAAAGTAAGCCACTTCGAGCTTGGCTTTGAGGACGAACTCAAGCGTGCGGTCGAAAACTCCGTCGTCATCCGTGTCAAAACCGAAAACGAACGAGCCGTCAATGCCAATGCCTTGGTCATGGATTCTTCGAACCACTTCATAATATTGGCTGGGGCGATTAACTCTCTTGCCGATGGACGCGAGAGTGGCCGGGGAAAGAGTTTCGAAGCCGAGGAACAAGCCGACGCAACCGCTCTTCTGGCACAGCTTCAGCAATTCCGGATCGCTGGCGATATTGACCGAGGCTTGGCCGAACCAGCGGATTTTCAACTCCGCGACACGGGTCAATAGCTCACGAGCGTAGGCGCGATTCGAAATGATGTTGTCATCCACGAAGAAAACGCAGTTCTTGAGGACGAAGAGGCCGTCGAAGGGCTCAAGGCGGCCCAACTCGGCCAGTACTTCTTCGTGCGGACGATTGCGGTACCGGCCCCCGAAGGCGGTAGTAACGGCGCAAAACTCGCAGTCGATCGGGCAACCACGGGTGGTCTCAACAAAATGAACCGGCAGGTAACGCTTGGAGCGGTATAACGCCCAGTCCGGCTGGGGCAGTCGCGCGAGCGGCGGCAGGGGGCCATCATGTTGGTAAACCGGTTGCAGGGCGTCTTCTTCGAAATCGCGAAGCAATGCGGGCCACAAACCTTCGGCTTCGGCCACCACCACGCTATCGCAGTGCTGCAGCGCCTCCTCCGGAAGACACGATACGTGCATCCCGCCCATGACCACTTTAACGCCGCGCCGCCGAAAATGGTCGGCGATTTCGTAACCGCGCTGCACGGTGGTCGTCATCGTTGTGATGCCAACCAGGTCAGCCTCCTGGTTCAGATCGAGCAATTCGACCTTTTCGTCAATAATAGTGACCTGCCAATGCGGTGGGGTGAGCGCCGCGACCTTGAGCAGGCCCAGGCAGGGCATGCGGAAGAAAAAATCTCCGCCCATGAGACTGTTCCGGGAGAGCGGGGAGATGAGGAGCAGGCGTTTCATGCGAGCGAACCGGCGCCGCCGGCCAGGGCCTGAGGCTGCAGGCGCTGAAGCATCGAGAAATAGCTCCACAGCGGCCCGGCGACGCCCCGTTGACGGAGCCGCGCTACCAGCTTCTCGTACGCCGGGTCCGGGTCGCCCACAATCCAGTTCGGCGAACGGCGGGCGAACTCCTTCAGCAGCTCAAAGATTTCTTCAGCCGTCAGGCTGGGGGACACGTAATAAGCTGGCGAAAGCAGGTTCGCGTCGCGTCGAAGCCGACCTTCAGCGACCGCCTGCTCGAACAGGTGTGTTCCGGGATAAATGCGCATGCCGACCACCGCCATCATGACAGCGCCGTTGAGGCGCAGCGAGTTTTTATAGCCTCGCTCGAGAGTGTCGCGCGTTTCGCCCGGTCCGCCGACGATGAGAAAATGGCAAAAGTCGATTTTCTCCCGCCCCGCCATTTCGCTGGCGTGCAGGATTTGTTCGAAGGTGAAATCCTTGCGGTAAGCGGCCAGCACCTCGTCACAAAAGCTGTCGGAGCCGAACTCGATGTGCGCCAGGCCGGCGCGGGCCATCAGCCGCATCAGTTCGGGGTTCAACCCCTGCGGCCGTAGGAAGCAGCCCCACGGCAGCTTGAGATTGCGCCGCAGGATGGCTTCGCAAACCTCGGTGACATGCCGCGGCGAAGAGTTGAAGACGGAGTCCACGATGAAGGCATATTTTGCGCCCAGCCGCTGGAGCTGCGCAAAATCTTCGGCCACCAGCTCGGGAGGTCGGCGGCGGTGTTGCTGGCCTTCGATGACAGGGTAAGTGCAATAACAGCAATGGAAAGCGCATCCCCGCTGCGTTTGCAGGTTCAACATGCTGCCGGTCTTGAGATAATGCGCGACGATGGGCGCTGGCCTGTCCGCCTCCGTCAATTCCCACTCCAGCTGCGTGTGGGCAGGTGGGTTGAGCACCACCCGGCCGTGCTCGCGAAAGACCAGGCCGGGTATGCCACGAAAATCTCCGCCGGTCTCCAGCGCGTTGATGAGCTCGAGCAAACCCCTTTCGCCCTCGCCCGCTATCCCGAAGTCGGCGCCGGCCATCTCCAGCAGCCGCGCCGGGAAAATGCTGAAGCCGCTGCCCCCCAGGAACACCGGGCAATCCAGCTCACGGCGGACCACCTCGGTCAACGAAGCTAATTCGTTAAAAAACGTTTCCTGCTTGCGGATGAGCACGTCGTCGATGTTTCGCAGAGAAATGCCGACGTAGTCCGGCCGGCTGGCGCGGAGGACCTCGAGGAATTGAGGCGCGTCCGCCAAGCTATCGAGCCAGACGCATTCGTGGCCGGCCCGGCGGAGCGCCGCGCTCAAATGTGACAGCCCCAGCGGAAACACTGGGTCTGGCGCGCTACACCGGTTGGCGCTCAAGAGCAGAATTCGGCACGGCATTCTGCGATGATCATACGGGTGCAGCATTCGACGGAGAACCAGAAAATCAACTTGGACAAATCAGGAGAGGTCAAAGCCAAAATAAGGTAAGGGTTACGGTAGGTAGCGATTGAGTTTGTGGCTTTGCTGGTGAACTTTTGCGATTGACAGTCTAACCGGCACCCGGAGTATGCTCGCGCTAATGCTTGGCATCTGTTTGGAAACAGGCAGCTTAAACCAAGGCCGGCACACTGACCGGAAGGAAGCGAGAGCACCCTCCTCCGGCGCGGGCCTCTGTCTACACCGCCTGTTTTTCGTTCCGCAATCCAATCCATACCCAACCCATGAATAATCAAGATCAACACCCGAGCGGCCTATTGCCATCCTACATCACCAGCGCTACGCCCAACCCGATGGACAAGCGTGCGCCCTGGTACAAGACCACTGCACAGACCTACGGGGGCATTTTCCTCTGGTTTGTGTTCTGGGACTCCATGTCCGGAAATGGACTGTCGTCGGGCGGGCTTGGCGCTGCCTTGGCGGGCGTCGTTATCGGCGCTCTCATCTGCCACTTCCTCTTCTATATCGTTCCCGGCACGTTGGGAATGAGCACCGGGTTGCCTCTTTACGTCGTCGGCACCTCGACTTTCGGCGCGGTGGGGGGCTTGCTGATGCCCGGCTTTCTAATGGGCGCGCTTCAATTCGGCTGGTTGGGTGTGAACGCCTGGGGCGCTTCGGAAGCTTTGTCTCGAGGCTTTGGCGCGCCGGGGCTTTATGTCCCCTTGTGCATTGTCTGGACTCTCCTCGCCGCCTTCGTCGGGCTCAAAGGAATTCAATATGTCGCCAAAGTGGCCACCTACCTCCCTTTGATTCCGTTCGTAGTGCTCATGATGGGCCTGGTGATGTTCGCGGGTTCGGCTGGTAACTATAAACCGGCCCCTGATGTGACCGCAGCGGTGACCGGCGCCAGCTCAGGCGGCGGCTTCAAGGCGATGCTCCTGATGATCAGCGCCATCGTCGGTTTCTTCGCCACGGCCGGCGCCGCCGGCGTGGACATCTGCTCCAGTAACCGCGACAAGAGAGACGTGAGCATGGGCGGCATCTTTGGCATCGTCATCGCCATCATCTTCACCGCTGGGATCTCCATCATCGCGGTGGCGGGCGCCAAAGCCGCAGGGATCATCGACCCCTCAGTCACCAAGATGACGGTGGCCCTTCAGCAGAAGCTCGCGCCCGGCCTCTTTGCCGCCCTCATGATTGCTTTGACGATCGCTGCGTTCCCCAGCGCTTGCTTCTCCTCATTCATCGCCGCCAACAGCTTCAAAACGACATTGCCAAAGGTTAGCCCGTTCATCTCGGTCGGCATCGGTGCCATCGTGAGCATCTTGATCGCCGTGCTTCCGTTTGGGGCTGCGCCCGACCAAAAGTGGGCGGCCATACTTCCGAGCGTGTTCGGATTAATCGGCGCTTCTTTTGGTCCTATCGTGGGTGCGATGGTCGTGGATTACCTCCTTTCTGGAAAGCAATGGGCTGGGCCTCGGGCTGGCTTTAACCCGGCGGGATGGATTGCCTGGTTACTTGGGTTCAGTGTTGGGATTCTCCCGAACCAGATTCTGCCTGCGAGCATTCGCCTGGACGTTCCTTGTGCTCCCGTGGCCGCGTTCGTCGTTGGCGCCGTTGCCTATTTCGTCTGCGCCAAACTGGGCATGCAGACGCAGGTAATTCCACTGCCGGCAAAAACGGCGGCGCCGGCCACTGCTGCACCCGCTCCGGCGAAGTAAGAATCAAAATGCTCTCCCGAGCCCGCCATCGCTAGACGCGCTGGCGGGTTTCGTTTGGCAAAATCCCTCGTTGACGCATGCAGGCGCTCGTTGAAGATTTTCTCCAGCACCTGCGGCATGAACGCGGGCAGGCCGAGCATACGCAGCGGACTTATGCCGCGCTGCTGAACAAATTTGTCATGTGGGCGAAGGCGCAGGCTTTGACGGATTGGCCATCCATCCAGTTGCGGCACCTCATGGCTTTCCTGCAGCACGAGCGGGAGCGGGCGCTGGCCAATGCCCCTAAGGATTCCCCGCGGCGGCTCAGCAGCGAGAGTGTTTACCTGGAAATTGCCGCGCTGCGGGCGTTCTACCGGTTCGCGGAGAACGAGAAGTTGCTGCCGGCCAACATCGCCGAAAACCTGTCGCTGCCGCGGCGCTGGAAACGCCTGCCCAAGGCTCTCACCGCCCAGGAGATCGAGAAACTGCTCACCCCGGAGACACCCGAGACCCCGCCAAATCTCTGTGACCAGGCAATACTCGAGCTGGGGTATGCCTCAGGCCTGCGCCTGGCGGAACTGCGCAATGTGAGGCTCGAGCAGCTTCATCTCGAGGCCGGGTTCATTAACGTCATCGGCAAGGGCAACAAGGAGCGCGTGGTGCCGCTCGGCCGAAAAGCGGTCGCTGCCTTGCGACGCTATCTCGAGGCGGGGCGGCCAAAACTGGTCACAAAGCGGTCTCCCGCCGCGGTGTTTCTTACCAAACGCGGCACGCCCTTCGCCGCCGTGACGATGTGGCTGCGCATCAAGCAACGGGTCCGGCGCGCGGCGATCGGGCGCAACGTAACCCCGCACATGCTGCGGCACAGCTTCGCAACGCACCTCCTGGAGCACGGCGCCGACTTGCGCGTCATCCAGGAACTGCTCGGCCACGCCAACATCAGCACGACGGAGGTCTATACCCACGTCGCCGGGAGCCGGCTGCGCGAGGTGCACCGGAAGTTCCATCCGCGGCCGTGAGCCGTAACAATGGAGCAGCGGGGAGCGCGCCCGCCTCGGGCCTCCAGTCTGCTCTGCGCGGACTCACCCAACGGCAGGCGGCACGGGCTCTGAAGCTGGAGTGCCCTGAGCCCATGAATCCGCGTCAATTAGTGTCCATTCGTGGTTTCAACTGCATAGATTCGGCTTAACGGAGCGGTCGAAGCGGGCGCGGGGCAATCGGCGGAGCCGGCGCGAGGTCGCGCGGGGCTTTGGCGATCTCTTTCATAAGGTGCTCAATGGCGTAGTCGAGTTGGAGGTCGTTGCCGTGGATTAGCCCGTCCGGGTTCAGGTCCAGTTCAACATCCGGATCGACGCCGTGGCCTTCGATGATCCAGGCCGCGCCTTTGGGGTCCCAGCCGCCGAACTCGGGTTGGGTGATCATGCCGCCGTCGCGCAGCGGCTTGTCGCCGCGAATGCCGACCCACCCGCCCCAGGTCCGCGTGCCAATCACCGGCCCAAGTTTGAAATTCTTGAAACCAAGCGCGAAGGTTTCGCAATCGCTCCCGCCCTGCCGGTTGATGAGGCAGGCCATATAACCGCTGAACGCGTGCGAGGGCACGGTGTCGATGTTGCCGTAACGGGTGCCCCCAATGGCCAGGATCTTGCGGTCAAGATGTGCCAGCAGCATCGGCGCGACGAAGCCGCCGTGATTCCAGCGGTCGTCCATGATGAGGCCGCGCTTGCGCCACTGGGGCGGGTAATCGCGCGCAAACTGGCGCAGGCCGCGCGCGCTCATGTCATAAAGGTGAATGTAGCCGATCTGGCCGTTGCTTTTCTTGTCCACGTACTCGCGGTTCTGGCGTACCCAGTCGGCATAGCGCACTCGCGTGTCCTCGGCCACCGTTTTCACGACCACGCGTCTGGCGCCGCTCAGGCTCGCGGTGTCGTTGACCGAAAGCTCGACCTCCTGGCCGGCGCGATTGGCGAGGCGTTTGAGGTAATCCTCCCCCTTCACCAGGGGCTTGCCATCGATGGCCACCAGCCACTGCCCCGTTTTGACCCGCAGGTCGGGACGGGAAAGCGGAGAGGTCCAATCCGGCATGGGAAAATCGCCTCGGTAAATCTTCTGGATTTGCCAGAAGCCGGTTGCGGGGTCGTATTTCAAATCCGCCGCCAACAGGCCGGTGCCGATTTTTTTGCCGGACCGGATGTCGCCGCCGCCATGGTAGGCGTGGCCGACGTTGAGTTCGCCGAACATTTCCCCCAGGCAATCCGCCAGGTCGCCGCGGGAGCCGATCCGGTCCGCCAGCGCTCCGTATTGCGTCCAGACACCCTCCCAATCGACGCCGTGCATTTTCGGGTCGTAAAAGAAATCGCGCTGCAGCCGCCACGCCTCGTGCAGCATTTGTTTCCATTCCTCGCGCGGGTTGATGCTGAGCGACCAGCCCGAGAGGTCGAGCTTGGCTTCCTTGGCCTCGTCGTCCTTCGGCGCGGCGGTGGCACCCGCTTCGAGGCGAACGAAGCCGTCTTTGGTCTGATAGACCAGCACCGTGCGGTCGAGTGAAACGGCGTAGGCCTTCACGCCTGAGGTAATCGTCGAGACCTTTTCCTTTTCGATGTCATAAGTCTGCAGCTCGCCACCGGGGTCTTCTTCGGGGTCCTCTTCGTTGTACGGCATCATGCCCCGGTTGGGCGTTTTCAGCCAATGCAGCTTCCCCTCAAGGGCGACCAGCTCGGAATAATTGCCGGGCGGGACGGGCACTTGCACGAAACGGTCCATGAGCCCATCGAAGTCTATCTTGATCGGCTCAATCTTTTCCTCCTTTTCTTTCGAGTCCTTGTCCTTGTCTTTGGATTTGTCGTCCTTTTCTTTGTCCTTCTTGTCCTTGGGCTTTTCGGGGTCAGTATCGCCACGCGGGGCAAAGGGGAGGCGGCCGTCCGCCTGGAGTGCCAGCACACACGGGAGCGTCGCATCGTTCACGATGAAGCGCGCCTCGAATCGATCCAGAAAAGGATTGATGAAGCGGTCGGAGAAGAAATAAAGGTATTTGCCCTTGGGATCCCAGGCGGGGAAGGTGGCGTTGTAGGTCGGCTCGGTCGCCTCAAAGGTTCTCTTCGACTGTTCGTCCCAGACGCGGACCTGGCTGAACAGGTTCGATTGCATCAGCTCGTAGGCGAGGTAGCGGCTGTCCGGCGACCACGTGTAGTGGCTGATCTCCCATTCACCGTGGTCCACTACGACCGTTTCCCCGCCAGCCACGTCGGTGATCTTGAGCTGGTATCTTTCGTCGCCCCAGGCAAGCCGTTTGCCATCCGGCGACCACGCGGGAGCGAAGTGCCAGCCCGGAGGCGTAGTGCCGACCTGCTTAGGAGGTTCGGCGTTGTCGGCGGCGTGGAGAAGGAGTTGCTCCTCGCCGTTCACCTCCGTCCAGGCCGCGACCGTTTTTCCATCCGGCGAAAAGGCCGGAGATTTTGTCCGCGCCGCGCTGCTTTCGGTGAGGCGGCGGATCAGGCCCTTCTTCTTCGTGCGGGCGACGAAGAGGTCGCCCCGGGTTTCGAGCACGATGCGCTCACCATCCTTCGACAGCGCCCAACCTTTGAGATAGGCCTTGGGATCGACGAATTTTTCGCGCACCTGCAAGCGGTCGCTTGGGAGTTGAATCGGCACCATCTCGTTCTTGCCGGTCGCCAGCTCGTAAACCCAAATGTCCATCTTGTGTTGGTACACGATTTTGCCGTCGCCCATCGAAGGCCAGCGCACATCGTAATCCTCGAACCGAGTCAGTCGTTTGACGTCCGAACCGTCGGGTTTCATCGACGCGAGATTGGGCCGGCCCCAGCGGTCGGTCACAAAATAAATCCGCCCATCTGGCGCCCACATCGGGAAAGCGTTCTTACCGTCGTAATGGGTCACTTCCTTGAAGGCGTCGTTTTCGAGCGAGCCGACGTAGATTTTTTCCGCCTCGCCGCCCTTGTAGCGTTTCCAGTTGTGGAATTCGAGGCCGAGCTTCTGGAAGGCGCAGCGCGCGCCGTTGGGTTCGAAACTAATCCAGGCCGCGGGTTCCAGCGGAATCATTTCAGGCAAGCCGCCCTCCGGCGAAATTTTGTAGATGCGGAAATCGTTGTTGGGAGTGTCACGACGGCTGCGGAAGAGGATTTTGCCGTCGGAAGTCCAGCCTATGGCCTCGTCGGGCGCGGGATGAAAAGTGAGGCGAACCGGCTCGCCGCCGGAAGTAGTCATCACATAGACATCGTTGTTGCCTTCGTACTGGGCGGTGAAGGCGATTAGCCGCCCGTCCGGGGAAATTTTCGGAAAGCATTCTTCGCCCTCATAAGCCGTGAGTCGCAAAGCGACCCCACCCCTTACCGGCACCTTCCACAGGTCTCCCTCCGCAGCAAAAACAATCGCGCCACCGCCGATGGTTGGGTACCGATAAAAGCCATCGGGGAGAGTATCGGCGGCCGCCAGGGCGGCCCAAGGAGCAAGCAGGAATACGAACGACGACGCGAAAAAAGACCTAAGGGAGATGCGCATGCGGATGGATATAGGAAATTCTGGCGAGATCGCAAGGCCGTTCGGTTGAGTGAGCTCTCGCCGGGCGCGTCTCGCAACGTCCCACCGCTCTCGGCAGCAAATGCACGCAGCGCAGATTTTTAATCCAATGCCACTAACTTTTAATGGTCTTCATCCCGGAGGGATGATTGGAAATAGCCCAACGCTTCAGCGTCTGTCATTACCCACGCCTGGCGCCACACTGATTCAAAGAATTTCATGTTGCGCGTTGTCCCCAGGCCAACGGCCTGCATCATATCAGCCCAGCGCAGCGCGCTGGGTACGCGCGCCAATTGATTCCCTCGTTGGCCAACGGCCTGCCTCATTCTCTATGAATCGTGCTTTCAGCGCTGGCAATGGATTGTGGGTCCATTACCCCGGGCGTTGCCCGGCGCTGGTATGACCGACGCCGTTGGCGTCTGGAGCGGGGCAGGAACGGGGGAGGAATTTAATTCCGGTCGAGATTGGTCGAGATTGGTCGAGTTTCTGCCGGGACCAAGCTTCAGCAATCTGGAGTGGGATGGGGCAACGGCGACGGAATGGCCACAAGAGAGCGCAGAGGGCACAACGAGGTGGTAATCACGGGGAATTTCAACTTTGGTCCCGATGGCTGCCGATAGGTGCCGATAGCTGCCGCTGCGGGGACAGGCGAGCGGGAGGTACCGGGAGCTATTGGGAGCTGGGAGCGCGAGCTATCGGGAGCTATCGGGAGCTGGGGGGGCGAGCAATCTCGACCAGCCGCCGAAGAACAAGGGTGCACACAGGTGCAGATGGCTGCAGATGGCTCCAGATGGGTTCTTGGGGGGAATTGAAAAAGCGCCTGAACCATACCGAGCCAGTTGGACGGATGCGGAAAAGCTGGTTGAAGGTAGGCGAAGTTGGTCGCGGTTAGTCGCGGTTAGCCGCGGTTAGCCGCGGGAGGAGGAGGAAGAGAAAGAGGACGAGGAGGAGCGTGGGGGGGTAGGGGGGTGGTTTGGGGGTGTACAGCCGTCCCACCGTCCCAAGGCCGGTAAACACGGGCGATTCTCACTCTTGCAACCGTCCCACAGCCGTCCCAGACCGTCCCAACCGTCCCACGGAGCGTGGGGAGCGTGGTGGAGTGGGGAGCGCATCGGAATACTCGATTCCCGCGTGGAGAAAGAGAACGGGGTCTAGGGAACCGGCTCATTTGCTTTCATGCCCCCAGGCTGCCTTGCTGTTCACCTTCAAGGAGTACAAGACCGCAGAGACGCAGAAGTGATTAACGTCCCGGCTTTTCCCTTGCTGCAAAGACGTGTCGGTGTTTACCCTGCCGCTCGGCGTGAAGAACAAATCCCGACCGATCCAGCAATTGATGACCCGGAAGACCGACTAAAGGCGAGGTGAAACTGCCGCACGGCCCGGGAGGTTTGCAACGGGAGCGGGCATGGGGAACGCGCATCCGCTGGACACGGTCAACTGCCCTCTCAAAATCGCTCTTTTCGCACATGAGCCGGCCACCACAAGACAAATCGCAGGCAGCGCGCGAACGATTGCTTCGGGAGGCGGCGGAGGCGTGGGGCCAACAGGATTACCAGAAGAGCATCAGCTTGATTGAGCGGGTGGCCCATAAAGAGCCATTCAACCCGCTCCGGCTCCTCGATCTCGCGCGTGCCTATGGGCGGCGTTACGACTTTCCCGCGGCCGAACGCTACGTCGAGAAAGCGGTGCAAATTTCCAAGGATCGCGCCCACACCCTTGAGCGGGCGGGCTGGATTTGCATGGAGCTCGACGAGCTCGACATGGCCGTGGCCTACCTCGCGCGCGCCAGTCAGAAGAAGGGCGTCTCAGTCGGCTCGCTGATCACGCTGGCAGACCTTTACCTTCGCGAGCAGCGCATAGACGAGGCTGCCGAGTTGGTTGCCCGCGCGGCGCAGATTGATCGAAAGGAGCCGCGCGTACTGCTCGCCGAGGCGATGCTCACGCGGCTGCGCGGCAACATCCAGGAGGCCAAGCCGGTGCTGCGCGAGCTCCTGACGAATCCCGCGGCCGTCGTTCACGTGCGCGTCCGCGCGGCATACGAGCTGGCCGGCATCCTGGACGGCGAGGCCCAATACGACGAGGCCATGGTCGCGCTGTTGGAAGCCAAGGCCATTCTACGCCCCTATGCGGGGCCGCACGCTGCCACAGTCCAGCACATGCAAAACCGCGCCAAGGAAATGGAGCAAACCATTACCACCGCCGTCCTGGACCGCTGGCGCGCTGAGGCCGCCAAGCTCCAGCCGCCCCGGCGCATTGCGCTGCTGTGTGGCCATCCGCGCTCCGGCACAACCCTCCTGGAGCAGGTGCTCGACGCCCACAGCGACGTGATCAGTGCCGAAGAGACGAAGCTCATGCACGACGAGGCGTACCTGCCTCTTATCCGCGATTTTCCGGAGGGAACGAGCATTCTCCAGGCGCTCGACTCGGTTCCGCCCAGCCTGCTTTGCCACGCGCGTGAAAACTATTTCCATTGCGCCGAGCTGCTCCTTCGCGCCAAAATCGGCGCCCGCCTGCTCCTGGATAAGAACCCGGCGTTGAATTTAATGATTCCCATGGTGGTGCGGGTTTTTCCCGAGACGAAATTCCTCATCGCGCTGCGCGATCCGCGCGACGTGGTCGTCAGTTGCTTCATGCAGGCCCTGCCGCTCACACCGATCAGCTCCTCCTACCACAGCATTGAGGGAACCGTGAATCAGTACGCCAACGTGATGGGGTTCTGGCTCGAGATGCTCCCGCGCATGGGGGATCAGTGGAGGTATGTCCGCTACGAGGAGATGATAGACGACCTTCCATCCGTGGCTCGGTCGGTACTGGGGTTTCTGGGCGTGGGGTTCGAGGACAACGTCCTGAAATTCTATGAGCATGCGAGCGCGAAGCGCGTGCGGTCGCCATCGCACGCGGACGTGAGAAGGCCCCTTTACCGGACGGCGGTCGGCCGTTGGCGGAATTATCAGAAGTACCTTGAACCGTACATGACCCGACTCGAACCTTTCATCAAAGCCTTCAATTACGCCTGATTTCCGCTTTTGGGGTTTGCACGTAGTCCGATTGAGCTATTGCCAAAATGGTCAATTTGTGGTAAAGAATTCGCAGAGCTAGCACCACAAACCATCAACCAGCGGTACCAGCATGAGAAGCCATTTTTCGCCCAGCATCCCGAACACAGAACAAACAGCCGCCTCCGCCCGGAAGGGGGCCATGCGAAGCCATTTTCTGATGAGCGGCGCGGCCACCGCGTGCGCCCTTTCGGCCGCGACGGCAATAATGCCAAGTGTCTGCTCGGCGCAAATTGCCACCGACGGCGCGACCGATCCCACCTACAGCGGCGGATGGTCAGCCGGGCAAAACGGCGGGTCCGGCTTCGGAGCCTGGAGCTTTAATGGGACCGACCCCACACCGGCCGGGACATATCAAGGGATGACCACTTCGTCACCTCTCGGGACGTCGTGGACACTGTTCACCCATGCCAATAACAGCGGTCTTGCCAATGCCGGGCGTGGCATTAGTGAAGTGGGCGGGTTGCAGCCCGGTCAGACGCTCGAGACTGTCATAGACAACCCCACCGCATTCAATTTTTATCGCGGATTTGACATGTTGTTCACAAGTGGCCCCGACAACACTGCTCCTGGTAACAACACGGCTGCGCTCCGGCTCTCTGTATTCAACTACGGCACAACTTTCTGGCATCTCAACGATAGCGGTAGCGTGAGTACCGGTCTCTCTCCTGCCACCACCGGGGCGGCGGGCATGAGGCTCGATCTCACGCTCACCTCGGCGACCGCCTATTCACTCACCCTGACGCCGCTGAACGGGGCAACCCCTTACACGCATGCTGGAACGCTCGCGGGCGGGCCCATTACCTGGGTTGACTTCCGCTTATGGGACGGCGTTTCCGCTGGGCCGAACGACACTGCCAATAATTTTGAAATTAGCAGCATGACGATCACAGTCCCTGAGCCTTCCACCCTGGCGCTTATCGGGTTGGGAGCTGGCGGCCTTATCTTCTTGCGCCGGCGCAAGTAAGAACTCGGAGTCCGCGCAAGCCGCGGGAGCGACTCGTGAAAAGGCTTTTTATGGTCAGTCGCGGCGTAGCCATGGCGTGCGTCGTTTGGGGAGCAACGACCATGCTCGGCGGCCTCGGCTATGCACAGATCGCCGCCGACTACGCGACTGATCCTACCTACGCTGCTGGCTGGTCCGCCGGGCAAAACGGAGGGGTCGGCTTTACTCCTTGGAACTTCAATGGGACGGGCGGCTCGGCCATCCAGCAGGGAATGGACAGCTCGTCACCGTACAACCACCTGGGGCTGGCGTGGACGCTGTTCAACCCCATGGGCCGACCGCCAGGCACCGATCTGGCCGAAGCCGGTCGTGGCTTCGCTGCGCTGCAGGTCGGTCAGACGCTCAGTACTGTCTTCGAGAATCCTACGAATCGTTATTTCTTCCGCGGATATTCCATCAAGCTCGTTTCCGGCACCAATAACGTTTATTCGGGCAGCGCGGGGTCGGTTGAGAGATTGGCGGCATTCATGTTCGACTACTATCCCTATGATACCAATCTAGGTATCTGGAAAATCGGTGACGGCGGCGGAAATAGTTACAGCTCCCTTTCCGATACGAATACCGCCGCGGGAACGCGACTCGATTTCACGCTGACCGGCCCGGACGACTATCAACTCACCTTGACGCCGCTGAATAACCCGGGGCTGGCCTACACGATTGCTGGAACATTGAAGAACTCCGGCTCGATCAATTGGATCCAGTTCGAGATGTACGACGCCGCCTCGGACCCCGCTAACAGCGCTACTGATTTCTACGTCCGCAGCATTAACATCGCGAGCGTCCAGCCGCTCCCGCCGCAGATTGTGGTTGAACCTGTCTCCCGAGTGCTCTACCCGGGGCGAACCGCGCGGTTCAGCGCGACTGTCCTCGGCACTCCGCTCAGTTATCAATGGAGGAAGTACGGCACGAATATCGCCAATGGAGGCAACATCTCCGGCGCGTTGACCGATACCCTGATCATCACGAATGTCGGTTCGGCGGATGTCGCTGCTTACACCCTGGTGGTGACCAACACGGCCGGCGCCGGCGCGGTCACTAGCGCCCCTCCAGCGACCCTGACGCTGGCTCAACCCAGCGGAACGCCTTATGAAAACGCCGTCCTGGCTGCCAATCCCGTCGCGCACTGGCGCCTGAACGAAACCGGTAATCCGGCCACCAACCCGCCGGCTTACGACTACGCGGGCGGACTTGCCGGAAGGTACGAAAGCGCCGCCACGAATGGTTTCTACGCCATTGCCGGTCCGCAACCGCCCACTTGGCCAGGATTTGAAAACACCAACTACGCGCTGAAGTCCACGGCCAACACCGACCAATCATGGGTGACGGTTCCAGGGTTGTACCTGAATACCAACACCGTGACGCTGACGCTGTGGCTCAATCCGAATGGTTCCCAATTCCCAAACACGCCCGGGGTGTTCGTTACGCGCGGTGCCACCACCATAGCGGCGGGCATCGGCTACCAGGGTGGCGACCAACTCGGCTATAATTGGAACGACGATCCTGCGACCTATCAGTTTCAGTCCGGTCTAATACCTCCTTTCAACCAATGGTCGTTCGTGGCTCTAGTGATAACTCCAACGAACGCCACGCTGTACCTCGTCAACACCAATGGCCTGTCCACGGCGGACAACCCCATCACACATGCGAATGCAGTGTGGGATGGAAGCGCGCACATTGGCAATGACGCGAACAATGTCAACCGAACCTTTGATGGGATGGTTGACGAAGTGGCCGTGTTCAACTACGCGTTCACGCCGGAGCAAGTGCTGAACCTCTACAAGGCATCCACGAGCGTCCTGTTGAACATCCAGCGGGCCGGCACTGCCGTCCAATTGACCTGGCCGGTAGGCACGCTCCTGGAGGCCAACGACGTAACCGGGCCGTGGGCAACGAACAACGCCGTTTCGCCTTACATAGTGGCGCCAGCAGGGGCAAAGAAGTTCTACCGCGTGCAGGTTCAGTAGCTGGCTTTTGGCGAACGTCTGTCGAATTCGCGAAGGTGTTTCGCAAAGCTGCAGCAGGAGGTAGGGCGTCGCTGTCCTCAGCGCGCCGTGAGCTCCATCTCAGGCTGCCCTTTTTAGCGGCGCGCTGAGGACAGCGACGCCCTACCTTTTTCTTTTTCGACAAGTGCGGGGTCGTTCTTTGCCGCAGGCTCGACTAATAGGTGACTGAAAAACATTCCACTTTCAACTTGACCGGTTGTTTTTCCGATGAAGTGACGCGGATGGTTACGGGACGGCCGGCGTCCAGATCGTTGTGGCGGACTTCGCCCACGGCCCAGGAGAGGCCGCTCCAGATCGCCTTGTCATATTGGCACACAACCGGCCGAGAGCGGTGGTTTTGCGAGACTTCGAGCTTGAGCAGGTTTGCCAGGGTCGTGCCGTTGGGAGGGGCGCCAGCGGAGGAACGCACGGGCTTGCCGGAGGCAGACTGGCGCAGGACGATACGAAGATCGCCGGTGGCTGGAGCGTCGAGCGTCGCCACCACGGAATTGGTTCCGTCCAACGAGCACCGCCCGCTGAGGGGACGAATTTCCTTGGGTATCATGACATCTTCCTGGACGCCGAGGTCGTATTTGGGTTTGGCGTACTCGCCATAGCCAACTACGGCTAGTTGTTCGGGGCCAAGGGTCAGCTCATCACGGGACAAGCGAGGTTTGAAACCGCCATCGCGGAATTGGAGCCGGCCGGAAACCAGAGGTGACTGCAGGCGATGCAGCACGGGAAGCCGGATGACCCGCACGGCCTGCGAAGGATTGACTATGGTGTAAAGCGCCCCCTTCGCGTCGAGGGAACAGAACCCCCCGAGTTGCTCCCGGCCCGGCAACTCGCCAAAAGGAAACGTCCGGCCGAAAGATTGGAGAGGGAAATAAATCTTTTGGACCTTGGCGAACCATTCGGCTTTGGCGTCGTCGATCAGTTCGAGATTGCCATAGTACACATTCATCCAGCCGCCGCGCGCGTGTTCGAGCAAGAGCATGCTTTTCCACGCGGCGGTGCGGCGTTGATAACAGGTCCCGGCCACGCCGAACATGCAGCCGGTATTATCGATTCGTTCCAAGGGCACGCCGTTGGCTTCGTAGTAGCGCACCATATGATCGGAATAAATGTCCATCGAGCGCCAAACGTTCATCGCCGGCACGTCGGAGAAGCGCGGGTCGCCGCAGTAAAGGGAGTCGAATGCCTCGAGCCAGCGAAGGTCCACGGTTTGGCGAATAGGCGCAGAGGTGCCTTCGGTATCGCCGCCGAAACCATTAAACGCGGCGAAGAGAACCTCCGGATTTTTCTGCTTGAAACGTTGGAGAGCCTGGCGCAGCGCGTCGCTGTTCTGTCGTATGATCTCTTCTTTGGTAAAGCGCTTGGCGGCGGCCGGGGTGGCGATCGTGAGGTTGGCAAAATCGAATTTGAAAAGGCGCACGCCGCGGTCATACCAGAACTGCAGGGTATCGATGAACTGGGGGAGGAAACCGCCGTCGAAAAGGCACATGGCGGAGCCGGTGACATCCATGGACGAGCGCCACTCGGGTAAGACATCGAGCCGGAAGGGCACGTTGGAGGCGACCCATAGCCCGGGTTTGATTTGGTGATCGCGACAGGCTTTGAGCCAACGGTCGGGTCCGTTGGGCCAGTGCGGGCGACGGAACTCGCGATAGCCGCCGTTGGTCGAGTACCAGAAAGCGTCCATGACGTAATAATCGATGCGCACGCCGGCGCGGCGGAGGCGAAGGATCTCGTCGAGCTCCTTCATCGCAAGGCTCTCGGTCAGTTCGATGTTGTCCGAAAGCTCATCATAAGCCGACCAGTTGTTATAAACGGCGATGGGTTGGTTGAGAGCCACCGTGCCGCGGACCGGGATACCGGTCGGGTCGGGACTTGCGGCGGTCGCAAGCATCGCGCAGGAAGTGCCGAGGGCAAGCAGGGCCAGCCACCGGGTGAGACGCGAGCCAGCCGTAACCGGAAGGCATGAGCGAGCAGAATTGGCAGGGCTTTCCATGCGATTACCGGATGGTGTTCAGGTTGGGCCTGATTTGAGCAGCCAGACTAGACCGTCCGCCGGGAAGGGGGCCGGCTCGTCATCACTGCAAATTCTCATGGGTTGATGTTCATGAGGCAGTTGGCTGCGGAGCCGGGAGCACCTAGGCTGCTCATAGATGGCAGGGATGGAGGCGGACGCGTCGCAGAGCTGCGGGTTCACCAGGGAATAAATACATATCGGGACGGTTCTAACTCTCAACCCCCCGGAGAGCAAGCCGCAAGCGAGACTTCGACCCGACCGGCTCATCGGGGGATCTGGAGTGATGGAGTATCTTCCGGCCAGAAAAGCCGCACAGCTCGACCCTATCGAGGCACTGGCTCGGGATTAGCAACGTCCGCGGGTCACAAAACGCTCAGCAGGGTCAGAACGAAGCTTTTCCACATCCTCGACTGCGCGCGCACAGCGCTTGTGCAGAAACTGTGTTCTGAGCGCTGACGATCTGGCTGCGCGTGCAAGCCGTTCGCAGGGCAGCCATAGTTAGCACAAACTCGTTTAACTTATCGCCGTCCTGGTTGGGGCGGCGGGCCTTTGTGATTGATTTGTGTCGGCCTCGCGTTGATAGTGCGCCATGACTAGCCTCCAGCACCATGGAATCAATGAAGCTCACAAACAACTCCACCTACGAATGAAGAGGAGCGGCCTGGCATCCATCCAGGTTGAGGTCACTCGAAGAGCCGGAAAATTGAAATTCAATTTTACGGTTTTGGATGCGGAGGTGCAGCAGCCCGAGAAGATTCTCGCTGACTGGAACTGATAAGAAATTGCTTTTTGTGCAGGGCGCTGAACAGCTCAGACTATAGGCTGGCCCGTTCGCAAGTGAAAAAGCGGCGACCTCCGGTCTGACCCCATTTTCTTATGAAGCTCCCTCTCCAGGCTGGATTTGATTTGTGTACGTGCTCCGCCTTGCTGCTGGGCAGTGGCCTTATAGGGCAATCGGCACCTGTCGCGCTCAACACTAACCTTCAAATCCGATTGGTCCTGAACACCACCAATAGCAGCGGCGCGGCCTCGGTCCGGCTCGCAAAAGACACCCGGAATAACGAGCTTTATTACCTCAAGCTCAACGGGGATATCTACCGAGTCAACGTGCAACCGGGCGCGGCTTCGACCAGCGCTAGAGTCTATAGCGCGGCCGACCACGGCTTGGCGAATAATGTTGAAGGCATGGCCATTGGCCCGGATGGCGCCATTTATGTCGTCGGCAACGACGACACTAATAACACAGCCACCTTCGCCCGCATCAGCAAAGGGGTGCCGAGCGCGAGCGGCGTTCGGACCTGGTCGCTGCTGGCCCGGACCGTGCCGTACGCGCGCACGGGGCTGGGTATCTTTGATCACCTGTTCAATGCTGCAGTTGTCAGTTCGGATGGCCAATTCTTGTTCGTGAACAGCGGTGCGCGCACCGATCACGGTGAAGTAGAATCCGCCGGCGGTCTTTACCCAAACCTGCGCGACGTGCCCCTCACCACGAAGATCTTTCGGTTGCCGACTTCGGGCTCGAACCTGGTCCTGACCAATGACTTGAATGCGTTGCGGCAGGCGGGCTACGTTTTTGCTGAGGGTGTTCGCAATGCCTTCGACCTGGCGTTCGGGCCCGATGGCGAGCTCTTTGCGACGGACAATGGGCCGGATCGCGACATGCCCGACAGCCTTTACTGGGTGCGGCCGGGTTTGCACTTCGGTTTTCCTTGGCATATGGGCGGCGCAGACAACCCCCAACAGCTCTCCAGTTACGATCCGAGCACGGACAAACTACTCGACCCCCGCTACTATGCCGTGGCCCATGGCCTCTATCAGAACGACCCGACTTTTCCGCCGCCCCCGACCAATTTCACTGCGCCGGTAATCAACCTGGGGCCGGATGCGGATCGTTTTCGCGATCCGGTTGACGGCTCGATTAAAAGCGCCAGCAGCCTGGGTCAGACGCTGAGCACCTTTACCGCGCACCGTTCGCCGCTGGGGCTGGTGTTCGACACATTGGGGGCTTTGGCACCGCCCTTTCGGAATCACGGATTCATGCTGAGTTGGACACCGGGCGATCCGGTCGGCGACAGCCTTGCCGGCCCCTTCGATGACCCCAGCCAGGACCTGGTGGATCTTAACCTGACAAAGTTGGGCAACACGAATTATCAGGCGACAGTCACCCGGATCGTTGGTGGTTTTGCCAACCCGGTCGATTCCGAGATTATCGGCAATCGCCTTTACGCGATTGAAAATGGAGGCGACCAGGGCCTGTGGGAGATTGTTTTTCCACCTTCATTGGCGACGATCATCTTAAGCGCACCCTCCCTTCAGGCGAATGGCGCCTTTAGCTTCAACGTCACGGGCACGCCGGGCCTGACCTACGAAATCGACGCTTCGAGCAATCTGGTGAACTGGGTGGCGGTTACTAATCTGATCCCGTCGGGCAGTCAGTTCCAATTCACCGACCCGAACGCGATTGGCTCTGCGCGAAAGTTTTTTCGCGTGGTGCAGCATTGAGCCGCTGCTTGGAGCCGCAGCTTTGCCGGTTCAAGGACCGGCGGCTGGGGACCGGGAAGTTCCCAGCACTCGCGGGCTCGAAAGCCTGTGCTACGGCGCCAGCCGGAACCCGCGATGCAAACTGCGCGATGCGCGCAAGTCCAGTTCCAATATGCGGTTCGACCCGTTTCCCGGCCGCTTATGGCACTGCCGGACATGGCGATTGTGGTTTGACTGCCTAACAGTAACTCGGACGTGACGACCAGCCCCCTACTCGGTCAGATCAACTCCGATGATATGAGATTTCCGCTTCCAGCCCTGCCGAAGTCGCTCACTATTCTATCGTTGGATTTTGTCAGGTGGGGAATCGTTTTTTGGGGATGTGCTTCTCTTCCCGAGGGTGTAAGCGCTCAGGCTGACGCGATAGCTTCTCCCGCCCAAGCCTCCCTTCTCGACAGAGGTTGGCAACGGTGCCAACCGCTGCAGGAAGGAGCCGTCTTTGCCGGAACTGTGGCCGGGTCTGACGGTCGTATTTATGTCATCTCCGGGTCAACCGGAGAGAGTGGGCAGCTCACTTCGCGGAACAGCGCTTTTGATCCCCGGAAAAACAGTTGGACTCAGCTTGCACCCATCCCGACACCGCGCTCCGAGCCCGGCGCTGCACTGGGTCCAGATGGAAAGATCTATATTGTTGGCGGAAACCCCACTCGCAACAGAAAGCAATCCTCAAAAATGAACGTTGTGGAGGTTTATAACCCAAAAACAGATCGATGGGCCACGGCCAAGCCTTTGCCGACCCCGAGGACCGCGCTGTGCGCTGTAGCAGCGAGGAATGCGTCACGCCACGTCCTGATCTATGCTATGGGCGGTCGAAACTTCGATATGCCCGGCAACGGTTTGAGCACCGTTGAAGCTTATGATCCGCTTACCGACACCTGGACTGCGATGTCTTCCATGCCAATCAACCTCCATGCAATGACCGCAACCGCGGGCCCGGACGGAAGAATTTATGTCCTGGGTGGGACTAATTCCAAAATTGGCGACATCAATACGATGCAAGTTTATGAGCCAGCGACCGATCGCTGGGCACGGGGCACCCCCGCGCTGTACGGACAAGAGTGCGCCTGTTCCACGTTTACCTCAGGGCAAAACGGGGAAATATTGGTTCTTGGCGGCTGGGGAGATCCAAGAAAAATCCCGCTGGCTTCGGTTGCCGCTTACAACCCTCGGACGGATACCTGGCGTTCATTGCCCCGGCTAATTACCGCGACGGCCGCAGCCGGAGCGGCCACCATTGAATCACCAAACGGTGACACTCATATCTGCGTGATCGGTGGGTTGCCAGATTCCACGAGTGTCCAGGAATACTCTTTTTAGACCGCAGCGCGTCCGGCCTGGCACTGGCCCACACACGATTTGACTACGGGCCTCCATGAAATACATTGCTGTGGTCTCCTCTCGAAACCCGGAATCAAAATCAATTTTTTGAAAAGACCCGCAGTATTCGCCGCAACGGTTATCTGCTCAGTATTTACTCTCCACGCTGCCGAAACCACTCCTCTCACGCAAGCCGTGGCCGTTTTACACCCCACAGCCGCCTCCGAGGCGAAGTACAAGTAGGCCAGCCGAGCACCAAATTGGGGAGGGGGGGACCACTCAGGCTGGATGAATTTGCGCGCCCGACCAATCTCCGGTTGGACCCGTTTGGCTTGGCGCCGCAACTGCCGCGATACTGCAAACCCACAGCCAAGCGCGCGGTTGCAGGCAGGTCCAACCTATTGACCCCTTCCTGACAAGGGTCTAGTGTCCACCAAACCAGATCAACCTGCTGTAGTTAAATGAGCGCGTTCCGCGACCCAAAGGCTGTTTCCCGCCGCCTTGGGTTCAGGTTCGCGGGTATTTTGCTTGGGCTGTGTTGGGGAGCCGCTGTTTCAAATGTGTCCGTCAGCGCCGCCGCTTCCGGCGACGCCGGCACCGATGGTGTCTCGCTCATAAACTGGAGCGAGGTCCACCAACGGATCGACGGCTTTGGGGCGTCGTCGGCCTGGCGCAGCACCTGGAGTCCCGCCGTGGCGGACATGTTTTTCTCCACCAACGCCGGCATCGGCCTTTCCCTGTTGCGAACCCGCATCGCGCCCGGGGGCACGACTGTCGAGAACACCATCATGCAGTTGGCCCGGGACCGCGGCGCAAGAGTCTGGAGCGCGCCCTGGAGCCCCGCGACCAACTTCAAGACGCCCAACGCAAACGGTGTGATCAGCGTCAACGGCGGCGGCTTCGCCGGCGATTACAAGGGTTATGCGAGCCAGCTTGCCGGTTACGTGGTGGACATGAAAAACATGTACGGGGTCAGCCTCTATGCGCTCTCGATTCAGAATGAACCCGACTTCAACACCACCAGTTACGAGTCCTGCGTGTGGACCGCCCAGCAGTTTCACGACTTCGTTCCGGTCCTGTCCGCGACGCTGACCGCCAGCAACGTCGGTGCCACGAGAATTCTGTTGCCGGAGAGCGACGTCTGGTCCGGCGACACGGGCCTTTACGCCACGGCGATGAACGATACAAACGTTGCGCCACTCGTCACCATTATCGCCGACCATAATTACGTGCAGAACAACGACGCCGGCGACCAAACCACGCCGGTCGCGATTCCCAGTTACGGCAAGGCGCTGTGGGAAACGGAAGTCTCCACCTTCGACCCTTTCGACGGCAGCATCACCAACGCCATGTATTGGGCCAAGCGGATTCATAGTTTCCTCACGGCCGCGCAGGTTAATGCCTGGCATTATTGGTGGCTCTCCGCAAGCGGCGGAAGCAACGAGGGACTTGCCAGTTCCACCGACGTGCTCGCCAAGCGCGGCTATGTGCTGGGCCAATACAGCCGTTTTGTGCGTCCCGATTACATTCGCATCGGCGCGGCCACCAACCAGGGCACCGCTTTGGTCAGCGCGTTCAAAGAGCCCGTGTCTTTGAATTTCGCCGTCGTCGCTATTAATTCGGCAACCAATGCGGTCACTCAAACATTTAACCTCACTAACTTCAGCCTGGTCAGCACGGTCGCCGTCTGGGTCACGTCCGCCACCCTCTCGTTAAGCAACCAGCCGGCGGTGATGGTCACCAATTCCACTTTCAGTTACCAACTTCCGCCTATGAGCGTCGTCACCTTTGTCGGCCAGGCCAGCAACTCGCCGCCGGTGCTGGCTCCTGTCGGCAACCAAACCATTCGAGCCGGGGTAACGCTTGTGCTCACCAATTCCGCAACCGATCCGGATGCGCCGCCCCAGATTCTGACCTTCACCCTGGTCCAGGGACCCGTAAATGCCACGCTCAACGCGACGAACGGCATTTTCACGTGGCGGCCTTTGGTCAGCCAGGCCAACTCCACCAACCTGGTAACGATCAGCGTCGCCGATAACGGCTCACCCACCCTGTCCAGCACGAATAGCCTTACCATCACGGTCAACCCGTTGAACCGACCGTCCTTGACTTCCATCAGCGCCGACGCCGCCCAGGTTCTCTTAAGTGTTGCCGGCGACTTGGGCCCCGACTATACGTTGCTAACCTCCTCCAACCTCTCCACCTGGCAGGCGTTGCTGACCACAAACCCGCCATCTTTGCCGCTCACTTTGGTCGTCACTAACGCAGCCGGGCCTCAGCGCTTCTATCGGATTCAGCTTGGGCCTTAGTGGTCTCTTCCGTGCTGCCTGGTGCAAAGACGAAAAGAAGTTGAAAAGTGTCAATAGTTATGACCGACCCTTTTACGGCGATACTGGCACAGCGCCGAGCACAAAGTTCCGTTCGCAACTGACCTGCCTTGCCAACGCTGGCCACTACTGGCTCAACCGGTAATACTGCTGTGTATCGGTGGTGGTGGTGGGAATGGTCACGACGAATTGCCCATTTGTGATGGTGGGTGGTTGTATCAGATTGTAGGTCGTCCAGCCCGCTGGCGGGCCAAGATTCACGGTCTTCTGCAAATGGAAACCGGTGGCGTTAGTCGGCCACGTCAAAATCACGTTTGGTCCAGCAGGAATGATGGTGAGTTGCGGCGGCAGCGTAATGCTGAACACCGTACCATAACCCGAGCCACCGCCTTCCTCTGCTATCCCGAACAGGGTGTTGCCCAATACCGTCAATCCGGCTGGCGGATAGGCTCCGTCGCTGTTGGTGTGATAAGGCGCAGGAATTGCCGTGAAAACATGAAGAGTCGTAAACCCCGTCCCGTTGATGTTGACGGCAAAGGCCGTGCCAGCGCCCGAACTGCCGCCCATAAATGCCGTCCCAAACAGAGTATTGCCCGATAAAACCAATGCGCCAACCGGATTAGCTCCGTCGCTGTTAGTAATGAAAGGAAAAACACCAGAGCCTGCCGTAAAATTATAAAGGGTCATGAACCCCGTGGCATCGGTGTCGACCGCGAAAACCGTGCCGTTGCCCGAACTGCCGCCTTGCGCCGTCGTCCCAAACAGCGTGTTGCCCGATAAACTCAATCCGGCTCGTGGATAAGCGCCGCCGCCGCCGCCAGTGAAATTATGAAGAGTTGTAAAACCCGTGCCATCGGTATTGAGCTTAAACACCGTGCCATAACCCCAGCTACCGCCATCTTCTGCTGTCCCATACAAGGTGCGGCCCGATATAATCAACCTGCCCGCAGGATAAGCGCCGTCGCTGTTGGTAATTGAGGGAAATGCACCAGTGCCCGGCGTAAAACTATGAAGGTTCGTAAAACCCGTGCCATCGCTGTTGACCGCGAACAGCGTGCCTCTACCCGAACTGCCGCCATTAAAGGCCGTCCCGTACAGGGTGTTGCTCGATAAAATCAATCCGCCAACCGGATTAGCTCCGTCGCTGTTGGTAATAGAAGGAAAGATACCAGAGCTTGCCGTGAAAGGATGAAGGGTTGTAAAACTTGCGTTGTTGGTGTCGACGGCGAACACCGTGCCGTTGCCCGAACTGCCGCCCTGATACGCCGTCCCGTACAGGGTGCTGCCCGATAATACTAATCCATCGGAGGGCAGGGTTCCGTCGCTACCGCCCGTGAAACTATACAGGGTGGCAAAGCCGGTGCCATCGATGTTGACGGAGAAAACCGAGCCTGCGAGCGAACTGCCGCCACGAAAGGCCACCCCATAGAGGGTGCTGCCCGATAAAATCAATCCGGGCCGAGGATACTTGCCGTCGATGCCGCCGGTAAAACTGTAGAGGGTCGTGAAGGTCTGCGCCGTCACCCGGCCAGCCAGTATCAAGCCCCAACCGGCTAACAACACCAGCAGGAGAAACAGAGTTTTAGCGTTGTTGCCAATCATCATTTCCATTTCGAACCCTGAAACGGACTAAAGTCCGCGCCATGGCCTTACCGGGATACTCACTACATCGCCCCATTAGGCTGGCTCGTCAAGCCTCCATGGCTTCGTCCAGCGTCTGCGCAACCCACGCCATCCCTTCAGTCTCGTACCCGCAGCGCTTGCCCAGTTCGCGACGGATGCGTTTGCGCTCCTCGGCGCAGGCAACCTCCTTGGACTGCCGCCGTGTGGTGGCCATTCATGCTGGTCGGCCCCCCGGCTCCGAAGGCGGCGCTGCTCAGCGCCGGGGCGGTCAGCATGGAAGCCGCAGGCATCTGGGACCGCCAAACGCGGCCCCCGTATCTACGGTGTCGTGCGAGCGGGGAGGGCAATCCTCCCGTTGAGCCGATTAGCCCGCCCATCTTTCCAGAACATCCCTCACGCCGGGCGGACGGCCCGGAACTGCCGGAGCAGGACGAGCGTGCAACAAACGCAACTCGTCACGCCCAACGCAGTGGCATACGGAGCAACCGGCGCTGAGGCCAACACAGCCAGCCCGGCGACCGCAAGAACCCCCTGTCCAATCCAGAACGGCTTGTCGTCGAGCAGCACCCTTGAGAACAGCTAAGAAGCGGTGTAAAGCACGCTTGACACTATGGCAAGCATCCTTTACACTAGACGTATGAACAAATCGATATTACCTGAAGCGGTTCGACCCGGACGTCACTATTCGTTACGGGCTGACATGCGACTGAATGCGTGGGCACTGATAGCTCTGCTTGTGGTCTTTGTGACTCGCTGGCTGTTGCAGCACCACCCCGATTGGGGTGCTGCATTAAGAACAGTCGTTGCACTGAGTCCGTTGTTGCCGAGTCTGCTCTACGTGCGAAGCATTGCGCGATGGATTGGCGGCATGGACGAATTGCAGCGCCGAATCCAACTCGAAGCCAGTCTCTTTGCGACTACCGGAACCGTCTTTCTCGCTACGGCCATGAGCCTACTGGGAGGCTACGGATTGCTTTCATCAACCCGGGTGCAATACGGCCTCGGCTGGGAAGGGACGTTTGCGGCCATCATCGTGCTCTACATTCTCGGAAACGCCATCTTCAACCGCCGCTACCGATGAAAAACCGATTGCACGAATTGCGGGCAGCCAAAGAATGGTCGCAACTGGATTTGGCCGAGAAGTTGGGGGTGTCGCGGCAAACCATCAATGCCATTGAAAATGAAAGGTACGACCCAAGCCTACCGCTTGCCTTTAAGATGGCGCGGCTATTCAAAATCCCCGTCGAGGACATTTTCAGCCATGACGGACAGTAACCTTCGACCACCCCGCGCTGGGCACTTTGGGGAAGATGCCTGATTCCCTTCACTCCAGCGCTCCGCTCTTAGCGTACTGAGGGCTGAGGCCGGGCCGTCCCGGCCCTAGTTCCGGGCGCGGCGCTGGCCCTGATCACTTCACGCCCGCTTTAGCGGCGGCTTCGGGGTCGATGGCCTTGAGCGCGTTGCTTATTGAATGGCGAGTGTCGCGGTCTTGGTCATCGAGGCACCTGACCAAAGCGGGCACTGCGTCTTTGGCCGAGCCACCCATCACGGCCAAGGCATCGGCTGTCGCCGAACGAACGCCGGGGCGTTTATCGCTCAACGTTGCCCGCAGCGTTGCTTTGACAGCCTGCTCCTGTTTCCCAATCTTGCCCAGAGCGAGACACAACAAAGCCGTCTCCCTTCGAGACTTATTCTCTCTTAGCGCTTGAAGCAACGCTGGGACCGCCGGTCTGCCAGCCGCCCCCATCTGACCCAAGGCAAAAGCCGCGTTCACTCGAACCAGCCCTGCAAGAATAGGTCTGGGCAGTCGCGCTCGTATCCAAGGGGGCAATCCAAGCCACATCCTTGGATAGGCTCTACCGAGCAACCCATCCCGGCGCTTCAGAGCTTTGACCAAAAACGGAATCGCGTTGGAGTCGGCGGCGGGAAGCCAACCAATCGGCCCCCGGTCATAATCTGGGTAATCGGCATTCCAAGGCGCGTAAATGTCTCCCCAGCGGCTAATCCAGTAGCTCACGGGCCTCCCCTGATAAGCCGGTTCAGGCTCTCGCACCACTTGCCACAGAGTCACGCCAGCAACAGCGACGAGCAAAACGGCGAGCGCGATTTGGACCCGCTTTCGCATGCTGGCAGTATACCGAGGTGACGACGGAAATCGAGAATGTTGAGACACTGTGCGCCGTGACCGTGGCCATCATGCTGGCCGGTACCGGCACCGGACGCTTGCAAACCAAGGCACGGCGGATACGTTGCTACACGTTATGGACTCTGAGCTTCTACATTATGCGAGCGGCGAAGAGGTTCACGCAGGTGACCGGGTCCAGCACAACGGCGGCTATGCCACCGTCGTTTTCGTCAGCAACGGCGATAGTGAGGAGTTCTCGCCCGGCTATGCGGACCATGCAGGCGTGGAGCGCGGCATTGTCCTCTGCGACGATGACGGCAACGTCAAGGCCATTGGCGACCCGGACGAATTACTGGAATTTATTGACCGGGGCTGAAGGTGGGCATGAGCCGGGCCTGTGTTGATTGAGAGGTGTCGGAGCACACAAACCTCCGGCATGAAACGGATTGCATGTTGAAATCGCACGGCTCAATCTACGAGCCGATGGTCGGTTGAATAAGTGCAGACTGCGTTGCACTCGCGTATGAAGAAATGCTCTTGGTGCGGCAAGGATTACCCCAACGAAGCGACCATCTGCGCCGTTGACGGGTATGACCTCACAGAAGTTACGCCCCCCGCGCCTCCCTTGCCGGAAGAGGCTGCCACTGTTCAGCAATGCAGCACAGTGGTCCGGGCCACGATAGTTTCGGGAGCCATTTTGCTTTTTGGCTTAATGAGGATTGCCGTTTCTGCGAATGGCCCGGCCTTGCTGATGATGGTTGCTAGTGTTTTGGTGGGCTGCCTTCTGGCGATTGGAGTGGTCGCACTGTGCTCACGACGCAGCGTGCCACCGTGGCCGTGGTTGCGAGTCATCGTTGTCACCTTTATCAGCTATGTTGGCTTCGGCCTTTTGTGTTTAGCGCTTGCGCTTGGATTGCGGATTATGGCGAGAGCGTTTCACCAATGACCTTGCCTGTCTAATCGGGTCGCCCGGAGAGTGCCGTGCTCCCAAGCCGCCTGACATGAGGTCCGCGTCTGGCGGTTGCTAACGTCGCCTCGACAGACGAACTCATTTTGGTGTATACTAAATCCGTCTGCCGGACATCGCCGTCACTTCACGCCCGCCTTGGCGGCGGCTTCGGGGTCGATTTGCAGGAGCGCATTGGTCGCCTCTACTCGGACATATTCATTCTCGTCGTTGAGGAATTGCAGAAGAGCAAGACTCGCTGGCTTGGCTTGCTGTCCAAACTTGCCGAGCACGTTGATGGTGGTGGGGAGGATAGCGTTCGATTTAGTCAGATTTGTGATGAGGATTGGCACGACGAGTTCGGCATCCATGTGAATCCGGCCCAAATCTACCGTGATAGCGAATCGAACGATTCTGTTCGTATCGTTCAGGAACGAAAGAAGCGCCGGAACGGCAACCGTTGCATCAGGCCCGATATTGCCCAAGCAACCCGCAGCGCTTAACCGAACATCAGGGTCGTGGTCGTTTAGCAACTCAACCAACACAGGCACAGCGTCCCTTCCAATCGGCCCAAGAACGTAAAACCCGACAACCGCCATGTTGTGAATTTCCTTGTCGGTTCGCAAATGCACCCGAATCAGGCTTTGGTTGCGAGCGACGACTGTGACGAAGCGTTTGAAGGGTGAATCCTTTGCGCGAACCATTTGAACCAAGAATGGCAACGCATTCGTGCCCATGCGGCGAATAGCAGTTGCCGCTCCACGGGTTGCGGCTGTTTCTTCGGTGACTGGAGACTGATACTCGGCGGCGACGTATTCTTGCAGCCAAGCATCCAGAGTCTTTCCCTGATAAACCGGCTCGCGCTCGCGCAGCACCTGCCACGCAATCACGCCAGCAATAACGACGAGCAAAAGGGCAAGCGCAATTTGGACCCGCTTTCTCACGCTGGCAGTATACCGAGGTGACTGCGAAAATCGAGAACGTTGCGACACGTGCCCCGTGGTCGTGGCCTTCACGCTGCTCGGCCCCGGCTCCGGGCGCGGCTTTGGCCCACGACCAGCACGACGATGCCGACCATGGCGGCGCGGGCGTGGCGTCAGCCGCCGACGATTAGAGGGCGAACAATGCGCGTGAGAGGTCGACTGGACGGATGGCGACGAGCTCCGTATCCTAAACCCATGACAAGCACCGGACTGCCTTCGCGGCCCGCCTCGCATACCTGCAATGCTGCTGCTGCCATCGCACTAGGGGGATTGTTGGTATTATGCAACGCCAGAGTCTGCTTATCCGCTGAAACTGTGTCTGCCAAGTCAGAGGAAGCAACAAAGACTTTGGATAACCTGAAGCACGCCATTTTGGGCGTAGTGTCTCCTGATGGGCGCAACGCTTACTTTCTGAAAGGCAAAAACAACAAGAAAACTGCCGAGGACTTGGCTAGACGCGTTGCGCGTGATTGGGAGGAGCAGCACAGGGGAACCAACCAGCCTAACAAGCTGCGCATTCATAAGGTGCCGTTCCGTTCTTCCGAAGAGTTGTTCGACTACACGGTTGGTAAGGGTCGAAAGAACGGGGAACACATTTGGGGCAAAGGCCATTGCGAGGTGTCCAGTCTTCGAACCAAAACTCCCACCTGTGACCAAGATGTCGGCGTGTGGTGGCACAAAACCACCTGTTTGCACACTAGCCATTGTGTATGGGACTCCAGTTCCGCTAAAACTTGTTCGTCGATTTTTGATACCGTCTGGAAGACTGATTGGTACAAGTCTCCGGACGGCAAAGCTCCTTGCGAGAGCGTCGCCATCGACCACACCCAATACGACCCCGACGATTACTGCAATCCATAAGACGTTCTCGCTGGGACTGCTTGGCGCGTTCGTTGGGTACGGTCGTGCCACCGGGCTAAGGGCTGCCGCCAGCGCAGCTTCAGGTCGGGCCGTCCCCGCGAAACTGGCCCAGCGCCGGGGCATTCGGCGTCAGGTTTTGGCCTTCGGTAATCGCAACTCGAACTTGTCGCCGCCCAAAGACTGAGCCGCCAGATTGATACGGACGGTAATCGTGTCCGGCATCGTGTGGGAGTACCTAACCCACCAACTGCCCGCTTGAAGGGCGCTGCCAGTCTCCTTGGAAAGGTCGCTGGAGAACGTGAGGCGCACGCTCATTCCCTTGACCTCATTCAAGGCGGCAAGAAACGTCGTCAATGCCTGTCCATCTCCCTCATAGACCAGCGTGGTGGACCACTCTGGTTCCCAATAGCTGGTCAATCCACCCAGATACTTGAATTTGTCGGCGCGGAGAACGGAACGCACCTGATTTGCCCGATTGGTGTCGTAGCCCTGCGGAAAGAATATCTCGGGCTGCGGGAGACTAAGGCTCAATCCGAACGCGCAATTTCCTGTCGCAGCGAATGCCACTGCAACCAGCGTGAGTGCAATATTTGGTTTCATACGATTCATTGGACGGCAATGGTCGCAGAATGCTCTGTCAGGTGATGACGCCTCGCATTAGCGTTTAGCCATCGTGGTGTAAGCCGGGCCGTCCCGGCGAAGCTGGCCCAGCGCCGGGATAATGAGGTTGCCCGTGGCGGCGCTGGCGGCAGCAGAGCGGCCAGTACCGAACCATCCACTCGGCGCTTGGCACCCGGTTAAACCGGTATACGCTGGCTCGGCAGGGCTGGCGCTCCTCGGCGCAGGTAAGAGGAGGCGCTAGACCGCATTGAAGCCGGGTCGGAATGTGTCCAGCATGACCGCGATTTCTTTGAAGATAATTGGAAGAAAGCAACCGTCCTTTAAATGAACACTGAAGCACAACTGTTGGCACAGGTAAAAAGTCTTTTGAAGCCACTGCACCGTGACTCCGATATTCGCAATGCTGCCGTCTTCTCATGGAGGTACATCATTGACCGTTACGGGGGTCAGGCCGATGAGTCCGTTTTTGTATCCCTAATCCAAACTGATATGGTGTTGGCGAGACAGGGAACCACTCTCAGCGCACCTGAACTTTTGGACGAGTGGAAAAAAGCCAAATGGATTCAGTATTCCCCTGACGGGAAACGAATACAGATTACAGAGGCCGGTATCGAACGGCTGAAACAATGGGAGACAGAAAATCGTGAGTTCAGGGCCATTGGAGCACACGACAAAATCAAATCTCTTCTCCACAATGTTTCTATTCTGGACGAAGAGAATGGCGTAAAAATTGAGAATCTCGTGGCTAGGGCCGAAATGATAATTATCCAAATCTTCGATAAAAGTTCACCGCATTTGACCGCATTACGCCAAATCAAGTGGCACGGGCTCCCTTATGATTCCATCAGGAGAAGGGACGTTGGCGGACCTTTTCAAAGAGCCAAAGAAGAATTCACGAATTTATGCAATCGGATGTTGGAAGACCTTGGACCAGAACCGAACAGCATGCCGTTAAAGGAACGTTTGGTGGCGGGTGAACCAGCACGCAACCTTCGGAAAATAAAAAACATTATCGGCAAATCGACTGTAACCGGCATTCACGACCCTTACACAACGACGGGTTCACTGGAGACAATTTTGAAACTGGCCGACATGGAAACGAAGTTCGGCCCATCTCTCCGCATTCTGGGAACCCCAAGTCCTTTGTCGAAATCCACAGAAAAGAAATCACTAATTGGCCTGCTCAAAGACATTAACACGGAAAGAGCGGCCAACTGGGAAGTTCGAACGTATGTTCAGGCATCGAAGCCACACCGCCGATTTTTGGTTCTTGATGACGGGAGTGTTGTGACGTGTGGAATGTCCCTGAACCACATTGACAAGGATGAAGTTTTGGACCGTGAACCTGCGGGGTCAGAAAATGCCAAATACGACAGTCAGTTTTTTGAAGGCAAGTGGAAGACTGGAGCGATTCTTTGACAAATCCCGCACCAGCTACAACGATGGCCGAATGGGAGCACCTTCGAGCCGGGATGACGCCGATAACGAAAATTTACTTACTTCCAGCTGGCGTGCCATGACGTACGCCTCTTGTTCGAACTTGTACACTAATTCAACTTCGAATTTCACGACATTGCCTCTCCCAGCAATTCTTCCAGCGCCTGAGCATAACTGGACGGCCTGCCGCGCCAACACGACGGCACCGTGAAGTCCGAGGGAGCTTGGCCAAGGTTGATGCCGTCAGGTAACAGGCGCTCGATCAAGCGGCCCGCTTGAGGTAAACGATTATGGGGCAGGGCATCTTTTTGTTTACACGGGAGGAGTTATGGCGATGCTGACCTGTTCATGCGGTCAGGTGTTCGTAATTTCATTGCGTGAACACAACATCATACTTCACCATGGAGGGCAGGCCCATTCTGAGCCTGCACAAATTCTGTGAGCAGGCAGGGATTTCCGACACCACCGCATGGCGCTGGCGCAAGAGCGGCTGGCTGACTACGGTAAACATCGCTGGCAGGCCCTACCTGACCGACAAGGCGCTGGCTGACTTCCTGCGCCGGGTCGAAGCCGGGGAGTTTGCCAAGGAGCACGAGACAGCCAGACGGCATGCGGTGGTCTGAACATTCGCCGTGGACTGGGGCGCAGTGTAGCGTTGGAATTCTTCGACGAACTCGATTCTTTCAATCTCGGTATCTAAACTTTCCGTGACTTTGTAATTGTCAGCGCACCCGGTTTGGTGAAGCGTTATCTTGTGATGATACCTGTCCCGCTACCTAACGAACAGCCTCAAGAAGACAAAGAGGCAACAAGCCTGCTCAAAAAATTTCTCGGTCCTGCTGTCGAAGAAATCGGTGAAATTCTGGCAGACAGGGTGCGTGTTGTTCGATTACGCCGACAGCTTGCCCTACTTCGTAAAGCCGACCAAATTGTGGCTGACGCTGGCTTCAGCTTAAAGGCTGTGAACCTGCGGGTGCTTTTTCCACTGCTGGAAGCAGCGGCAGTCGAGGACGACGAAGAAATGGCAGAACGTTGGGCATCCTTGCTTGCCTCGGCTGCGAACGCCAGTAATCGGGATGCGTTAGAGCCAGCTTTCATAGAGATACTTAAACAACTTGCGCCCTCTCACGCCTTCTTGTTGGATGTGTTTTACGACCAAATAAAATCAAAGCAAATCCCTCCTGCACAGTGGCCTGAAAAAGGGCCTGCCTTGAACGAACTAAGGACCTTTCTTAAGAAGGAGATTCCAGAATTCGATGTTGCGGTTGAAAATCTGCTTCGGTTGAACCTCGTGTCATACCCTACCGCCAAGTTGGGAATCGCGAACGGCAATGAGGTTAGGGTTCAAATTATGAGTGCCGATATTTTGTGCGCAACGGGTCTTGGCTACGCCTTCGCTTCTGCTTGCGGACACGGCAGAACACCACGCGACAAAGGTTACGGAGTGCCGACGGATTCGATTTCAAATCGCTTTTGGACCAGAGGGGGTTCACTTCGACTCACACCCGCGCCACCGGCAAAGGCAGTACCACCCGGCATGATTCCCCCAGAAGAAGTGCAAAGAATCCAGACGGAAGCACTCGCGATAGCTGAAAAATTCGGCTATCCTGCGAGTGTCGGCTTGACTGGGCGAATCGTACAACTCCACTTACGGTCTAAGCCTTTGCCGCCTGAAGTTATTTTGCCATTTATCGAATTCTGTGCCGAGCGAGCATTGCAACCAGAAATCCACTACCGCTAAGGCAGCCTGCTTTACGATTTAAACGGAATCTGTTTTGAAGTTTCAGCATTTCTGGCGAATGGTCGGGCAACATTTCGCGGTCGATGACAAACAAACAATAGGACAACAACCGATGTGTGTTCGATTGGCTCGGTGCCGACAAACAGGGCGTTTCGTGCCACCTGCATCCGCTGAAACTGGTTTGGGGCGCGGATGGGTTCGACCATGACCTCAATGTTTGCAACAAAGTGGCCGACCGGCTTGCCGCAGAGCCAAACTACTGGGCATCAATCAACCTACGCGGATTTTAGTCGTCAGTTGGGCTGAAACGGTTTTTGGCTTTGGGCGAGCGCCGACGAGAACAGCCGCATCACTTCGTCCGCCTCTTCCCGGCTAAGGTAGCGCAGCCTTGCCGACGATGAATTCTGGCCTGAGCACAAAAGCCCAAGGGCCTCCTTTTTCGCCGGGAGGCTGAGAGCGTGCTTACCCAAAAAAGTCTGGTACGCAGACGCCATGGCTTCCCAGAGCCTAATTTGGGATTCGGGATTGAGGTCACGCCGGAAGCTGTCGAGCCATTCCTCGTGGGTGCGCTTGAAGACCTCTGCAAATATCGACTCCAGCTTTCGGATGCGCTCCTCCAGTTCGCTGGAGAGTTGCTTGTGGATGATATTGCCCGGCTTGATATCGGCCACTTTTCTGGTTGCTGGAGCAGGCCGAAATATTTTCGGTTTCATGGTCGCGAACCGTATCAAGTCCGGGAGTCCACTGCAATCGTTCCGGCCTCCGGCACGATGGCCAACCGCGCCAACCACGGTCCTCAGCTTGGCCAAATGTCTTCGTCGGTTTCACCATTCCTTGGATTCCAGCTTGGGTCCGCAGGGTGTCAGGACACGAACCCAGAACGGTCAACCAGCGCGTGCCAGCAGCAGGATTCCAAACGCCGCGAAGCTTAACACGAACCAGCAAAAGGAGCTCATCGCGGCTGAGCTTAGAATAATGGCGACATGTCCTACCCAGCGCGTAGCCAAGGTCCTGTGCCAATACGCCTTTTCCAGCACAACAATGAAGCTGACAAGTGGAAAGCCCAATGCGCAGACGGCGAAAAAGTCAGGAAGATAGCGCTCTAGCTTGAAGGCCGAGGCCAAGGCAATTACAAGGCCGGTCGCCAGCGCGGGCACCAACCCAGAAGAACCTGCCGCAAGCCCTGAAGCGATGATTATGGCCGGAGCAACCCGCGATGATAAAACCGCGTCCGAGATTAACGTGGCGGCGACCAGACACGCTTGCGCCGCGACGATGAGGGCAAGCCGTCCTGACTGGGCGCGGATCAAGCCCAGCAGGAATCTCAACCGGGCGGTCTGGGCATCCAGAGACATTGGCCGAGAGGGGGAGAGGCTGACCTCAGCCTAGTCGCGATGTCAAGGCTTGGCCAATGGCTTCCTTCCCGGCGCACGGCTAAGATGCTGCTTCGGCGGCTCACCGCTGGTGCTGGTCGGAGAGATTCCGTTTTGTTTGCGCCCTGAAGTGCCGCAGAACTGAATCTGCGAAGCCATGGATTGATTTCGCACTGATGTGAACCAGAGGCCCGCATTGACACCTCCTTTTAGTAATTGCACGATTCCAACACGGCTGACCCTCGTTTTTCAGAGCGTGGCCCCCAACCAAGATATCAAAGTCTGTCCGTTGTGCGCCGAAACCATCAAGGCGGCGGCAAAGGTGTGTCCCTTCTGCCGCACACCTCAACCCGGATTTGCCCGCTGGCGGCAGTATCTTGTACTGATTCTTTCCGTGCTGACGATGCTGGCGGTTCTGGTGGTTTTGTGTCTGGCCTACGCTTGGCTGTTCCCCGACGTTTTTCGTTCCGAGGGGCTGAGCTTTGCGTCCCACCGGGCGGACCTCATTGTGATGCGGACCTCGTTAGAGCGCGACGCCACAAAGGGCGAGTTCTGGTTGAGCGGTTACGTCACCAATGCCGGTGGTTACCCTTGGCGCGTTAAGGAACTAGAGGTACGGTTTCTCAGCCGCGAGGGCAATTTGGTGGATGTGCGCCGGGCGGAGGTTTCGGAGAGTTTCCTCATCCAACCGCAGCAGGAGCAAGCCTTCCGAGTTGGACTGGGGCGGCTCATATTTACCAACAGCGGGATTGCCGAACGCGTTCGCGTCCAAACGGCAACGGATGGGAACCGTCCAATCGTACCCGATTAATCGCCTTCCCTGCAATGATAACCTCTCCAGACTACGCCTCGACTAGCCGGGCCTGCCCTTTCTGTGCCGAAAGCATAAAGCCCGAAGCCAAGGTGTGCCCCCGGTGTCGGCAGTGGCTGACGCTTCGCTCCATTCGAAATCCGGCCATTGCGGTTTGGGTATTTAGTATTCCGCATCTGGCCCTCTACGGCCTGCTGGCCGTGCTCCTGCTTACGGCATTGGACAGGATGCAGAACCCCAGACCCGACTACACAGCCTTTGTCAACTCGGTTCGAGTGGTCGGATCATGGATGAACTGGGCAGAAACCACTAACGGCCTGCGCATTTACATCACAGGCATTCTCACCAACCAAAGCCCGGTCGCTTGGAGGGACATCGAACTCCAATGCCGGTTCCTCGATGCCCACGGGGGATTGGTGGACGCCGTCCATCCGCGCCTTTTCCTGACCATCCAACCCCATGACGACACGGCTTTCCGTACGATAGTGACGCCCAGCCGCGCTACCAACGACTATGCTTCCTTTAAACTGACCGTGACCACGGCCCGGAACACCAAGAGCTTCTTTTGACATCCCCGCAGCCGTGCGATACCACGGGGGTCGGCCAGCAAAGCGACGCCTCCGGCCTCCACGACGAAGGACCCGAATGCCACCACACCGAACGCCATCAACGACGCCGGGTGGACCATCACCGGGTTGGCACGGGCCATCGACGGCTTGAGCAGGAACAGCGTGACGGCATATACGGAAACCAGTTTGATGCGCGTGAATTCTGACCGCTGGTGGTCTTGGGGTCTCCACATTGGTCCGGTCGTGATTCGGTTTGCGCTGTCGGCGTAGTGAGGTGGCGTGCTGGGGCCGCTCTGAAGGTCGTGCAGGGAGCACTTCCTTTCTGACTTTTGTCCTGACCTTGGGGGGGTTTCGGCTTGCCCGGACGGTCGAGAACGGGTAGGATTCTCTCTCACAGAATTCGCGAAAGACTATGAAAATCAACGATTCTCGTCGGTCTTTCGATTCTGGTGGCGCGGTTAGCTCAGGGGTAGAGCACTTCCTTGACATGGAACCTTTCTCGGGTCTTGGCGGTGCCGGCAGCGGATTGAGCAGCGGGCCGGAGTCAATTTCGGCCAGGCGGTGGGGTGGCGGATTATTGGATTAGTGGATTGATGGGGCGGAACGGAAGCAAGTTTTAATTCCTGCCGAACAGATTAAGGGATTGCTATTTATCCTTTAATTGTGAAACCCCAAATTAAAGCTTCATTCAATGTTTCTTCCTCGGAGTCGGAGAAACGTAATGAAAAACTTGCTCAATGGCTTTCATTTAATCATTTGCTTAACCATATAATAAAAAACTTGGCACTCTTTGGCTGAATAATGTATAACTGTTTTATCTTGAAATAGTCGATTCATAACAATAAACTGCACTCCATAACGATTTTCTAAAGAAATGCCAAATGGCAAATAGCCAGTTCAACGGTTCCAACCCGGCTGGATACGACGCCTTGGTCGCCAGGTTCAACCTCCAGGTTATCCCAAACTGGCACCACTCGCGCATCAGTCAGTCAAACGTTCGCCAGACCCACACCGACGCCAATCAGGTAGTCGCGGTCTATCCGCCATTCCTCACACCAGAGGATTCTCTGGGTGGCCAGCTTGAATTTGCCCTCAAATACGACGGCACGAATCTCGAAATCCTGTCTGCAGTTTTTGAAAAGGCCCCGAAAGACGAATTGCTCGCCTATATCCGCTCAAAGCCCACTGGCAAGTATGCGCGGCGTCTCTGGTACCTTTTTGAGCTGCTCACCGGCAGACGCCTTCCAATCGAAGATCTCACCACCGCCAACTACGTTGACCTGCTCGAAGCGGATGAATACTACACCGCCGACCCAGTCCAGGTGCGCCGGCAGCGCGTCAACGACAACCTCCTCGGCGATGCCCGCTTCTCACCTATTGTCCGCCGCACTGAAACTCTTGCGGCCTTTGAAAAGAAAGACCTGTCGGGCAGGTGCCGGCAGATTCTCGAAGGCTACCCTCGCGACATTTTGCGCCGCGCCCTAAGCTACCTTTACACCAAGGAAACTAAGTCTTCCTTCGAGATCGAGAATGTCATTCTCGATGCCTCGCGCACCGAGCGCTTCATCGCGCTCCTCGCCACCGCGGAGAAGAAAAACTTTTTCACCAGGCCGGAGCTGATTGATCTTCAAAATCGAATCGTGGACGAGCGCTTTCGCGACCCGGACTACCGCCAATCCCAGAACTATGTCGGCGAATCCGTCTCCTGGCGGGAAAAGATTCACTTCGTCTCACCCAAACCGGCCGACCTCGCCGCCCTCATGGAAGGCATGTTTGCGACACATCGCCGGATGGAGGCTGGCAAAATCCAAGCCGTTGTCCATGCCGCCACAATCGCCTTCGGTTTCGTTTACATGCATCCCTTCGAGGACGGCAATGGCCGAATCCACCGCTTCCTCATCCACAACATCCTGGCCAGAAGGGGCTTCACACCGCCGGGGGCCATGTTCCCCGTTTCCGCCGCCATGCTTCAAGACAAGGAAGCCTACGATGCCGCCCTTGAAAACTTCTCCGTTCCACTGCTCCCTCTCGTCGAATACAAGCTCGACGGCCAGGGCCGCATGACCGTTCAGAACGAGACCGCGCTGCGCTACCGCTTCATCGACATGACTGCGCAAACCGAAGCTCTTTTTGTTTTCGTCGAGCGCGTCATCGAAACCGACCTCGTTCAGGAGCTCGATTTCCTCCGCAACTACGACACAGCCAAGTCCGCCCTGCAGACCATCGTCGATATGCCGGACCGCCTTATCGACTTGTTCATCCGCTTGTGTGTCCAAAACAAAGGCGTGCTCTCCGCCCCCAAACGCAAAAACCATTTCTCCATGCTCACCGATGAGGAGGTGGCGCAAATGCAGCAGGCGATCAAAGAATCGCATCTCGTCGAGTAGGCCAAAAGGTCCTCTCCGACTCAGAACGATCTTGCCCCGCACAATTACGCTATTTCCGATGCCGGCCACGGCCCGGCTTTAAGGTCACAATCTGTGACCTTAAACGCCCGAACTCCTCGGCCGGATGCTTCCTGACACTGCCCCCGGAGGGCGAGCCGTCCTCGGCGCCTTGCCCCTACCGACGGGCGGCCAGCCACTGCAGCGCTCGTTGTTCGCCGAAGAGGCGCATGCGGTCGAAATAGGCGTTGACGTCTTCGGCGGGCGCATTCGGCAGCCAGGTTTCGATTGGCTGCCCGGCGACCAGCGCCCTAATCCCGGCGCGCTGTTGATCCAAGCCGTCGAGCCGTTCCTGAACCGCCTGGGCAGTGTCCGCATCGGGTGGGGCTGCAGCGATGGCCGCAAGACCCGCGCGCTGAATCGCGATTCCAACCAGGGGCTGAATGAGCGTGAGGGAATTGGGATCGTCCAGCCGCTGGCCGAGGTCCAGGCACATTTGCAAGGCGGCCCGGGCCGAGGCGGGGTCGCCGGCCTGCTGATAAGAATTGGCGAGCTCGACCAGGCTCAGCGCGGCCTGTTTGATTTCGGCCAGGTGCGGCAGCAAGGCACCTGAGGTGGCGGCTGCCTTGGATTCGACGTCGGAATAGCCTGCGGAACGGTACGCTTCTTCCATGCTTTGAATGGCATCCTGGGTGTAATCGTCGTACTTCGGTTTTGAGGCCCCGGCCTGCAGTTCCTGGACCGCCTGTTCGGGCTGGCCGGACTTGAAATAATTGGCCGCGGAAAGGTAATTGGCCAGCGCGTTGTCGGGAGCAGCTTGCTTGAGCAGGTCCAGCGCCTGGCGGCGGGCTTGCAGGCCGCCAGGAGCGCCTGGGTCGGGCTGTGAACGGAACCACGCGGTGTAAGCGACTCGAGGGTCGTTGGGATACCTGGCAATCGCCTCGTCCAGCAACGCTCGCTCGTGGGTCGCCTGGTACGCGGCCAGGAGGCTCTCCGCGTTGCGGTGGTTTGCCTCCAGGTAGGTCTTGAGTTGGTCCAGTGTCAGGGTGGGCAAGTCTCCCTTTAATATGCAGGCCATGAGATTCGTCGTTTGCTGGCTTTCGACCTGAGCAACGGGTGTCGCCGCGGTGATGGTGGCGAGGTGCGGCGTGGGCAGGTCTGGCGGCGCAGCGATGGCGGCCGCGGGCGGTAACTCCGTACGCGTCTGCGCCGGATGTTTGAAGAGCATCCAACCCATCAGTAAAACCGCGAGGGCGGCGACAATGACAATTCTCGGTCTCATAACGGCAAGGTTTGGACCAGGCCGGCGCGGGACCGTCACGGAGGAAAGGATGAAGGATGAATTATGAAATCAATACCCTCTAAAACTCAAACTGCGGCAAGCCTCGCGGCGTGATCTTGTTCGTCATTGAGGAATACTTTCGCCACTCCACGTGATTATCCAAAAAGCACACATTCCCTCCTGCCGGACCATTCTTCTCCAGGTGCGCCGTCCGCACCCTGCTTCCTCCGGCCGCCGCAATGTCCGTATACCGCCTCCCGCCTGACGCCGTCAGCACCGAGATCGTCGCATCGACGATCATCTCCGTGTCTGCCACCGACATCGCCCCCCGCCCCTGCGTGATCTTCGTCACCATGTTAGAGCCGCCGATCACCACGCTTTGGTCCATCCCCGGTGCATTCGGGAAAAGCCAGATGTACCCCGTCACCACGTAATCCGGAAACGCGCTCCACGCATCCACCGGACCGTTGTCCTTGAAAAGGTAATACTCGTTCGGACAATAAAAAATGTCTGTCCGCTTCACATTCTCCACCAGATTCGTCGCCGCCACCCGGCACATGTCCCAAAACCACAGCCCGTGATTCTGCAAGTCCGGCAGCCTGTCGCGGTTGTCGTTCGCGTACATCAGCGTCGCGAGGCCAAGTTGATGCTCGTTGCTCTTGCACTGTGTTCGCCTGGCCTTCTCCTTGGCCCGCGCCAAGGCCGGCAACAGCATCGCCGCCAGGATCGCAATGATCGCAATGACCACGAGAAGCTCGATGAGCGTGAACGCGAGGCGGCCGTCGCGCACGGACAACGCGCCCCGAGACACCGTGCTGGCAGCTCTGTTGCTCATTGGGGACGAGCGGTCGGGCTCGCGAGGGTTCTGGCGCCCGCCGGCCCAGGTGGGACCGGCAGGCTCAGCTTAATAGATACTTGTTTACCTTATCAAACGCAAGAAGCGGGCGGTTCCGCTCGTGGGGAGACTCAGTTGCCAATTACTCCCCACCAGGCTCGGTGCGTTGGTGAGCGTGACCCAGTTATTCGGGCCGGAAAGGTTGGCGCTGGCCTCCACGGCGAAACCCGCAGCCGCCACCGGCCAGCTCAGGAGCACGTTTCCGCCGGCGGCGGTGACCTTCAAGGGAGCCACCGTGGACAGAGTTTGATCCGGCCCAAGGAGCTGCGACGCCGCAATCTCCTCTACCGACAACTTGCCGCGGTAAATGCGGAACTCATCCACCGAGCCGTTGATGCCAGGGTCGGTGAAGGGCGAATGGCCGATCCAGGCCGAGTTGCTTCCCGCCTGGCTGACGGGGGCAATCAGGCCCCCCAGGCTGCCCATCAGAACACCGTTGGTGTACACCTCCATCGAACCGTTGCCGTACGCACACGTGAGGTGCAGAACTTCGCTCCCCAAAGGAACCAGTGTGGTAATACCGCCGCCGCCCCTTGGGAAACCAGCGCTGTAAACGTTCGCGTTCGGCGGGTTGGGATTCCAGCCGGGCGCGAAGAACAACTCGTTTTGCGTGCCGGCGCCGGTATCCGCAAACTCAAACAACCTGGCCCAGTTCTGCGCCGCGCCCAGATTGACCCACGCGTCAATCGTCGCCGAGTTGTACCCCTCGAGCAGTCCGGTCGGCAGTTCCAGGTAATCGGCGTTGCCACCCGTCAACTGCAACTGCCCGCCTGATACTGTCGCCGCCCCTTGGAGTGTCCCAGTCGCCCCGCCGACCGAGTCGCTTGCGTCAGTCGTGAAGCTGTAACGGTGCGTCAGTGTCGCATCGTTCCGGACCCGGATAGTGGCGCTGTTCGTCTTGCCCAGGTAACTGGCAGTCAACGTCACCGTTCCAGGCCGATACGTGGTCAGCATATTTTGCGCGTTGACACTGACGATGCTCGGGTCGCTCGAAGTTACCACCAGCCCCTGCGGGCCGCCCAACGTGGCGTTGCCACCTGCGGTCAACGTCGGTAACAGGTTGAAATTCGGCAGGTTCGCATAGTTTGCCAGGATAACCGGTGGCACCGCCGCCGCGAAGGCCGGGTAATTCGTCGCCACCACCACAATCGCGGACAAAGCGCCCACATCGAGGCTCGTCGAACCCGGGCCAACCCGATGTGTCAAAGCTACCTGCGCCGGCGTTAGCGCCCCGCTGTAAATCCGGAACTCGTCGAACGACGCCTTCGCGTATGGGTCGGCACTGTAGAACGACCTCCCGAGATACGCGAAGTTCGTCGCCACATTCGACAACGGCGCGACCGCGTCATACTCGGCAAACTCCTGGACCCCGTCCCGGTAAATGGAGATGGCGCCCGTCGGCGGGTCAACCACGCACGTGATGTGCGCCGTCAAATTGTTCCACCCATGCGACCAGGCTGTCGTCCGGCCCGCGGTGTAGTTTTCCGTGATCCCCCAGTGCCGAAAGCCGCCGCCCTCCGCGCACGGAACGCAAGCAATCTGGTGGTCCCCGTTGGCGCCGATCGAGTTGCCGAACCCGAACAAATACGCCCACGTCGCCGCGTCGCCGAACGTCACCCACGCCTCGAAGGTCACCGCGGTGTTGGTCGCAATGTTGAGCTGCGCACCGGACAGGTCCAGGTACGTGCCGAACGTGCCGTCCAGCACCAGCTGGCCGCCCGTAACGTTCGCGGTTCCGAAGAGGGTGCCATTGGCCCCTCCGACCGAGTCGCTCGCGTCAGTCGTGAAGCTGTAACGATGCGCCAGCACGGCCGGCAACGAAACCACCGTCAGCGAATTCGTCGCGCTCAGCCCACCGTAGCTGGCGACCACCTTGCCCGTCCCGGCGGACACCCCCCTGACGATGCCGTTCGTATCCACCGTGACCACACTCGTGTTCAGCGACGTGAACGTCGCCCCTCCGTAAGCAATCAAGTCCAGTCCGGTCAGGTTCGTAAAATCGCCCGTGAGAATTTGTTGCGAGCTCTGGTTGACCAATAGCGGATTGATCGGGCTGCTGAAATGCAGTGCCTGCACCGGACCCGGATTGGTCACAATATTGTTCGGGCCGGCCGCATCATTCAGCGCCACGGTCGAAGGCGGGATGACGCCCGAGTAAATCCGGAATTCGTTGATGGCCCCTTCGAGGGTCGGGTCGAGGTCATACAGGGATTTACCGAGCAGGCAAGTGGTGTCGTTCAAACCGTTGAACGCCGGCACTGTCCCTCCCGCGCCGTTGTTCAGCACAGGATCGGAAACCACTTTCGTCCCGTTGTAGTAATACATCTTGTTGCCGAGCGGGTCGATAACAAGGGTCACGTGCACGTTGGTTTGCGCGTTCAGTCCGCTCGGGTTGTTTGCATACACCCCACTGCTCGCGGTCTGGAAATTCAGGTTCTGCCAATTTCCCCCGGCGTAATGGCAGTAGTCCAGGCCCGTCAGCTCCCCGCCACTGCCGTTTTGATCGCCAAAAGCAAACGTGCGGCTCCAGACCGGGTTGTCCGGGCCGAACGTGGCCCAGAACTCGATCGAAACCTGGGAGTAATTATGGACTATGCCGGCCGGAAGCGTGGCGAAACTGCCCAGCCCATCCAACTGGAGCATCGAGCCGTCGAGGGATGCATTGCCCACTAGGCTGCCAGCCCAGGCCGAACCCCCCACCGAATCGGCAAACGTCAAACTGCCCGCCGTCTCGTTAAAACTATATCGGTGCACCATTGTAGATTGGGCCGACCCGCTCCGAACGGCGCAGATAAGTAGGGCTGCAAGAGCTGCGAAAACGAGAAGGTTTCGGGGGCGTTGTTTAATGTGGATTTGTATAGGTTTCATATGGATTTGCATAGTGGTGTGGTTAATCCGATTGAAGTAGTCGCTGAAGCTCGCCTGGTAAACCCTCGAGCGAAACAGCGGCGGATCGTGAGGTCGATGCGCGATTCATATAAACACTCGCTTAAGAGAAGGCTTACCTTATCTCTGTCCCTAAGTCCAGACCTGCAAAACTGCCCTCCCAAGCGAAGCAACACCAGGTGGGCGAACCGTGGCAAGCCGGTGTAAACCAGGACCTGCCGCCACGGCACCGGCGGCGGGGGTAGCTTCTTAACGGATAACGCACACTCCCGACTATTCCACGCAGGATACTGTGGGATGCTCCCGGGACACTTCTGGGACACTTTGAAAATGCAAATACCTCGGTAAACACGGCCTTGGGACACTTTGATTGCAAATTTACCCCCTGCCGCTCACACCATCGGCTCGCCGTCCATCGGCGCTCGTTCTTCCGCCATTCGCGTCGTCCGTTTTCCCGGGATCAGCAGCGCACTCGTCACGCTGTCACGCCTTGTCACGCCCCTCCCGGTCAATCTCATTGGGACGCTTGGGACGTCCTGGGACGTCGCCACCCCGTCCCGTCCCTTGACGCTCTGACCGCCCTTCCACTCGTCCGGGACGGCTCCGTTACCACCCTGGGACGGCACTTGGGACGGCTGAGAATTGCCAAAATCCCTCGGCAAACACGGGCTTGGGACGCTGGGACGGCTAAAACCACCCCCCCCTTGCGCGCACCCCGCTAATCACACCTATTACCGCGTAATACCACTTCGCGCATTTCGGCTCGAACTGGTATTCGCTCTCCGCACCCAGCCCGATTATCTCCTCTTTGTGCCTTTTCGTGCCTTCTTGTGGCCATTCCCTGCTCATCCGTGCCATCCGTGGTTCAACCCCTCCGGGCTCTCCTTGGCGAGTCGCCGCCTGAGCAAACCTGAGTCATCCTGACCAATCCCGACCAATCCCGACCAGTCCCGAGTGCGAAACATTTTTTTCACCCCATCACCTTTAGAATGCACTCCGCAACTCGCGCGGCGCGGTTGCCGGGGGCCGGCCTTCTGCTAGGTTCTGGCCTGTGGCTGAGACAATAACCAATCCCGTTGTGCGTACCGGGGCAATCCAGGCGGGCCTGGCACGGAATCCCAGGACTGGCCTGGCCTATGGTTTCAGCGCCTACTTCATGTGGGGGTTCATCCCGCTGTATTTCCGCGCGGTTGGGTCCGTCCAGCCGTTAATCATCCTCTGCCACCGCATTTTCTGGTCCGCCCTTTTCCTCGGAGTGGTGGTCTCCGCCCGCGCCGAGTGGAAGCCGATTTGGCCGGTGCTCAAGAGCCGCCGGAATCTCCTGCTTCTATCCGCCGGCGCGGTCTTGATCGCGCTCAACTGGCTCATCTTCATCTACGCCGTAGCCACCCGGCAGCTCTTGCAAGCCAGCCTCGGCTATTTTATCAACCCGTTGCTCTCGATCGCCCTCGGCATGCTCTTCCTCCGCGAACGTCTCCGAGGATGGCAATGGGTCGCTGTTGTCATCGCGGCCGGCGCCGTCCTCAATCTGGCCCTGCGCGGCATCGGTTTTCCCTGGATTGCGGTGTCGCTCGCCGGCAGCTTCGGCTTCTACGGGCTGGTTCGCAAAGCGGTGGACATAAACTCGCTCCATGGCTTGATGGTCGAAACCTCCATTCTGCTCCCTCTGGCGTTGTTGTTGCTGGCGCTGTTGCCTTCGGGAAACCCCTCGGTGGGGACTTATGGGCTTCTCTCCCTTTCCGGCATCATCACCGCCGTCCCGTTGCTCTGCTTCGGGGCCGCCGTGCGCCGATTGCAGCTCTCGACCCTCGGCTTCCTGCAGTACGTCGGCCCGACACTCCAATTCCTGGTCGCCCTTTTCCTGTTTCACGAACCGCTCGACCATTCCAAGGTCGGCAGCTTCGCGCTGTGCTGGCTGGCCATCGCAGTCTATGTCGCCGATTCCCTGCTGAACCGCCGTCCGCAGGAGATTGCCGACGAGCCCGAATAGCCTTCGCGCTATTTGCCGACGCGATGCAGCTTGGCCAGGGCTTCGCGGCGCAAGTTAAACTGCCCGGCTCCTAGGCCGCCGTGCGAGCCGCAGGCCGTTGCTTCAAAGCGTGGATCAGGCTTTCGAAGATCAACCGGCCATCGGCGCAGCCCAGGATGGGTTCGCTGGCCCGTTCAGGGTGAGGCATGAGCCCGGCGACGTTGCGGCCTTCGTTGCAGATGCCGGCAATGTTGTCCAGGGAACCGTTCGGGTTGGCGCTTTCGGTCGCCTCGCCCTGCACACTGACGTAACGCCACAGGATTTGGTTGCCGGCGCTCAGTTTCGCCAGGGTCTCCTCGTCAGCGAAGTAACAGCCTTCGCCGTGAGCAATAGGCAACCGCAGCAGTTTTTCCGGCGGAACCAGGCGGGTAAAGGGCGAATCGGTGGTAATGGTTTTGAGAAAAACCTGCTCGCACCGGAATTGGAGCGAGCGATTTCGAATCAGCGCGCCGGGCAGCAGTCCGGCCTCGCAAAGGATCTGGAAGCCGTTGCAAATGCCCAGCACCAACCCGCCATTCGCGGCGAAGGTTTGCACCGCCTCCATCACCGGGCTGAACCGGGCGATCGCCCCCGTGCGGAGATAGTCACCATAGCTGAAGCCGCCCGGAATAATGACGGCATCGGCGCCGCCGAGGGAATTCTCTTTGTGCCACAACAGACGGGCCGAGTGGCCCAAAACGTTCCGCAGCACATGGACCGCGTCCTGGTCGCAATTCGAAGCCGGGAATTGGAGCACCGCGAAATTCATTCAATTTCGAATTGGTAATCCTCGATCACCGGGTTGCTGAGGAATTTGTGGCAGGCATCGTCGATCTGTCTGCGGGCCACTTCTTTGTCGGACTCCGCGAGTTCGATCTCCAGGTATTTGCCGACGTGCACCGCTCCGACGCCGGTGTATCCCATGTGAGCGAGAGCATTTTGAACCGTTTTTCCTTGCGGGTCAACGACTGCCTTCTTTGGCGTAATAATTATTTTGGCTTTCATTGCAAACGAAAAATCCAGGCTGCGGCGCATGGTGCGTCAGCCCGGGCAAGGAGGCGAGAAAAATAGCGCCGGGGCGGGGACTGCCTCGTCCCCGTGCGACTACCGCACCGGGCCGGACGGCTGGGCCTTCAGTCCCAGGCTGAAAGCGGCAGAGGACTGCCGCACTCCAAAACGCACGCGAGTTTTGGGCGCCCGGAATGCTTCCGCCAGGTTTTGGAGTGCGGCAGTCCTCTGCCGCTTTGTTCACGCGAGCCACAGATCGACTATTCCGGCCTCAGCCACCCCTCGGTCCGGAGTGGCTGGCATCACCCCTGAGGTTCACCGAGCCTCGCGGACGCGGATGGTGTAACGCAGGGCCTTATCGCCGGCCGACGCGAACTTCACACCTTCCTGGGCATTTTCATCCAGGAATACATTTTGAAACGGCGTTTCTTCCACCACAAATCCCTGCGCGTCTTTGAAGACGCAGTTGACCTGGACCTGGATACGGCGGTTCTCGCGGTTGCGGAGGTTGGCGAGCACCTGGAGCCGCCCGTCCGGCAGCCGGGATTCCTGCATGCCGGGGCAAGTGACCGAGTACTGCGCCCCTTTGTCCAGCAGCACAAAACGAGCGCTATCTTCGACATTATTGACGGTGGCATTTTGCGGCAGGTAAGCGCCAGTGTCGTGGCTGGAGGCGCAACCGCTAAGCAGCGCCACCGTGGGCGCGAGGAGACCGAGAACAAGGAGATTCTTTTTCATTGGTTTTGAGGAGTTAAGGATTGATCGCTAACAAAAAGGACTTTGTCTTTGCCGTCGGCAGGGACGTCGAAGTTGACGGCCTTGTTAAAGCCCGATAAGACCCGGCCGGCGGCGTCTTTGAATTGCACCGTGAGGGTGTGCGGGCCGGGCGCCAGCTCGAGATTCGCGAAGCTCAGGTAGCGCGGCAGGTTATCCCACGCCCGCGTGTCCGCCTCCGGAGTGGTCGCGGAGGAAACTACTTTGCTGACCAGGCCCGCCAAAGCGATACCGAGGCCGACCTGTTGAGCCGTGCGGTTATCGCTGACCGCCGCCGTTGTCAGGCCGCCGATCAGCGCCGCGTTGCCGGCGATATCCGTAGTCTTCTTGAAAACGGCCTTGTTGCCGAGGATGTGGTCCATCACGCGGCCGCCACGCGTGCTCGCCTGGAACCAAACGTCATCCGTCGGGGCTACGGGGTAATCCTGCGAGTCGGTCTTGAAGTTAGCCGACCTCACGGGTGAGGGCGCAACATGGAAGCGCAATTCCTCGCCGTATTGGCCGGTCGCGAACTTGGTCGGGCCGGGCCCAAACTCAAAAAAGATCAGGACGTTGGCTTTTGGATTATAAGGAGGCAGCCTGACCCCTTTCGCGCTGGTTTCAGCCCGCTTGAGGGCGTCCGACCCGTCGCCGCCCAGCTTCGTCGTCGCCAGGCCGTCGAGATAGTCCGGCAACACCCAGTCCCCGGCGTATTCGTGGTTTTCAGTGTCGCTATCCTCAAGCTCGGCGCTGCGGAAGCAGGCCCGCGAATTATCGGGCTCACCGTTCATCCAATAAAGGATGCCGCGATAGATATAAGCCATCGCACGCTCGTAAGGCTCCCCGATGAACGTCTTCTTTGACTCGGCGTGAAAATAGCCGCGAGCTTTGCGGGCGTTCGGATCGGGTCCGTAAATGCCCTGCAGCGTCGTGAGGGCGTCATCGAGATCGGCTTTGGCCATATCGAACTTGCCCTGGCGCATCGCCGCCGCCGCGGTGCGATATTGCCAGAGGACCTTGTCCCGGGGCGGGCCGTTTTGGATGGCGTTGGGCCCATCCACCATAATGTCCCCGGTGAGAACGAGCGGCGGTTTGCGCGGTGTTGAGGCACAGCCGGCGCTGAACAACAAGGCGGCTAGCGCGAGCCCGGAACATGCCAGAGTCTTAGCGGTAAGCCGCATCTTCCAGGCCTTGCTTCTTAATCTCGGCGGAGTCTTCCCAGATGATGTCACTGGTGCGGGCGTCCACGAGCTGGAAGGTGTAGAGAATGTAATCACTGGTGCCGGCGCTGGTGCGGGTGGTGAGGCCGGATAATTTACCGGTCAGAAAAAAGTCCGCTCCCTTGAATTCGAGCACATTCGGGTCGGCGCTGGCGGTCACCTGGCCGGACTGCTTCATCTGGCGTTCGCGTTCGAGGGTTGCCATCCGCTCACGGGCGAGGAAAATCACCTTGCCGCGGGCCTTGGTGTTCAGTTCCGCACGAATGCGGGTCAGGAAAATGTCCTTGTTAATCGGGAACCGCGTCTCGTTGATGACCGGGTCCAGCACCACCCGCGGCGTACCCTGCGCATTTTGGATCTGCGGCGTCGTCAGGACGCTCTTCGCCATTTTGTCGGTGACGGCGACCAAGTCCTGGGACTCGACGCCGGTGCCGGCGACAAAGCCTTGTTCGTCCGGGCGCATTTGGGTGACCGGCACACCCGAGGGGTTCCTGACACCGGTGGAGGCGCAGCCGCACAGCAGGCCGGCAACAGCGAGTGCGGTAAGGGGAGTTTGAGATTTCAACAGATTCATAACAAGCATTTGGACGTTCTCGCAGGGGCATTATTCGCCCTGCACTCTATCACACATGGCAGTTTGGGGTATCCCGCCTCGCCTCGCAACTGCAAACTCGGCGCCGCTGTATGCGAGCGAGTTTGCAAGCGCTTGCCAACGTTGCGGTTACACCGACAAGCGCTCGCATTTGTCCAGCGACCCGCGGCTTGCCACAAGGCCTGTCAGAGGTTCATGATGCCCACAAGACTTATGACCTCCGAACAGCCGGATCTGGTTCGGCTTAACTTCGTGGTCGAGGGCGCTGGAAAGGTTTTTGTCAAAGACGTTGAGCTGCTGGCAGGGCCTGCGAATTCTTCGGACGCGGCGCGTTAAGGACGAGGCCGCCAGCCGGGTAGGGCCGTTCGTCAAACTTGGTTAATGACCAACGGTGGCCGCGCCCCCGACGGCGGTGATGGTCATGGGTTTCGAAATCGTCATGGCCTCGGTTGATGACCCGGGCTTGATGGCGATCGTTCCACCGCTAGCCAAGGCGCTCACGCCATTTGAAAGTGTGTTGTAAGGCTCGGAGAAGGTGCCAAAATAAAAGCCGAAGGGGCTGAAGTAGTTGAAGTCAACCCAGACCGGCGCGTTGTAGGTAAAGGAGACCGGGTCCGAAGGGTTGCCGTTGGCCACCGCGACCAACGAATAGGTTCCCGGCGGCACCGCGCCTGGTACGGCAAAATCCGTGGAGACGACGGCGCTGCCGGTGGCCACCGCGCTGGTGCTCCAGTTGTAGGTGCGGGCGTAATAGACATTCCCGCCGGAGTCGGTCAATCGCACGAGCGGATAGTTGCTGTCCATCTGGGCATCGTCTCCAAACGCGGCGCCCTGGGAGATACCGTTGAGTTTGGTGCCGGTCAGGTGATAAGAAACGCCTGCAATTTTTGCAGTGATCGCGCTAATCGTTGGCTTGCCCGCGGCTAGCGGCGGAGGGTTGGGCTGGTAATCGTATAACTGCGTGCCCGTGTTGCTGAAGAGCACCGTTCCATCCGGCAGAGCCAGCATGCAGGTCGCATCGGAAATCTGGAAAAGATTGGGAGGACTTCCCGAGGCTGGCGTGGGCGCGAAAATGCCCGTGTTGGAATCAAATTCGTAAAAGAAGATCGGATTGTGGTTCGTCGTGGAGGTGAAGGCGCACAGGATCTTGCCATTGACCATCATCGCCGCGGGCGCGTCTTGCGCGACCAGCCCGTTGGTGATGTTGGGACCCGTCGTCCAATAGCTGCTGCTGGTCGTGTTGCTGGGGGTATAATAGGCCGTGCTCCCCGAGCCCCCCAGGAAGAAGGCCCGCCCATCAGGCAACAGAAACCCAGCGCCAATTTCCGCACTGCTGCTGTAGAGCTGCACGGGCAGGGGTGCGTCAGGAATCCACGTCCCGGTCGCGGGAATGTAGCGTTCCGAGTTCAGTGATTTCTTATCGATGCTGAGCGTGCTGCGGTCCGCCAGTTGCACCCAGCTCACTTCATTCTGGTTGCCCACGGTCTGCGCGCCTCCCGAGAAGTTGTTCCCGACCGGGTTGAAGATAAGCGTCTGACGGGCGAGGCCGGGATAGATTGGCGCCACCAACACTGTTCCATCGGGCAGGACTTGTGACTGGGAGTCGGAGAAACCTGAGGTCTTTGCACCGTTCGAGAGGGTCTGGATGTTCGTGTTGAGCAATCCAGCCGGTATGGTAAGCAAATGCCACACATTGGCCTGGGGGTCATAGATCTCCGCCGTGCTCCAGCCACTGTTGCTATACTCGCCTCCGGCGACAAACACCCGGCCGTCGCGCAGGACCTGAGAACTGTAATAGGTACGGTTGTAGTGCATCGGCGCGATGGCACCGGCAGCCGACCATTGGCCATTGACATAGCTGCCCTTCAAATCCGGAGTCAGCCGATACCAATTGTTGCTGCCGGCCTCCTGGACCATCACCGTGCCGTCGGGCATCAGGAGCATGAGCTCAAGGAAGGGCGCTCCCGGTGGCCCACTCGACAACGGCACCCAACTCCCAACCGCAGCCGCCCTCTCGGCGGCCAACAACAGACCGCCGGCGACCAATACTAGCCCTGCCACCTTTGCGATCACCCCGAACCCTGGATGCTTCGTGTTCATGGTTTCCATTTTATGGTCGAGTTGCTACCGAAGCAGGTGCGGCTACTGCAAGGTGACCAGCACCAGCACCATGCCGTTGCCGTCCTTCAGTCCGGTCATGGCTTTGCCCAGAATCGCTCCTTGCGCCTTGGCATGGTCGGTCACTTTCATGGCGCGGCCCGGGCTGCCGGAAGTCGTCAGCAAGTCACCCGGTTGGATGGGGCCGTTGGAAGCATCCGCTTGCACATATACGCGGCCGGTCAGCGCGACGTTCTTGCCGCCTTCGAGCAATCCCTGTTGCTGCATCTGGATGCCGGGATTCACTCCGTTGGCGCCGCTAACCACACCGGCCACGCGCGAGTCGTAAGCCTGCTCGCTCAATTTCAAGCCGCCTGGGTTCTCCGCATCGATGACCACTACCGCGCCCGGCGGGACCTCGTTTGCAGCCGCCGTGATCGGGAACGGCTCCGCCAGGTCGGCGCCGCCGTGGATCGTGATCGAACTGCAGGAGATGTGCATCCAGGCATTGGCGGCGTAGTTCCAGAAGCCGACGGCGGTAATGAGGCTGTTCATGCTCCCGATCTGCACGTCGCTGCCTGAACCATCCCCACCGATGTAGGCATCTAACGGGCCGTTGCCGTTCCCCGCGTTGGCCCCGTCGATCAGGACAAATTGGCCGTTGACTTCAAGGCGTTCCGACGGACTGGTGGTGTTGATGCCGACAAAGCCGTTGGCGGCGATCGACATTCGGTCGGCCGAGCTGGTGTAAAAGTCCAACCCGTATTGGTTGCCGCCCGCCGTGCGTTTGGAAGCGATTCCTTCGCCGCTCGAAAGAGCGCCGCCGAATTTTAGGCCGTAATCAATGGTGCCATCATTATTCCCGAACCCGTCAATATGGAGCCCGTTGGTGCCGTCGTAGAAAAACACACCGCCCGTGGCGAGCACGTTAAATGCGTCGTCAACGTTGGCGCCCGTGAAAGTTTGTGACCCGTCGCCCCAGATGAAGGTTCCACCATGAGTCGTTTGAGCAGATTGCCCGGCGGCAAAGCTGCCCAGGCCGCCGGCGAGATTGGCGCTGCCGCCGGGAACTGTAGCAGCGACCCCACTGGCGGTGTTGAAGATCCCGCCACCCACCGTCGCCAGGTCGGTGCTGGCCTTGTTCCCCTCGCCGCCCGCGACGGTGGCGCCGCCGTAGAAGAAACCGCTGGTGGAGCTGTTGGCGCTGTTCTGAAACCCTCCCCCAATCGTTGATGCGTAGCCGTTGTTCGTATTGTTCATGCCGCCGCCGATCACGGATGCCTGCCCGCCGGCCAGATTCCCACCGTTGTTGTTCCCATCGGTGCCGCCGCCACCGATGAAGGAACCGACGCCAGCCGCCCAGTTTTGATAACCGCCACTAACTGTTGCCAGGCCGGAGTCCGCGGTCCCTGCAATATTGCCCGCGCCGCCGCCCACCGTGCAGTTGCTGGCGAGTATGCCACCCGCGGAATTGCCCTGACCGCCGCCGACGGCGCTGTAGCCTTCAGCCTGGTTGTATTGGCCGCCCGCGACTGTGCCCCACAAGCCGCCCGCGCCGTTGTACTGGCCGCCCCCCACCGTCGCGTAGGGCCCGGCCACGTTGCCCGAACCGCCGCCAACGACCGCGTCCTGGCCGGTGGCGATATTGAAGATGCCGCCTCCAATGACCGAACCGGGACCTTGGGCTTTGTTCCCCCCAAAGAATTGCCCGTCGTAGCCGCCGCCGCCCACGAAGGAACCCGCCGCGTAGGCGTTGTTCGATATGCCTCCGACCACAGTCGCGTAAAAAGCCGTGTTATTCGTCACAATGGTCCCGCCAAAAATAGTGTAGTAATCGCTGACGACGTTCCGGTAACCTCCCCCGATGAAAGAGTATTGGGAGCTCGGCTGAATCCAGTTACCCAGGCCCCCTCCAATACCGGAATCCGGTGACTGGTTTGTGTTGCTGTAGCCGCCTGCAATCACCGAGTCATTCACGCTCGGCCCGACTTCGTTCAACGAACCGGCTCCAATGAAGATACCGCTGGAGTTAGTTCCAATAAGATTCGCACCGCCGCCAAACCCGCCGCCGCCGATCACGTTGCCGCCGGATCCAGGTTGCAAAACCGCGTTCCCCGGATGGCCGCCGATCAGGTTGCCCGCGTTTAAACCACGCGAGTCCGGCTCTGCGCGCCATATGCGCGTGCTGTTGACGTGAATCTCAAACGAGTTGTTGTCGATGGTGCCGGCAAAATTGGCGCCCGCCGTCGTGCCGCTGTTGCCGGTGGTTTTCCAGAAATTCGAGGAGGCCAGCCCGCCCAACGTAGCGGCATTCACGCCGCTCAATCCCGCTCCGTTGCCGAGAAAGATATCGGCTGGATTCGTGAAGTTCACCACGCCCCCGTAAGCCCCGGCCAGGCTGCCCGGCGGAATCGTACCGCTCAATCCCGCCGCGTTCGCGCCTTCCGCGAAAATGGCGTAAGGCGTCGGTGTTAACTCCTGGCGCGGACTCAGGATTGTAAACCCGCCCAAGCCATTGCTGCGCACGGCGACCTGCAGCCAATAGGTGGTACCGTCAAAGACATTGCCGTAGTCCAATGTGATGGTGAACAGGCCGTTGCTCACCACCACAGCAGGATTCGTAATGGGCCCGGCAGATACGACACCGCCAGTACTGGTGAGGTACAGCCCGGCGCGAATATCATAAATGCCATTGGCTGGACTTCCATTGTTGTTCAGTTGACCCTCGTAGGTGAAGGCCGTGCCTTGGGCGTGAGCGGTTGATAGCTGATGGTTGATACTTGAGAGTGCCAGCATAGCTAGCGCTGCGAGTGTAAGTTTGGTTTTCATAGCATAATTCTTTTCATTTGCCTTGCGCATGGGTTTTGCTCCTCGTTTGTTCTTCATGGGTTCATCAGCCGGAAAAACAAGTTGCCCGTCGGTGGTGTGACGGTCAGATAATTCGTTCCGCCGCTGGTGGTGACGCCGATGCTGGTTGACCAACCGTTCGTCTTAGTCAGGTCGGAGTCCTGGTGCAAACTCCACCCCGAAACGGCCTGCCAATAAACTGTCACAATGGTGCCTGCATTGCTGATGTAGAGCGTCGGCGCGCCGGGCGTTTGCACCGGCGCCACGAGCGACCAAAATCCGCCGGTGATGGAATACGCGCCGCCGGTCATCGGCCCGCCGGCATCGTGCTGGCCGATCGTGCCGCTGACCTGATAGGTCCCGCCAGTACTGGTGCCGCCCCCGCCTGAGACTTTATACCAGTCGATCGAGTATTGGCCCAAGGCTGCAAGCGCAGCCGAGCCGACGAAAACACTTACAAGAATGCGTTTCATAAATTGTGCTTACCCCTTAGTGCGTTCTTCCGTCGCAAAAAATATCAGTCCACCGAAAATATTTCGGCGGGAGATTCGCAGAGGGCCTCCAATCACTCAGTTCAAACCGGCCGGCTGGCGTGGTTCGGCCGCGGAAGGACGCGCCGCTACTCCGGATGTGAACCTGGCGCGCGAAATGCCAACAGTCCGTAGCGCCCGCAGTTACGAAATATCCGGGCTACGGCTCGGCGGTGACCGCCACGAGAAAGGGCTGGCCGGGGGTGGGTTTGTCTGACGTAAAATCGAAATGGCGTATGAGCACGCCCGGCGTGGGATTGTCCCAAGTAGTCTTAAACAGCCGAATGGTGTTGCCGCCGGCGCGGGCAGAGGGATTGTTGCCGGTCCAGGCAACGGCACAGCTGATATTCGTTTGGCTGGACACGGACCACCAATCGGCCACGTCCTTGCCCATAACGATGGGGAGCTCGATCTGCCGGCCGTCGGCGTAATGGAGAATGTAACTGCCGAGTTCGTCACCGACGCGGGCGTTGCCAGAGAAGATAGCCGCGTGCAGGAAGTGCAGCCGCCGGCACTGACGGCGGACCGGAATGCCCAGCACGTGGTTGGGGTAAGCCAGCCGGTTGGCGGCAGCCGCTCCGATCTGGATCAGACCGCGAACATCAAACTCGACGCCGTTCAGTTTCTGCACGCCCGGCCTCAACTCTGATAAATCGTTCCTAGCAGATTTTAGACTGTGCCAGCTCTCGCTCAAAGGCGCGTTATAGTATTCCGTCAAGTCAATCAGGTCGGCCGGGGTATTCGCGTCGCGAGGCGGAATCATTTGCGCCAGCTCTTCTTTGCTGAATGGCCCCGCATCCAGTTGCATCATCGTAGGTCCGACAGGCGTTGCATTTGTCGCGACAGAAAGCGGCGGGAGCTCCCAGTCCAGGTTCAATTTGACGAGTTCGTCGCGAACGACACGCAAATCCCAGAGATCGAGCTGGCCGCTCCACTCCAAAGCGGCGAACTTCGTTCCATCAGGACTGAAAGCGAGCGAACTCACATGCGCGAGCGAGGGCACTCTCAGAGTGGCAACCACTTCACAGGAGGGGACTAGCATGAGTTGGATCTCATAGGTGCCGTGAACGGCAGCAAGCAGCCGCCCATCCGGACTGAATGCCAGCGGATTGGTTTCGGACACGCGGTCGCCCGACACGGCCTGAGGCGCGGATTCCCACGAGCCGGTTTTCCAAAGCCTCAGCTCCGTCATGTCAGCGGTCGCCAGCCATTGACCATCGGGACTAAAGACAACAAACCCCGTGCCTTTGACCGGCAGCTCGCGAAGCACGCGACCGGCGAGGCCATCATATACTTTGACCCCGGTGCCTTTCCAGGTGCCCGTAGCTGCCCAGCGACCCTGCGGATCCAACGCAACAAATTGAGTCCCGGGATGGCCCCGAAGCTTCAGAATGTTAGTTGGATTTGCGAGGTCCAGCAGCAGCGGCTCGGCGGTGACCTCTCTTGAGGCAAGGATCTTCCTGCCGTTTGCATCGAGGGCCGAGTACCGAAAAAGCTCTTGAGCCACCAGCACTTGAGGGGCTTCGACCCGCACGAATGAACCACGCGCGGTGGACTCGGTCCGAATCGGCCACCGGTAAAGCCCATCCGAAGTGCATCCGACTATTCCGAGTCCGCCGTACGTTTGGAAACGCGCGGAGCGGCATGCGCTCGTCAGTAATAAACCGAGTTCTTTGCCTGTGAGCGTGTCCCACAAGCCTATGCCGTCATTTGCACAAACGGCCATCAGCCGCCCATCGGGGGAGAAATCCACGCCCCACGCTCTAGGCGCATCGGCCCGGCCAAACAAACGCCGATAACCTGTGCTTTGACCCACCTCCAAGAGCTTGGTAGTGTCACCCTCTACGGCGTATGCCAGTGTCCGGTCGTCCGGGCTAAAATGCAGGTCCACGTCTTGAGTCCGGTACACGACCAATTGCCGGGCTGTCGCCACATTCCACAGACGCAGCGTGCTGTCCCAGCTTCCACTGGCCAGCAGATCGCCCTGGTGCGAAAAGGCCAGCGTCGTCACTCGGGTTTCATGTCCTTCCATCCGAGCCCGCACTCGCCCCGACCGCACGTCCCACAGGTCAATCTTCCCATCCAGCAGGCCCGTCGCGAGCAGAGTTCCATCGGGGTTCCAACCGAGAGAAATAAGCCGGCCAGACGACAGCAAGGTGGTGCTAATCTGGCCCGAGGCCAGTTCCCAAATCCATACGGCCGAGCCGCCCAGCTCGAAACCTGCCAGCCTCATGCCGTCCGGGCTGAAGCGGACCAGGCTGAGCCGACCGTCGGCGCGAAAGCGACTCAGTTCCTTGCCCGACTCAATCTCCTGGAGCGAGACCGTGCCATCGGGATTCACCACGGCAATCCCCTTGCCGTCCGGAGTGAAAGCCGGGTCGCTCGCGCTCGGCAGGTCGAGCACCAAAGCGCCGGCCCGGGTGAGGTCCCAAACACGGCAGCGAGCGCCTCCGCCGCGTACCTCACACGAAGCTGCCAGGTACCGGCTCCTGGGGTCGAAGCGGCGCAGGATCAGTCCGTTGGCAAAATCACTGACGTCCTTCACCGGCAGGAAGCTCTCGTGCTGCTCGTCCCGGACACGCCGGACAGTAATGCCCGAGGCGGTGAGGTACGCGTAGAGCTCCAAGGGCTCATCAAAGCACACGTTCGCGGCCACCCAATGCGAAGGGAATTGCCAGCGTCTTTGTTCGCGCAGATCCGGCAAGGCCAACGCGGTCACCGCGACGTCGCTCAGGTCGGTTGATTTGCGAATCGCCGCGGCCTTGGTAATGGCGTCGAGACTCTCGAACCGATGCCCCGCGCGCCCGCTCAACTGCTTCGCGCGCGCCTCGCCCAACAGCGCATCGTAAAGGTGCTGTTCCGCTGCCGCCCGTTGGCTCGCCTCGCCGGCGCGGGCACGATCTGCCTCCTGCCGCAACCGGCTTTGCGCGCGCTCGGCGCGCCGAGCGCGGACCGCCTCCCACGTACTGCCCATGGTGCCGAGCACCATCGCCAAGGCGACTGCGGCCACTGTCGCGAACACCAGTTTGTTTCGGCGCACGAGTTTCTGAAATCGGTACCAATTGCTCGGCGGGCGCGCCACCACCGGTTCGCTTCGCAAATGCCGCTGAATATCCATCGCCAACCCGTTGGCCGTCTCGTAACGCCGCGTCCGGTCCTTCTCCAGGCATTTCATGACGATCCAGTCCAAATCCCCGCGAAGGACATGGATAAGTTCCTTCTGGTCGGCCAGCCGGCGCGCCGAGACATCCTCTGTCCCGGCTTGTTGATTCCCCTTTGCTGAATCTGAACCCTGAGCGCCCCGGTCTTGCCGGGCGGTGGCGCCTCTTGCGAGTTCCATCGTCAGCCGGGTCGAGGGACGAAGCGGCTCCTTTTCGCGGATGGTTCGGCGCATCTCATCCAGGCCGGCTGCGAGAAGGTCCTTCGCGTCGAACGGTGTCTTGCCGGTGAGCAGCTCGTAGAGTAACACCCCCAGCGAGTAGATATCGGTGCGGGTGTCGACGTCCAGTCCTTTGAGCTCGGCCTGTTCCGGGCTCATGTAGGCCGGCGTCCCAACGAATTGCTCGAAGGAAGTGAAGAGCGTTTGGTCCGTCAATCGCCCTTCCGTCGCCTTGGCAATCCCAAAGTCGATCACCTTGGGCACCGGCACGCCGTCGTGAACCGTGACCAAAACGTTCGACGGCTTGATGTCACGGTGAATGATTCCTTTCTGGTGGGCATGTTGAATTGCGCGGCAGGCCTGCGTGAACAGGTCCAGCCGTTGCGTGGTGGAGAGGTTGTTTTGGTCGCAATAGTCGGTTATCTTTACGCCCCTCACTAATTCCATCACAAAATAGGGCCGGCCGCTCTGGGTAGCGCCGGCGTCGAGGACCTTGGCGATGTTGGGATGTTCCATCAGGGCGAGCGCCTGGCGCTCCGCTTCGAACCGGGCCACAACCTGCCTGGTGTCCATGCCCAACTTGATCACCTTGAGGGCCACGCGACGCCGCACGGGCTCCTCCTGCCCGGCCATATAGACGACGCCGAAGCCGCCCTCGCCGATTTTCTCCAGCAATTTGTAGTGGCCGATGCGGTCGCCGGGCTTTTCAGCAGTCCAGCGTCCGGATAGTTCGCCACGGGGTTGTTCGGGCAAAATGCCTTCCCCACCCTCATGGGCGCGAAGCAAGGCCTGGACCCGCGCCAGCAGTGCGGAGTCCTGGCCGCAGGCGCCGGCGAGAAAGGCCGCTCGTTCGTCGGGGCGAAATTCGAGAGCCCGGCTGAACAGGGCCTCCATCCGCTCAATGCTGGTGTTCATTGATCGATCGATGCTTCCGACCAGTAGTGGCGTTTTCATGAAGCAAAACGTCTCAGCCAGGAGGCAGAAAACGTTGCTCGCGTGCCGGACTCACTCAGTGGTTTGCAGTTCGGCCAGCAGCCAGGCCCGCGCGAAAGCCCAGTACCGATTCGCTGTGGCGGTGGCAATCCCCAACGCTTCAGCGGCTTCGGAAATGCTCAGGCCGGTGAAAAAGCGGAGTTTGACCAGTTTGGCCCGCTCCGGGGCTTCGGCCTCCAGCTTCTGCAGCGCTTCATTGACACGCAGCAGGAGGTCGTCGTCGGTGGTAATGGCAACGTCTAATTGGCTCAGATCGATCCGCACCAGGCCATGGCCGTGGCGCTCCCGATGACGTTTGCGCGCGCGGTCAATGAGGATGCGTCGCATCGCCTCGGCGGCGGCGCCGAAGAAATGGCCTCGCCCATTCCAGTGTTCGTTCCCCGAGCCCACCAATCGGAGCCAGGCCTCGTGTACCAGCGCTGTCGGTTGCAGGGTCTGGCCGGGTGCTTCCTGGGCCATTCGCGCCGCAGCCAGGCGCCTTAACTCATCGTAAACCAAGGGCAGCAACTTTTCCGCCGCTCGTTCGTCCCCGGCGCCGACCGCGTCGAGGATCTCGGTTACTTGTTCCGACGCTTCGCTCATGGATGCCACTCCACCGACGCAATGAACGCTCTTGGGCTTCCAGCCCTCAGGCCGATTGAGTTTAGCCCGCGAACAATAACGCCCGGATTACAGGCTCTGGCCGGGAGCCGCGAATCAAGGTGATGTACCCCTCCTCATATCATGAGCACCAGGAGTTTGCAACCAGGACCGGGTCTCAAGACGGCACTTTCTCGAAGTCGATGAAACCCTGGGGGATTTCGACCGAGGCCAAGCGCACGCGTACCTTGTCGCCCACATCAATGCCCTGGGCGCCGCGGATTACCCGACCTTCCGCCGGGAACGTCGCCAAGCGCACGTATGTGCCCTTTGGCGACGCACCGGTAATGATGCCGTCGAACACTTCACCGATGCGCCGGCTCAGCAGGCTGGCCGCGCAGACTTTCCGCATTAGCCGCTCCACTTTTCGTGCCGCGTCCTCTCGCTCGGTGCAATGCGCGGCGATGGCACTCAGTTCACTCTCCGAGTACGGCGCTGCACCTTGGCCCGCTGTGGCCTTGAGCAACCGTTGCGTGACCAAATCGGCGAAACGCCGGTTCGGCGCCGTCGAATGAGTATAGTCATGAGCCGCCAGGCCAAAATGGCCTTCGTGTTCGCCGCCGGGCGGTTCAACGATGTATTCCCCCGGGCCGAGCAGTTTAACGACCGCAAGCGACAGGTCGGGAAAGTGGACCGGGTCGGCCACCCGGCGCTGGTCAAGAAAAGCTGAAAGTGCGCGCGGGTCAGGTGTCATGGGCAGCTTGGCGCCGAACTGCGCCGCGATGGCCTGGATGCGGTCCCAGCGCTGCGGCGTGCGCACTACCCGGCGAATCGAGAGCGAACCTTTTTCCTTGAGCAGCTCCGCCATCGCGACGTTCGCCGCCACCATGAAGCTCTCGATGATGTCCTCGGCGACGTTATGATGGCTGACCGTCAGGTCTTTGACTTCGCCATTCTCCACCACCGGCGTCGCCTCAACCGAGCCGAAGGTGAGCGCGCCGTGTTGCTTGCGGATGCCGCGCAACTTTTGCGACGTCTCCAATTGCAACCGGAGCTGCGCCTCCATGCCCGGCACACTGGCGACCGCGGGCGGAATCGGTCCCCGGCCTTCGAGCCAGGCGCCCGTCGTGCTGTAGGCCAGCTTGGCCTGGTTGCGCAACCACGCGGGATAGGCCTCGTGGGCCGCCGCTTCACCTGACGCGGCGATGCGCAGTTCAATCACAACTGAAACCCGATCTTGCGCATCCAGCAGCGAGGTCAGCTCGGTCGAAAACTCGCCGGGCAGCATTGGGAATGTCGCGACTCCGGTATAGACGGAGGTGGTTTCCTCCGCCGCTCGCCGGTCAGTAGCGGAGCCCTGCCGCACCGCGGAATCGACATCGGCGATGCCGACCAGCAAGCGAATTCCACCGTCGGGGAGCGGCTCGACGTACTCCACCTGGTCCAGGTCGCGCGAGGTGTCGTTGTCAATCGAGGACCAGAGCAGCGAGCGCAGGTCGCGCACGGCCGGGCCGCCGTTCTTCGCTGGGCCTTGTTTCGCGGTTTGGGCTTCGCGCAACACCTCGGGCGGGAAGTCCGGATGGAAGCCTGCTTCCAGCATCGCCTGGTGCGCGCGGGCTCTAATATCGAACGGGGCGTTGGTCATGGCTTCATAGTGGCCTCTCCTCCCCGAAGTCGCAATTCCTGTCAGTGAAGCACGTCTCATTTTCGAAGCACGGCGCCCCCCCAAGATTCCCCTCACCCTGAGCCGGAGCAGGGACGGCCACGTCCCTGTCGAGAACCTGTTGCCGGCGAATTCCGGGGACGTGGCCGTCCCCGCCCCTGTTCAGGGTTCAACGCGCGAAGTTTCCGTTCGGGAAGTTCTCACCCAAGCGTGCAAACGAATCCAGCACACCTTCCAATATTGAGATGCTCCGCCAGGGGTGCGATTGACCCGTTCGGCCTTGACCCCAATTCGGTTTGGTCTTACCACTGCATTCACAGCAACACTCAAGTACACTGGGACACCATCTATGAAACACACCCGTTTTCGTTCGGTTTGCGCACGTTGTTTTGTGGCCTTTGGCTTCATCGGTTTGTTTGCCTGTGCCGGAAAAGGTGCCGGGACGCCAACTGAAACCCCCGGCACAGAGGGCGACGGTGATTACCAGGTCGGCCCCGAATACAAGCTCGATCCGGACCTGACGGACCGCGGCAATCCCGAGGGCAAGTCCTTCGAGTTCTCGATGCCTCTGGCCGAGAGCAAAATTTTTCGGGGCGACGATCCGACGCTCCAGCCCGACAAGAAGCCTGTCCGCAAAGAGCGCATGATCTATGTTTACGTGCCCGCGGCGTACAAAGACGGCGTCAAGGCGCCGATTCTCATTATTCATGACGGTCCCGGCCAGCTCAACCTGGTGCGCCGTGCGCTGGACAATCTCACCATCTCGAAAGACCCGAACCGCAGGCTGCCGCCGTTCATCGCGATTGCCATTCAAAACGGCGGCAACGATGGCAAAAAGAGCGAGCGTGGCCTCGAGTACGACACGATGTCGGACCGCCTCGCCCGGTTCATCAATGACGAGGTCCTGCCGGCGATTCTGAAGAACCCGGCAATCAAGACTGCCTACCCGCAAATCGCCTTCACGGACAATCCGTGGGGCAGGGCGGTGATGGGTTGCAGTTCAGGCGGCGCGGCGGCTTTGACCATGGGCTGGTTTCGGCCCGACTTGTTCCGGCGCGTGGCCGCCTATTCCGGCACATTCGTCGCTCAACAGGACGAAGATGGGCCGGAGGCGCGCAAATATCCGTTCGGCGCCTGGGAGTACCACTCGGGCATGAAGCTGATCGAAAGCAGTGAACCGAAACCGCTGCGCATCTTCACGCACGTCTCGGAGAACGATCTGCGCGCCAAGGACCCGGAAGAATCTCATCACAATTGGGTGATGGCGGGCCGGCGCACGGCCGAAGCGCTCAAAGCCAAGGGCTACCACAACCGCTTCGTTTTCAGCCTTGGCACAGGCCATTGTGACCACCGGGTCTTCGAGCAAACGCTTGCTGATACGCTGGTGTGGTTATGGCGGGGCTATCAGCCTGATTGACGCCTGTCGAGATTGGTGCAGTTCTTGGGTGAGTGAACTTGAGCGATCCTGGGGGAGCGGGAGTAAGGGCCGCGAGGAATCTCGACCAATCCCGAGCGGGGGCGGGTTGAGCCACGGAGGAGGACGGAGCTGGCAAACCTTCCACAGCCTTCCGTAGGCTTCCACAGGCTTCCGTAGCCTACCGCAAGTTACCGTGGGAGGTGGCAGGCTGGATCGGTTACCATCGGTGAGCGCTGCGCGGGTGAACGCCGGGGGTTGATTTTGCCGCCGTTTTTGTTAACTTTAAACAGTTCCGTTTATGCGCACTTTTAGAAAAGTGAGTTTCCCGCCCGCTCTTGCCCTGGCCTTCCTTTTAGGCGCAACTTTGACGGCATCGCTATGTGCGGCAACGCTGACCATCCCGCTGGGCGGCCTGGCCGCGACGAAATCAGGTAACGATTTAATTTTGTCGATTCCGACGACGAGCCCGGACCTCTACACAGTGCAAACTTGTCCGGATTGGCAGCAGCAGTGGACCAATTTCCAGTCAGGGATCCAGGGCGATGGAACCGTGAAGACGGTGACGATCACCAATGCGCTCTCGGGCGACAAAGGGTTTTATCGGCTTTTGATCCAAAAGCCAGCGAGCCTGCTGTTGCCGCAGTCCACGGCCTTCGCCATTCTCGGCTACGACTGCGGCGGCATCTCGGAGCAGGTTTACGCGACCGGCTTCGATCCCAGCACTGGATATCCGACCGGCAACGTGGACCTGAAGACCTCTTGCAGCACCGGCAAGGCCGGCAGCCCCCCTGCCATACACACGGCTTGGGCCGCCGTGACCTGGGACTTCGCCGGCAACGTTGTCTCCGCGACGACGCTCTCGAACGCGGTGACAGTCGATCCAACGTTCACCGCCACCGACGTGTACGGCGACACTATTTATAACGCGCGCACGGCAGCGTATCTCGTCGTCCCCATTGCGGCCGCGCCGACCGGCGTGACCGCCGTTGAGTCGGAGGATCAGTTTCAGGTTTCCTGGATGCCGAATGGGGTAAATCCGGCAGCAGTCGTGTCAACAACGGTGACAGCGACGCCGGTCAACTCAACGGCTTCGGTCCTAACGACAACCGTGGCCGGGCCGGCTACGAATGGGGTCATCTCAGCGCTGCAGCCGGAGACAACGTATCAGATCACCGTCGTGAACAGGACGATCAGCGGCTCCAGCCCGGCTTCGACTCCGCTCAGTGTGGCGACCTCTCCAGCGACGGTCCCACCTTCGGCCCCCACCGGAGTCATGGCTAGTTGGGCGAACGTGGACCCCACCGGCGCGACTGACACGCTGGTCGCAACCTGGCAGGCGGCCGAGCCGGGCAACAGCCCGATCAACCAGTACCTGATCACGATCACCGGCAGCGACGGCGCTGGCACCTCCACACAGACGGTGTCCGGAACGACGCTCACAGCGAGCTTTACCGTGGACTACATCCCGAACTGGTCGGTGACCGTGCAGGCACAGAACGCTTTCGGATGGGGTCCCTCGTCGAGCATTTTTAAGCTGGGAGGCCTTTAGCCCAAAGTCGTAGCACGTTGGGGGAATGTGCGGCCCGCTGCTTTTGTGTTTTGTGTAAGTCGTTATAAGTGTCGCCCGATTTGCTGAACTGGAGCAGCGTCGCGACCACACCGTCGCCCGACCTGGGACTCACCGAGACGCTTTTTTTCCGGCCGAAACGTGCAAAGGTGTCCGCTCGTCCCTGGCTTTGCCACCCAAGGGGGGCCGGAGCGGGTGCTCCGACCCCTCCTCGGGGTGCGAGCTCGGCAGGCCTTGTTGGATTAAATTGTCAAAGAACGGCGCTACGCCTCACTTGAGACGTGGCGAAAAGCATGTGAGCCAGGAGCGGTTTAAAGATGAGTGGACTGCTTAACTTGGCGGTTTTTTTGTTTTTTAACTCGGATGAACTCGGATGAACTCGGATGAACTCGTGGAGTGATGGGGTGTTGGAGTGATGGGGCGCTGGATTGATGGATTGATGGATGGTGAGTGGACCCAAAGCGCCAATCGCCGATGGGCAATAGCCCGAGGGCGAGTGGAGCGCGGCGGATGGGCAGAATAGTGAGGGACGCCCTTGGCCTGAGTGCGTGGGTTAGGACGCACTGGGGCACGGAGGGGCGGACCCAAGGATGCCTGAGCGCCTGGCGGCTCCAACTGTGGAGGTATGGCTGACGACTCGGTTGTTTTTTTGGCTTCGGGCCTCATTTCAGTTTTACTTCATGGCCTAAAAGGCAGCATAAGCCTTGCCAAAATTAAGTTATATGGAGGGATTCAGGCGGGAAGTTTTGCAGTGGGTAATCGGACCCCTAGTAACGGGCCTTAGAGGGTTGGAGGGCGGATGACCCTACCGAAGTCCGTGAACCTTTGGGGAGCGAAAAACCAGGTGGGCCGCGGCCGGCCACCCGTCACCCATTCGCACACATTTCTTTTATCGCTTTAAACGGTGACTTTGGTCCTGATGGAATTGGCGATATGCGATGGGCCTCGACCCGAAAACCCCGGACCCTGCGAGCACGCTTGGTGCAACCCTGAGCAACAGCCTTTTCACCTTGAGCTTTGCGCATTTTAAACCGGCAACCGACGCGCCCATCGCCCTGGAAGTGTCGCCCGATTTGGTGAACTGGAGCAGCGCCGCGACCACACAATCGCTCGACCTAGGACTCACCGAGACACTGACGCATCAGGAGCTGGCCTCTGCTCCCGCGGGGTTTTTCCGCCTGAAATGCTCGCTGCAATAGCGGCGCGCGCGGCGACCTTCGAGACTTCGACGATTGAGCCAGTTCTCAGACCGAAGGTTGGTCGATACCAGGCGAATCAAAATGTTTCCGTCGACAACTGTTAGCTCTTGTGGTAATTTTCATACCACAGAGCTATGTTTGGAACATTCATCAAAGAGTTAAGGGCGCGACAGCGCTTCGGCCTGCGCGAATTTTGCCAGCAGCACGGCCACGACCCCAGCAACTGGAGCAAAATCGAGCGCGAAGTTCTGGCGCCTCCGCGCGACGAGGAAACGCTCCGCGCCTGGGCGAAGCAGCTCGGTTTAAAACCAGGCTCCCCGGATTGGCTCAAATTCTTCGACCTCGCTGCGGTAGATGCCGGCCGCATACCCGATTATGTGCTCAAGGACGAAAACCTGGTGGCGCAACTCCCTGTTTTCTTCCGAACGCTCTCCGGCCAAAAACCTTCGCGGGAAGATTTGGAAAAACTGCTCGAGATAATAAACAGCGCCCGGCACCCGTGACCGACCCTCGCAAGTTTAAAGCGCCCTTTATTCCCAAAGAGCGAATCTGGCAGGAGGCCGACCGGCTCCGCGCAGCGCATCCTGCGGGGCGCTCGTTGCCCGTGGAGGTGCTCGACCTGGCTGAGTTCGACCTGGGCCTCGACCTTGTTCCCGTCAACGGGCTGCGCGAGCAACTGGACATTGACGCGCTGCTCATGGGCGACTTGAAATCCATCCTTCTAGACAAGCGCGCCTTCATGAGCCCGCGCCTCGAATATCGCCTGCGCTTCTCCGTCGCCCACGAAATCGGCCACCTCATCATGCACCGCGACATCTACGCCGGCCTGCAACACGTCACGGCCGCCGATTGGTTCGACTACATTTCCGCCATTCCCGAGGTCGAATACGGTTGGGTGGAATGGCAGGCCTACGAATTCGCCGGGCGCCTGCTCGTGCCGCCCGAACCGTTGCGTGAAACCTTTCAAGCCGCGATCCGATCCGCGCAAACTGCTGGCTACTCCGACTGGCTGGCTGCCGACGAAGCCGCGCTCGACTACATCGCCACGCGCATCGCGCCAAAGTTCGGCGTCTCGGTGGAAGTGATTGCAAAACGATTGCGCGTGGAAAAATTTTGGCCGCCCAACCAACACACGTGAAATGAGCGAAGAGGTTAATTGAGGCTTGCTAAATTTGACATGAACACAGCCCAAACATCGCTCCCACTACCTGCCGTGGAAATTTACACCGACGGCGGGTGCGACCCGAATCCCGGGCCGGGCGGTTACGGCGCGGTGTTGGTGCATCCCAAGAAACGCGTTGAGGTCAGCGGCGGGTTTCGCAAGACCACCAATAATCGGATGGAAATCTTCGCCGCTATTGCGGGATTGGAACTATTGAAGCAGCCCTGCAAGGTAACGCTTTACAGCGATTCGCAGTATCTGGTGAAAGCCATGACGGAGGGCTGGGTGGCAGCTTGGAAAAAGAAAACCTGGTGGCGCACCAGGACCGAACGCCCGGAGAATGTGGATCTGTGGCAGCGCCTGGATGCGTTGTGCCAGACGCATCAGGTGGAATTTCGCTGGGTGAAAGGTCACGCGGGCCATTTGGAAAACGAGCGCTGCGATCAACTCGCGATGGCCGCCTTGCGCCAGCCCAATCTTTCGGTGGACGACGGTTACGAGAACAAGCCCGAGGCCGAAGGTGTCCGCCCCGACATGCAAGAAGGCGAGCCGTGCGGGAAATGTGGAACGCCGGTGACTAAGCGAAAGGGCAAATGGAAACCAGGCCGCGATTACTATTATGAGTTCCACTTGATCTGCCCGAAATGCCAGACGAGTTATCACGTTGAGTCGGCCAAGCGGCGGGTGGAGCAACCGCCGTCGTTGCTTTGATTTGGCTTTTTTCAAGCGGCTGCCAGGATGGCGGCGCCATTATGTTTGATGGGACTCCCAGCGCCATTCTGTTCTGAGCGAGGTCTGCGCTCTTGGGACAGGGTCAGAACAACGTTTTTTCACCCCAGTTCTCACCTCAGTTGTGCAGGTTTGCATACAAAAACGAAGGCAACGGCGGAGGCCACGGGGTTGGAACTAAACTTTCGACGTTTTGTCGGGAAAGGGGTTGTATCACCCGGCGGAATGAAACCGGTCAATGCCTGCCGGAAATCCCAGAAGCAACGGGCAGCCGCTGGATGCTGTGGGGCAGGCAGGCGGTCTGGGCGCAACCTCTTTGAGGTTGAAACAACTTCGGCGGGCGTTGACCCAGGGTAGCTCGTTCCTCGCAACCCTGGGCTTTGCGCCGGAATCCCTTTGGGATTCACCTTCACAATTTCCGAAAGGGATTGCCGCCAGGATCACGTCGAGGGTCAGGTGCTGTTCGAAGTGCAGGGGCCTCGCACTTCAGAAATGAGCGCTAAATCCCATCAGCCGTCGAAAGGGTCAACAGTAGTTTCGCCTGTCATCACGCCGTCGGGCTACGAAGGATTCTTTGAGGAAGGCGGCCACTATGGTCAATGCCTGCCGGAAATCCCAGAAGCAACGGGGAGCAGCTGGATGCTGTGAGGCAGGCGGTGACCCAGGGTAACTCGGTCCGAGCCGGACGGGCCGACCTCGCAACCCTGGGCTGAAGGACAAAATCCCTTTGGGATTTGCTAATCCCATATGTACCGCTCGGCCCACTCGACATTGTGCTTGCGGAGTAAAGCTCGAAGTTCCTCCCGGAAGCTCATTTTGATATAGGGATTGTGGCATGGTGGTGTTCGATGCAATGGCGCAACTCCTTCGGAGTTGAGACCCGGGGGCGAGGTTACCCAGGGCTGCTCGGTCCGAGCCGGACGGGCCGACCTCGCAACCCTGGGCTTTGCGCCGGAATCCCTTCGGAGGGTGTTACGAAATTAGGCGCAAACGTTTGCGCTCCAATGGGATTGGCAGGAAAGACGTGAGTTTTTGTTTTTTGCAGACAGTTAGGTTCGTATGGGGTAGCAGATTGGCTCATGAATCGACTGCCCACCACCGGTACCTCAGGCCTGCTGGAGAGGCTCTCGCCGTACATACCGGACGATTTGATCAACTCATTGTTTGTGAGTAAATCTGGTCTGGGAAGACGGCGACGTTTCTCCGCCGCGCAGTTGTTTCGGGTAAGTCTGCTAGCGCTGCTTACACCGGTTCATTCATTCAACCTGCTGCTGGAGTTGCTTCCCGAACAGCGCTCATGGAGATCTTTTGCTCGGCTGCGTAATCGTTTTTCTGTGCCCGATGTGCGAATGCTCCATGAGTTTCGTGCGCGCCTAGAGTTATGGAATCTGCGACGGGTGAACCAGCATTTGCTCGGTCCTTTCTTGGAAGAGAGTTCCCAGTTCCCCAAGACGGTGGCTCTGATCGACTCGACGGATCTGCCAGCAGCGACCAACGGATATAAAAAAACCTTGCGGCTCGTACTATGCGCAGCGGGCAGCCATTGGCGGGCGCAGCCGCAAAGATGGCTACACGCGTTACTATGTTGGCTACAAGAAGCACACGTTGCGACTGTGGCTGCGTCAGCACCATTCGGCCATTTTACTGGCTCCTGTGGTGTCGTGGGTCGCGCCGGCTAATCGGGACGATTTGGTGTTTTTGGAGCCGAGCGTTAGTTACTGCGCTGAGCATTTGGATTGGACTCCGGACATCGTGGTTGGCGACTTGGCCTACTTGAAGCTCTCAACTCAGCGCCACCTGCGCGAGAGCCTGGGTGTGGCGCTGGTGACCAAGTTTCGTTCTGACATGGTGCTGCCGGACGAGTTTGATGATCCATTCACTATCTCCTGTCAGCAGGGACAAGTATTGGAGTGGCTCGGGTTGCATGAAGCCGAGCAACTGCATTGGTTTGGGGTAACCGATCCGGATCCACTTTGTTCGGTATGCTGGGACCGCAGCCATTGTCCTCGCGAATTCTCATTCCCACCGGCCAGGCATGAGATCCTTTACGGGACTATCCCTCATAGTTCACATGTGGGTCAGCAACTCTTGCGGCAGGCCCGCTCGTGGATTGAAGCCACTCAGTCCTACGAGAAAAACCAGCTTGGGCTAAGCCAGATTTTTCTCAACAGCTTGCGCCTGACTTGGATCATGTGCCTGCTTGCCGACACGGTCGCACTGCTCCGAGCAAAAGCTATGACCACCCAACCCGAGACCCCCAATCCGCTCGCGGGATTGATGCCCCGCCAACTCCTTTTGGATGTTCTACAAACCTGAGGTGCCTTTCTAAAAACTAT
>Ga0210409_10000414_pt1 | contig 72751 bp, 63 predicted proteins | sample IncBWH17MmetaG_FD_161649 | JGI IMG/M metagenome (GOLD analysis project Ga0210409, IMG submission 161649) | Forest soil microbial communities from Barre Woods Harvard Forest LTER site, Petersham, Massachusetts, United States - Inc-BW-H-17-M | ecosystem: Environmental > Terrestrial > Soil >... | reverse complement strand
AACAAAAAAGGTTCGGCTCGGTCCGCCTCGAATCGAAGGGGACGGTCATTTCCGAAGAAGGAGTCAGCGACGAACCTAGCCGTGCGATCGTTTTCCAGCTAAAGGACTCCGTGCCCCCCAAGCGGCCAATCACCGAGGGCGTACCCGGCCAGTTTCCACGGCTAGGAGCGGCCAAGCTCTTTGAAACCGAGCGCATAACCGTTTGGGATTACACCTGGAAGGTCGGCGTACTAGGGACCCGCCATTTGCACTACAACCAATCGGCTGCGGTGTTTCTCGAAGGCGGTACGATCCGTTCGATTTCAGGGGGCGAGCCCCCCCGCTCCACCTCGAGGCAGGCAGGGGATATAACGTATCAGCCTGCTCTCAAAGCTCCTCACCAAGAACAAGCAGTAGAAGGATCGCCTCGCGCCATTTTCATTCAATTCAAATAGAGCACGGTTAAGGAGCTGCCCACTATGAGCTTGATGAATTGGAAGGGACATTGTGGCCGCCTGAGATATCTTTTGCTTGTATGGCTCCTGCTGGCGATGCCCTTAGGGGCCAGCACGGTTCTCATCTATGTCACGAACGACGCCGGGGACAGCATTGATGTCATCGATCCTGTAACCAACAAAATCGTACAAGTGATCGAAGGCATCGAGGGGCCCCATGCGGTTGTGTTTTCTCCCGACGGGAGCCGCCTTTATATCAGCCATGAGTCTGAGAACAAGCTTGTGGTCCTAGATCGAAAGACGGGAAGGATTATCAAAAAGGTTCCTCTCTCCGGTCACCCCGAGAATATCGCAATCACAAAAGATGGAGGCCGGGTTTTGGTCTCTATTTGGCAGCAGTGGCTGGGCATCGGCATGCTGGATATCGTGGACACCACCACCCTGAAGAAGGTTAAGAGCATCCCGATGAACAATGGCCTGCACGACGTCTATGTGACGCCGGACGGCAAGTACGCGGTGGCCGGCTCAGTGGCCGGGAAATTTGTCAGTGTCATTGATCTCCAGACCGAGCAACCCGTTTGGGAGGTTAAGTTCGACAAGGGAATACACTGCATCGCGTTCGAGGCGGGCCCCGATGGCTCGACCCGCCGTATATTCGCACAGCTGGGCAATTATCCCGGGTTCGCAGTGGTGGATTTTGACACACACAAGGAGGTGGCAAGAATCACGCTTCCCAACGAACCCAGTGGCAGGATTTTCAACCCAAACGCTCCCTCTCACGGTAACGGCGTCGCTCCGGACGGCAAGACCTTTTGGGTCAACAGCTCGCCAGCAGGTTCTGTTTTCGTTTACTCGCTTCCTGAACTCAAGCTGCTGGGTTCTGTCCCTACGGGAGATATACCAGCTTGGCTCACTTTCACGCCCGACAGCAAGATGGTCTACATAGCCAATTCCATGTCGAAATCGGTGTCCGCTATCGATACGAAGACTTTGAAGGAGGTGGCTCGGATACCGGTAGGGGAGGTGCCCAAGCGGTGCAGCACCTTGGTGCTGACATCGAGTGCAACTCCTCCCTCCATGGCCACGCAATCACTTGATTTTGAGTTTTTCAAAAACCGCGTCGAGCCCATCTTCCTGACAAAGCGGGCTGGCCACGCCCGCTGCTACGTTTGCCATTCGGAAAGCCGCACCGCCTTCCTCCTGGAGAAGCTGTCTCCCGGAAGCACCTCTTGGACGGAGGAGCAATCCCGCCGCAACTTCCAGAACGCCTTGCCCCTTGTGGTTCCCGGCGATCCGACCTCGAGTCGGCTTCTAATGCACGCGCTTTCGCCCGAGGCGGGCGGGGACCCAGTCCACCAAGGAGGCAGACAATTTGCATCCCAGAACGACACGGACTGGTTGACCCTAGCCGAATGGGTTCGCAGGCAGGAGGCAAGCGGTGTCCGGCTTCAAGTAAAAGAAGACCAGTGAAACTGCCAGCTGACACAAAGGCTGCCGTGATCCAGCCGATGCTCTATAAATCGGTGGTCACGATTTACCGAGTCTTTGCCATTTTAACGCTGTACGTGGTGCTCGGCGGCGTACTGGCATACGGCTTCGTCATGGGCTTCTACGCCCTGAATACCTCGTGGGCAGCGCCTGTGATTCTTTCTCCGACCGATGACAAGAGCCTCGATTTCACCGAGAAGCTGGTGACCAGCAGGCAGACGCTGGAAGACCTGAACGTAGACAATAAGCGGCTGGAGGGCAGCGTCGAGGAGATGAACCGGCACCGGGCCGCGCTGCTGGCGCTCGAACCCGAACTTAAGGCAGCGATCATCCGGGAGAAAAAACACAACCGGACCACCGGCCCCCAGCTCCTGGAACTGGACAAGCAGAAGCAGGCCGACAACCTGAAAACGCAAGCGATCCTGGCGCAAGTCAGAGAGGTGGAAGCGGCCATCGACAGGGATCTGGCGGCCGGGCTGATCACCAAAGGGGACGCGGCCACGCAACGGGCGGCGCTGAATCAGGCCCAGAGTTCGTATACTGACAGCAAAATCAACGAAATCCTGCTGACCGACAATGTTCTTGAGAAGAACACGACCGATACGAAGTCGCTCGACGTGCTCGACAAGCAAGCCGAGCTGATATCGGAGATTGCGCAACTGGACATTGCCATTGGCGTGGCACAAAAGCAGATTCACGAAGAGACGCGACAGATCAACCGGCTGAAACAGGCGCTCACCACGGCGAAGCTGTCGCCCTATTACCTCACCGCATCTGGAAATAGCGCGGCATACTTCGCGTTTGTGCCCTACGACAACCAGAGAACTGTTTCCGCCGGCACCGCGGTCTACGACTGTTTCCTGAACATGGTGGCGTGCAAGAAAGTGGGCACGGTCAAGCAGGTTTTTTCGGGCGAAGAACACGCTATCCACCCCATTTTCCGGACGGACATTCGTGGCTTCCTGGTGCAGCTGCAACTGGACCATCCGGAATCCGCGAAATCGAAGACCGTGTTCCTGAGCCGCAAACCGCTGTTCTTCTGAGGAGGCGCCTGCAAATGACAAAGGAATTCGTGATCGGTTTTGTTCTGGGGGTTGTTATTCTGACGGGTGGGTTTTACTTCTACTTTGCTATGGGCATGGCACCCGCAGCCACAGCCGATCCGCTGATGCCGTTTGAAAAGAAACTGGCGCACATGGCCCTGAAAGCGCACATCGAGAGACAGCACGTAGTTCAATCTCCTGTAGCCGCCGACGAATCCAATTTTCTTGCCGGCGCGGACGTGTACAAACAGCAGTGCGCGGCCTGTCACGGACTGCCGGGCCAGCCACCCACCGACTACGCCACGACGATGTACCCGAAGCCGCCCCAACTATTCCGTGGTAAGGGTGTTACCGATGACCCAGCGTCGGAGAGTTACTGGAAAACGGCCAATGGCATACGGCTGTCCGGCATGCCGGCCTTCAGGTCCAAACTGACCGATACGCAACTATGGCAGGTCAGCCAGTTGGTCGCGCATGCGAACGAAATCCCTGAATCCGTGAAGAAGGTCCTCGTCCAGGACGTGGCAAAAGGGGCGCCGCCCCGCGTTTCGTCCGCGAAATGAAAATGAGCAACTTGTCATCTCGAAGACAACGTTGCTTCATCCTTGGCTGATCGCATCTATTCCGACTCCAGAGTCAGCGTTAAACACTTTGGTAGGACCGGTGCGAGCTGCCCCTAGCCCGCGCACAGGAACATACGACACCCAACTCTCCTGAACTCATGACTTTTACTTCAGTCCGTACTTCGAGTTACGGCGTTCCATCGCATGCTCTATGTCGGCGGTGCGAACACCGCCAACGTAGGGCTGCCCAGTCCTCCGATTCTATCCGCCGTCCTCACAGCAAGTTACCGCCAAGAGTACCCCGCAGCGAACAGAAATGGTTGTTTCTGGCATTCCTGCCCAGCGGATGCGAGAGTTCGTTCCACACGAGGGAATGAGACTGAATTCATCGGGCCGTCCAATGCCATGTTCCGAATATCCGACAGCATCCGGCAAACACAGACAGTGGACGGTGGAGTTCTATTGGATGTCCGTCATGGCCAGATGTTCTGCCTGAATCTCGTCGGAGCCAGGATCCTCGAGCTCATGCAACGCGGCTACGACGAATCGCGCATCGCGGATGAGATCAGCCGTGACTACGGAGTGAGCAGGGAACTGGTGCGCATCGACGTGCACGATTTCATTGAGCATCTTCAGAAGCACCACATCCTACAGCCCATTCGATGCACTGACGTTGTTTGACGATTTGAATGAATGAGAGGCTCGCATGCAATCACTTGGCAACTCCGGGGACAGCTACCGGTTGATTGTCACCCGGCGAAACGCTTCCGAGATTCTCTTCTCGGAACACGGCTCTGGCTGGACGCTTCCCCGCGTTTCGATTCGACCGCGACAAAGGGTGGCAGAACAACTGGTGTCCCAGGTGAGCGGAGAGTGGGGGCTCGAAACGTACTGCCTATTTGTTGCAAACTCTCCGGACTCCGGCCGAAATGAAGAAGCAAAGTGCGCCGTCATGGAGTCCGTCCGGCAGAACGACAAAGCGCCTGTCGGAACCTGCTGGATGATGCGGTCCGCGGCCACTGAATGCAGCGATGCGCGAGAGGCCGCGGCTGTCAGAAATTCTCTCGAAGAACTCAATTCTTACGCTAGAGGCGAGAAAACGGGACCGTTTGCCAAGCCCGGCTGGCTGCGAGAGCTGTTTCGATGGACAGAAGAGCAAGTGGCTCCGTTAGGCCTTCGAGTCACCGGCGGCTTCCGGCAATGGAATGCCAGCCCAACCTTCAGTCTCCTCCGACTGGAGACCAACGATGGAGCTCTTTGGTTCAAGGCCACCGGGGAACCCAACGCCCATGAGCTGTCTGCTTCTCTTCTTCTCGCCCGGCTTTTTCCGAATCATGTTCCCCGGATCCTCGGAATCCGTCGCTCGTGGAATGGATGGCTTTCAGCAGAAGCTGCGGGCACCGCACTCGATGAAATATCAGACGGTTTCGTCTGGGAGCGAGTCGCGGCGGAACTCGCTGAACTCCAAATTGCGTCCATCGGCAAGAGCAGGGAACTGCTGGAAGGGAAGTGCAAAGACTTGCGGATTCCTGGGGCTGCGAAACTCATCGATCCCTTCCTCGCCCGCATGGCCGATTTTATGGCCTTGCAAGAAAAGAAAACTCCCGCTCCGCTTGCGAACTCGGAGCTTGCTTCTCTTGGGGAAGGACTCAAGGAATCTTGTTCGCTTCTTCAAAGCTTTGGCTTTCCCGATACGCTTGGCCACCTCGACTTCAATCCCGGAAACATTCTGGTGTCCCAGGAACACTGCGTGTTTCTCGACTGGGCCGAAGGCTGCGTCACGAATCCTTTGATCACGTTCGAGTATCTGCGCCGGAACTTGGAACGAACTGGACCCAAGGAACCAGCCGCGGACGCGCGGCTCTCGGCCGCCTACCTGCGGCCTTGGGCGGCCTTCTGTTCTCCGGAGGATCTGCGGCGGGCCATGGCCGCAGTTCCTCCTGTGGCGGTGTTTATTCATGCGATTGCAGGCGAAGCGTGGCGCACGCTCGATCCCATTTCAAATCCCGCGCTCGCCGGCTACTTCCGGAGCCTCACTCGGCGGATGTACCGAGATGTGGTGCAAGCAGCGGAAGGGAGCGAACTATGTCTGGACTAGTTTCGGCTCCTCCGTTTACGCCCATCGAAACGGTCACCGAAGTTTTTCACGGGGTGTCCGTCACGGACCCGTACCGCTGGCTCGAGGACCAGGAGTCGCCGCGCACGCGCCGATGGATTGAAGAGCAGACGCAGTACACGCGCGAATATCTCGACCACTTGCCGGGGCGGCCGAAGATCCGCGAGCGCATCCGCGAGTTCCTGGCCGTAGAAACCTACGACTCCATACAGAAGGCTGGGAACAGATATTTCTTTCGCAAACGGCTCGCGGACCAAGAACAGCCATGCATCTGCATGAGGGAGAAACCCGACGGAGAAGACCAACTTCTCGTAGATCCCGCCGAACATGGCACCGGAAAATACACCGCCGTGAAACCACTGCGCGTTTCACCAGACGGGCGGCTGCTGCTCTTCGAAGTCAAGGAAGGCGGGGAACGCACGGGAACTTTCAAGCTGCTCGAGATCGAAAGCAGAAGAACACTGCCGGATGTCCTTCCCCGGGGCTATTTGCGCGGTTTCGCATTCGCGCCGGACAGAAAGAGTGTCTGCTACGTTCACGAACCGGCAAACGAGAAGGAGCCATACCGCCACGCTGCCTTCCACCATGTTCTCGGCACCGAGTTCAGCAAAGACCAGGAAATCTTCTTCGCGGGCGAGGGAGAAAAACTCAGGCTCTGCCTGATTTCAGATGCGACAAGGATCGGCTTCCTCGTCTACCGCTTCTCTGAGAAAGCGCGCACGGATTTCTATCTGCAACCATGGGAGAGCGAAACCGCGCCGGTACAGATCCTCAGAGACGCGGACTACAGTTTCGGCCCCATGTTCTTCCGGGGCAGAATCCTTGCCATCACCAACCGCAACGCGCCGAATCTGCGCATCGTGGAATTGCGGCTCCGGTATGGCTCGGAGCCCGAGTGGATCGATCTAATCCCCGAGAGTGACAGCCGCATCCTGCAATGGGCCGTTGCCGGCGACGAGATCTTGATTCTTTCCGGCAAGGCCATGGACCGTCAAATCCGCGCGTTCGATTTCGCAGGGCGCAAGACCCATGAGGTAGCCGTCAGCCCGGAGGAGACGTTTCGGATCGCCGGTGCTGCGCCCGACAGTGACGAAGTGTTCCTTGAAAGGGAATCATTCACGGAGCCGAGGCGCATTGTTCGCTATTCCCCTGAGAAGAAGGAGTGCGCGCTTTGGGCGAAGAAAACAGTTCCCGCTGGCCCGTCCGACGTCAGCCACACGCAGATCTGGTATCCATCCAAAGACGGAACAAGAATACCGATGTACCTCGTCGGCCGCGGAGAAGTACTCGCGGGCGGCTGCCATCCAGCGATCATGACTTCGTACGGCGGATACGGCGTATCGATGACGCCCCAGTTCAGCGTCTTTGTGGCTTTCTTAATCGAGAGAGGTTGTGTTTTTGCGTTACCCAATATCCGAGGAGGATCGGAGTTTGGACAGGCATGGCATAACGCAGCCAAGCGGCGCAACCGCCAGACCGCCTATGACGATTTCCTCTCGGCGGCCGAATGGCTCATCCAGACGGGACGAACAACAGCAGCCAAGCTCGCGATCTTCGGAGGATCAAATTCCGGGCTGCTTGTCGGCGCGGCGCTTACGCAGAGGCCGGAACTCTTTCGCGCTGCTGTGTGCATGGTCCCGATGCTGGATATGCTGCGCTATCACCTCTTCGATAACGCGTACGTGTGGAGCGACGAGTTTGGGACGGCGGAAGACAAGGATGACTTCGAAGCGTTGCGGCGCTACTCACCCTACCACCAGGTGCGCGACGGTGTCTCCTACCCGGCGACGATGATCGTCTCCGGTGACGCCGACCGGAACTGCAATCCGCTGCACGCTCGCAAGATGACCGCACGGCTGCAGGCGGCGAATTCCTCCGGGCTACCAATTTTTCTCGACTACAGCCCATTCCGCGGGCATTCGCCGGTTCTTCCTTTGAGCGCGCGAATCGATGCGCTGACCGACCGGATGGCGTTTCTTTGCGACCAGCTGCAGCTGCCTGTGTGAACGTGAGGGGGGAAGGGAGTTCGCCAATGTCATTTCTTGTGCTCGAAGCGTACCTGCTGTTGATCCGATTCGATCTCTATCTGGCGCGTGGAAATTTCAAGGCACTTTACGACAAGGTTCGTGGCTACCCGATCGGCAAGAAGATAGCTTCTGGGGATGACATCGAAAGGATCTGCCATGTCATGGACGTGGTTTGCATTTGGTATTGGAAAGAGGCGCTGTGCCTGCAGCGATCGGCGGCCACCGCGTGCCTGCTGAAACGTTATGGCATTCCCGCACAGATGGTCATTGGCGCACAACAAATGCCATTTAAAGCGCACGCTTGGGTGGAAGTTCACGGTCGCGTGGTCAACGACAAACCGTACACGCCCGAGATGTATGCGGTGCTCGACCGCTGCTGAAGAGGGGTCGGTGAAAGGGAAGCGAAGGAGAAATGTCGTGAGCGTGCAGTTCGGAAGATGGAATATCGATGGCCTTCCCGCCGACCAGGACTATCTGGCGAAGGCGGGGCAGATGCTTGCTCCCTACGGGCCGGACGGGGGAGGTGCTTATATAAAGGATAACGTCGGAATCCTTTACCGCGCGTTCCATACGACCAAGGAGTCACGGAAAGAGACCCAGCCCTTTCTAACCCCTTCTGGTGCAGTACTTACCTGGGACGGCAGGCTCGACAACCGTACGGAGTTCGTCCGCGAACTGGGAGAAGCACTAACAGCCGGTGCGACCGATGTTGAGATGGTTGCAGCAGCGTATGAAGCGTGGGGAACTGACTGTTTCGCGAAGCTTATCGGCGATTGGGCACTTTCAATCTGGGACCCGCAGGAGCGGATGGTGTTCCTTGCCAAGGACTTCCTCGGAAGCCGGCATCTGTATTATGCGGTCGAAGACAGGCAAATCACGTGGTGTACCGTCCTCGATCCGCTGCTACTGATGCGAGAAAACTGCACGGAGATCAACGAGGAATATATAGCAGGCTGGCTCGGATTCTTCCCCGCAGCCGAACACACTCCCTATCGCAACATACACTCAGTGCCGCCTTCATGCCACGTGCGGTTTCACGAGGGCCATGCTGTCATTCGCAAATACTGGAGCTTCGATGCGCACCGTAAAGTTCGCCATCGAAGCGATAGGGAATATGAAGAGCACTTCCGCTCCGTTCTTGCCGAATCCGTACGCCGGCGCTTGCGCTCGCATGTCCCAGTGCTCGCCGAGCTGAGTGGTGGCATAGATTCCTCCTCGATCGTTTGCATAGCCGATTCGCTGCTGGCGAAAGGGACACACGGCGCTCCAAGGGTGGATACGGTTTCCTATTATCACGACGCAGAGCCCAACTGGAACGAACGGCCCTTCTTCTCGCTAGTCGAGCAGCAGCGTGGCCGCGAAGGGCACCGCATCGCTGTCAATTTTGAAGACTCCGTCAAATTCCGCTATGAACGAGGAAGATTTGCGGCTACGCCGGGAGCAGCGTGCCACCCTGGCGGTGCGGCAGGACAATTCCTTGCTTGTCTCAACTCGCACGGATATCGCGTCGTGCTTTCCGGAATCGGGGGCGATGAGGTTCTCGGCGGTGTCCCGAATCCCACGGCGGAATTAGCGGATTTCTTCGCCAGCTTTAGCCTGTTGACCCTTGGGAGGCAGCTGAAGGCCTGGGCCCTCGCAAAACGCAAACCCCTGTTGCATTTGCTCGCTGACACCTTAAAAGCGTTCCTGCCGGTGGCACTTGTAGGCGTGCAAGAGCACAAACGTACGCTACTTTGGCTCCATGCGGAGTTCGCGCACAGGAACTTCATGGTGCTCCAAGGCTACCCAACACGGCTCACTCTTTTTGGCGCAGCACCCAGTTTCACTGACAACCTCTCAACGCTAGATGCCTTGCGTCGCCAACTGGCGTGTTCGGTCCTTGCTGCCGCACCGCCACACGAGCGCCGGTATCCTTATCTCGACAGGGATCTTCTCGAATTCTTATACGCCGTACCCCGGGAGCAACTGGTGCGGCCACGCCAGCGCCGCTCGCTCATGCGCCGCGCTCTGGCGGGAATTGTTCCGGACGAAATTCTGAATCGCAAACGAAAAGCCTTCGTCGCGCGCGGCCCACTTACTGCACTCTCCGCGGAGTTGCAACGCCATCCCGAAATGACCCGGAGCATGCTCTGTAGTTCATTACGGTTCGTGAACCCAGATGCATTCGCCGATGCCGTGCGAAAGGCCTGCGAAGGGGGTGAAGCGCCGCTTGTGTCCATCATTCGAACATTGGGCCTTGAAAGTTGGATGAGACATTTGGCGGACAGCAACTTCTGGATCCCTCCGGCGGACAACCGCACGAGTCTTCTCCGTCGTCACTTCCCGTTCACATGGCGCCGCAGAGAACATTGTATCCCGCTGGTCCTCAATGCTCGGGCCAAGCAATGGGGTGAACCATGATAGTCCACAAAAAACCTGTGGCAGCAGTAGCTTTCGTCTGCCTTTGCGGCCTGGCTTTTGCGTTCGGGAGCAGCTCGGTTCCGACTTGTCCTTACGCAGATTCCCAGGGCTCTCCTTCGGTAGCGAATGCTTCGCCTGCTTATCACAAGCACGGGCCGTCAGCGGCTCTCCCTGCCACTCTTGACGCCAAGCAGTTTGCAAACGACCGGAGAGCGTTCGTCGCCTATACGCTGGCCTCCCGTATTCCCGACATTCTTTACCAGCAGCCCTGTTTTTGCCGCTGTAACACATTTGCGGGCCACGAGAGCCTGTTCGACTGTTTCCGGGAAAGGCACGCCTCCTGGTGCTACGGATGCGAATCGGAAACGGTGTTTTGCTACGAGAAACAAAAGGCGGGTCAAACCGCAGCCAAAATACGGAAAGCGTTGCTGCGCGGCGACTGGAAATCGCTGGACCTCGACCAATATGTGGAACGGGTTTACGCGCAGCTCCCGGGTGCACCAAATAAATCTGAGCAGTGAACCAGATTCCGTCGATCTAGAGCTAGCGGTTGCATCGGGAGTGACAGTGCGAACGTCTTCAGCCCACTCAGGGTTGAAAATAAGCAGGAAAGGAGAACTACGATCATGAATTACACAAAACCGGCGCTCATCGTGCTCGGCAACGCGGTCGAATCCGTCCACGGTGGCAGTCAGAAACACTGCGGCCCGACTGACAGCATACAGCCCTACGAGAGCAACGTTGGCGCGTACGAAGCCGACGAGTAGCCCATCGGCGGGGCGCTCGACAACTGCGGGCGCCCTGCCTCATTTTTCAGGAGCCCAAAAGCTCTCTCCATGAGCTGTGGAAATAGAACTCTGCAAGGGCACGCCTCGCAGAAAGGCCAACCCTGCTGCTGCGAATCGTCTCAGCGCTGCCGTCCGCCCTCCGCTGGGCGGTCTTCACGAGCCTTGAGCCAGCGCTCAAACCATTCGAGGTTTCGATTGTAAATCTCGAATCGATGTTTCGGCTGGTTTTTGATGTGCCGCTCGTTGGCGTAAATGTAGAGTTCCACGGTCTTGTTCAGCTCCTTCAGGGCTGTGTAGGTCGACAAGCTCGGCAGCATCTCCGAATCGGCCGTGTTCATCAGCAGCGGCGCCTTCACCAAGTTCGCTCGCAGCGAGAGCGAGAGTTCCTGCCAGTTCCGCCGAATCGCGCCTTCCGGCCAGCCGGCGAGGCCCCAATCCGCAAATCGTCCCCGCCAGTCCTTTCCGCTCATATAGTAGAAGTAGGGGTCGCGACCGCCGCCGCCGCTAGTAATGGCAGCCTGGAACAGATCGGAATGGGTTAGCGCGAACTCGACCGTTTCGGTGCCGCGACTCAGTCCGCAAATACCCACCCGACCGGGCTCGACGATTCCTTGATTGATCAGATTCTGGATGGCCGTCTCCAGGCTGGCGAGCACCGACGCGTAGCGTGTTCGAAGAAATCCCTCGAAATCCCCCGAGGTGAAAGTTCGGTTCATGCCAACGTCAAAACTCAATACAGCAAACCCGTTCGCCGCAAACATCTGGACCGGAAATTCGTCTCCGGTTCCGCCTCGCAGGAAGAGGGCATCACCACTCCGGTACAGAGTGACGATCAGCGGGTATCTTCGCCCGGGACGATAGCCCGCGGGCTTCACCAGGTGACCGAACCATGTTTCGCCAAAACCATTCGTGCCTTCCTCGCGCTCGGCCGCCTCGAGTTCGATATTCTTGAATTCGGGATTGATGTCAGCAAGAGTGCGAACCAAGCCCGTGGCGAGGTCGAGCCAGGCAACTTGTGCCGGAGTGGTCGTGTTCTCCCGTGTGCACGCGGCGTGCCGCCCGCTGCGATCCGTGGAGAACTCCGCTAATGTGTCTGAAGGCGCCACGATGAGTTTGGGACCTCCTCGTGCGTCCAGATGCCGAGCCATAAGCCGGCTGGGCTGACCGTCACCGGCATATTCTGTGTAATAAAGAATGTCTCCGTCCGGGCTCCACCAATATTCATCGACGTAATAAGCCCCGGGCGTAAGTTCAACAGGGGTATCGTTGCCCTTGGTCAAAAGGAACAGCGTTCGCTGCTCATGATTCAGATTCTGTGGATGGTAGATCCAAGTTCGAAAAGCCACGGCGCTGCCGCCCGGCGAAATCTTCTCATCTAGAAGCACCTGACCTGGCGATATCTTCTTTAGCTGGTCGTCGAACCCTGCGGAAGCTGCATTCGAGGCCAGGCTCTCGTTCGAGCTGGCACGGCGATCTGTTCCGTTTCGACCATCATGGATCCACAACTCGGTGCGTTGTGCCTCCCGAGCGAGCACCTGGTCGAGCACCGGCTCGCCGCTCCACGCCATAAACTTTCCGTCGTAAGGGATGGCTTGTTCCATCCGAGAGCGCTTGATACTTTCCGTCTGGGCACGATCAAGCCTCTTCGTAACGGTCAAGAGGAGCTGGTTCTTTGGCGCCCATTTATAATCGATCACGTCCCCGGGTATATGCGCCGCAAGCTTTGGGGGTCCGCCTTTTCGGCTCCACCGCCAGACTTGCCATGGCTTATATGGAGACCAGCGCGCCCGGTAGGCGATGAATCGGCTGTCTGGTGACCACTGCGGGGCCTCCGAGGCCCACTGATTGACGTTGTCCCAATGCGGCACGCCCGCTGAACCCAGGTTCTTCGGCCTGCTTCCGGGCTGCGTTCCCACCACGAACAAAGCGGTTCGGTAGGCATTGGTTTCGTAGACAGCCTGCCCGACGACAAACGCCACGTACTTCCCGTTGGGTGAGACGCCGATTCCGTGCAGATCGCGGATGGCCAGCAAATCACTGTTCGAAATGCTGCGCGGAAGAGACCTTTCCATCTTCGGCAGATGAACCGGACGAGCGTCAAAGGCCGGTCCTGCACTCAATTGTCCCCAGGCAAAAGTGTGCACAGCCAAGACGTTTGCCGAGAACACACCCAGTGCAATGACGCACACACGTCTCATCTTTCCTCCCAAGAAATTCGGAAGACCGTGATCTACACAGCTAGAATGTGAGCCTGAGAGAGAGCTGAAGCGACCGAGGGCCGCCTTCCTGGAACAGAGGATTCAGCCCTCCCAACCCTTGGTTCAGCATTTGTGTTGACTGCAGGTAGAAACTCGGCGTGGATGGTCCCCGATATTCGCCTGCTGGATTTGTGAAGTTCGGATGGTTGAATAGATTAAATGCGTCGGTGCGAAACTGGAGATTCAGCCGGTCACCGAGAGCAAAACTTCTGGAAACCGAGACATCCGTCTGTACGAAAGCGAACCCCGGAATCACGTTCCTGCCTTCATTGCCTTGCTGGCCCGGCGCAGGAATCGCAAAAGCCTTGACGTTGAGGATCCGGCCGGATGGCGCGGATGATTGTGCAACCCAAAACGGCTGACCGGGCACAACGTCGGGCCGGATCCCGCAGACGACCTGTATGCAAGTCACCTGCTCATGCACGGTAATGGGGAACCCGCTTCGCGCCACAACAATTCCGTAGAAGGACCAATTACGGGTGAGATAGGACAACGATCTTGCTTTGGCGATCGAAGGGATCGCATAGGTGAAAGCGCCCGAGAAACTGTGCCGCACATCAAAATCGGAGTTTCCGCGGTCCAACTTGTTCGAAAAGGCCACTACGGTAGTTCCCACGAAAGCAGCGACGTCACTCGAAGCATCGTCAATCGAATGCGAATATGTGTAGTTGGCGAGTGCCTGCAAGCCACGAGCGAAAGGCCGCCGGTATTGCAACTGCAGGGCCTGGTAGTTCGAAGTAGAGCCGTTGTCGGTCAGCGAAAAGAGGCTGTTGGGCTTGAAATTCGGATTTCCTGTTGTGGTCTCCTCTTCGATTCGCAGCAGGTCTCGGCCCAATTGCCCGACGTAGGTCGCGCTCACGGCTTGCTTGTTCCCCAAGGCTTTTTCCAAGGCCACGTTCCATTGGTAGGAGCGCGGCAAACTCAAGTCCGGAGCGAATCCGTTCACGGTCCGATAGTACGGCGGATTCAGTGAGGGAGGCGGAGGGAGATAGGGTGTGGCGTCGGCCAACGGGACCGGGCCAAAATAGCCGTTTTCCTGTTGATTTGGCCAGGAATAGGCCAGACCGGCCGCTCCTCCTGACCCCAAGTCATAGAACAATCCCCAACCGGCTCGCAGGACAAAATCGCCTTTCTCATCTAGCCGGTACGCGAGCCCGGCGCGTGGCGCGAAACTGCCGAGAGCGGTGTTCCAGAGTGGTGTTCCTTGGGGAGCGACGGCAATCTCTGCAGGAGTATTGACATTCTTCCAGGCGGTGAGAATCGTTGAGCCGAGGCCAGATGGTGCCGGCGCCCATTCCCAGCGAACACCATAGTTCAGCGTTAGCCGACGGTTCACCTTCCAAGTGTCCTGCGCGTAGAGAGAAAGGGATTGCGAACGGATTCTGGAGGACTGCTGAGAAAAGATGACGATCAGCGCGTCTCCGGTGCTCACGAGATCCGCCACGGAGTCCTGCGTAGTTTCCGCATTAAAGTGGTACGGCCGGGCATCGAAATAAAGATCCCGGTAGTCCGCTCCGAATTTCAATTCGTGCGTTCCTAACGCAGCCGTCGTGGCATCGGTCACGTTGAACTGCTTGGTTCTGTTGGCTGCGTTGGGACCTCTCCCCAGGGAACTGGTATCAAAGGTTTGAAAATATCCGAAAGTCTCCGACACGGCCAAGTTGGAGAACAGCACTCCTGCAGGCGGAGGTACGGCACCACCAAACGAATCCAAGAGATAGCTCCCACCTGCTCCTTGCGTCGAATAGTTGAAACGCAGCGCATTGGAGAGCCCGTTCCTGAATGTCGCGCTGAGTCCCACGGTTCCGGTCTGCACGTTCGAGGTTGTTGTGGCAAGAATGTTTGGTGTGTAGAACGTTCCCCGGGTCTCCAGGTGTGACGGCGCATCGTTGTAGCGTGCAAACAGGTTGATCCGGTCGTTCAGCGCGTTATCAATTCGCAGGCTCGTGGCATTGAGTACGCCGGCATTCGACCAGCTGGCTGTGTACAGCTGCGTGTCACCATCGGCGGAGAGAATCGCCCCGTTGGGAATTGGGTAGGCATTCAAGTACGGCAGGATGGCTGCCGGAGCGGTGGCGCGCACGGAGGCAGAAGGAACCGAGAACTCCGATGTCTGCGGCAGCCTTAGTCTTGCACCTTCGTAGGAAAAGAAGAAAAAGGTTCGGTCCTTCCAGATCCGCCCACCCAAAAAGCCTCCGAAATCGTTGTGCCGCTCTGGCGCCGTGGGGATGCTAGCCGCGTTGGCAAACCAATCGTTGGCGTCGAATATATCATTTCGGAAATACTCAAACAGTCCACCGTGGAAGTCATTCGTTCCCGAACGCGTGGAGAGCAGTACCTGGCCGCCCGGCTGACGGCCGAATTCAGCAGCGAACGACGACGTTTCAATGCGAAATTCCTGCAGATCGTCCACGGAAACCAGGCTGCTGGTGCCGCCTAAAGCGCTGAGCGCTTGAACTCCGCCAAGTCCCGCCTGCCCCGATGCCAGTGCGTTCGGTGCCGTGCCAAAATTTGCAGACACTCCGTCCACTAGGAAATTGTTGGCATCCGTCCTTTGCCCATTCACGCTGAATTGTCCGAGAGACGATGGGTTCGCCGGGGCGATGACAACGCCGGGCGTCAGTTGCAGCAACATATTGAAACTGCGCCCATTCAGAGGGAGGTTTCCGACAAATTCCCGATCGATGACCGTGCTTACCACGCCCGCTTGCGTATCAATCAGCGGCGCGCCGCCTTGCACCGTCATCACCTCGGACGCGGCGCCGATCGGCAGGGTGAAATTGATCGCAAGCGCGTCCTGAACGTGAATAACAATGTCTGGCTTGATGATCGTCTTGAATCCGCTGTTTGAAACTTGGATGCGATACGGTCCTGGCGGAAGGTTAGGAACAACGTAGATTCCCTCTGCGTTCGTTTTGGCGGTGTACTGAACACCGGTAGCGTCATTCACGACCACAATTTGGGCACCGGCTATCGCCGCACCAGAAGGATCGAGGACGAGGCCATTGATGGTCGCGTTAGGGGACTGCGCCATCGCGGGAGCAACGCATAGCAGGCTCAAGATAAGAAGGACGGTGAGTTCACGCACTCTGTCTCTCCCGTAGCAAACAGATTTGGACGCACATACCTGGTCTACGCAGGAGACTCCGACGTTTGTATCAATCCCCAGGCACGGCAGCTATCGCGATATTTTCTAAGCAGCTAAAGAAAACTATGACTAGGGATGATTTGGATCAACTTTCAAATAGGCAAAGAGGAGGGGCTTCCCGCTTGGCTTGTGGCTTCCGCCGTTTGGCTCCACCGTCACGAAGACGGCATTGATCTGTTCGAGCTTCTTCGGATCATCGAATTTCAACACCCAGCGCTTCTTGCCCGCATCGTCTTCGTAGAAGACGCCAAGACTGGTGGCCTGCTGCTTGTCAATACCACGGCTGCCCCAGGCCTGGAACGTGCTGGCGCTCTTATACCCCGCTTGCTGGTCGAGATCATACGCGTAGAACACGAGCGACTTTCCTTTGGTGTAGAAGACCCTGCCATACGGTTTTTGCGTCTGTCCATCCCGCGCGACATCATATACCTCGGCAATATAAAGGTCCCGAGCTCCCATTAGTTCGCGGATATCCCGATCGTGGGCAAGCAACTCCTGCTGCTTGCCAAACTCTTGTTCCCGATCGCGAAGCTGACCATGGAGATCCCTAATTTGTGCCTCTAGACTATCGGCGCGTGACTGATCCTGTGTGCGCTCGCGCCGCAAGGAATCGAGCTCCGCCTGAGTTTTCTGTACGGAACCCTGAGCGCTCTCAAGCTGCTGCGAAAGAGCGCCTCGTTCCTGAGTTACTTGCTGCTTCGCGGCATCGGCACTCAGCAGAGAGTGTTCCAAATTGACCTGGGCACTCTTCATTTCGCCTAGAGCCGCCGTTTGTTCCGTGACCCGGCGCTGCAACTCAGCGATCATGTGGTCCCGGCCGGCGAGCTGCGCCTTCAAGACTTCGCGGTCGTGCCCCGTATCGCTCATGATGCGTTCGAGAGCATCGACTTTTGCGCCGGCAGCGCTGGGCGTCGCCTGGGTAATTTCTTGGCCCCTGCGTTTGCCAACTTGAAAGGAATAGATGCCCAATGCGACCGTGAGCACGACAGCGGCTGCGAACGGCATCCATACATAATTCCAGTTCACCCGCATGTGGCGGTCGCCGTTTCGATGCGGGAACCTGAGTTCACTGGTTGGTCCGATTAATTCCCGCTCCTGGTGTGCCGTGTCCATTTGCCCAGGCGCACGCGCCGGAAAGGCGTTCATAACTTTCGAGGGAATCGAGGTCGACTTCACGCCGTCAGTGTCAGACAAGTAAGGATGAAGCAAGGGCACGCCGGTACCGGCTGCAGCCTCGAATTCCTTCAAAGCCTGCCGGCATTCTGGACATTCAGTGAGGTGTCCCTGCAGGATTTCCTGTTCTTCTTGTGTCAGGTTGCCCGAGGTCGAAAGGGCGCACAGCTCGAGGAATCTGTCGTGTGGTTTCATTTCCGACCAACCGTCACCTTCCGGATTGGCTGTCTTATTTCTCATGCCGTTGTTCTACGGGCACAGTATTCCCAAACATCTGCTTCCGCAACTTATCGAGGCCGCGGTAGTAATGGTTCCGCACGTTTCCGAGAGTTTGTCCCGACTTTTGGCTGATCTCCGCCAAGGTGTAACCGTCAAAGAAGTGCAGGCGCAAGGTCTCACGCTGGTCGTCCGTCAGGGACTTGAGCACCTTGGTTAGACCATTACGCCCAAAAACCGTCTCTGCGGAATAATCGCTTTCTGCGGTCGGTGTTCCGACCATGTGACGGGTGCTGCTGTCGACCTCCATCCGCGCATAGAACTGGCGGCTGGTAAGGTAGCGGCGCCGCTCAATCGACCGGTGGTAAGCCATCTGGATAATCCATGAACGGGTCGAGCTCTTGGACATATCAAAGATTGCGCACTTCCGTTGGATGAAGAGAAACAAGTCCTGGACGAGGTCGTCTGCCTCTGAAGCGTCTCTCAGGATGCGAGCTGCCACGCTGCGAACGACTCGCGAATATCGCTGAAATAAAAGACCCAAGGCATCTTGTTCGCCACCCTGAAGCCTCGTAAGAAGGATTTCGTCGGTTAGGGAGTTAGCAGGCGAGTTCGCGTTTTCCTCTGCGCCGCAGTTCAATGCGAGAGGCAGCGGGGCCAACCGAGCCGTGAAAAAGGTGTTCACGGCTTTTGCCTCGCAACGAGATTGTCAGGGCTCTTCTTGACGGGCGGCCGAATCTTGTATTGCAGCAATCGCTCGGTTGAACCCGCAGTCTTAAGCTGCTCGAATGCCCATTCCAGAATCAGTTCCGCGATGTTGCCGAGTTTGCGCCTCTCTCGGGCAGCAAACTCCTCAAGCTCAGTTCGCAGAGCCTGCCGGACCCTCAGGCTGATTTGTGCTTTCCATTCGCCCATCCGAGTTCTCTTGCTTACGCTGCCGAAAATCCACCAGCAATCAAAAGGGTGTAAATCAACGATTTATTCTATGGGTCCACGAAAACCATCGGATGTCCACAGTGTGGACACGGCTTTGCTTGGAGTGGGGAAGGTGTCTGTAGGTGTTGAGGGAACCCGCTTAGTCTGCGCTCTCCCTTTGTTTTTCCATGGCAGTTCGCCAGTACCAAAAGCGAAATTCATCGGCGCGTTCGCGCGCTGCCATCACCTCGGCAAAATCGGCATTCAGTCCTGCACGGATTTCTTCGAGACGGATGGCGTACGCTCTGAGTTCTCGCTGCGTCCGAATGGAATGGAGCTCCAGACGCTGCAGAACACGAATCAAGCGGTCCATGTTCAGATTCCAGAGGCAAATGTCAGTAAAGGAATCGGCTTTGTTCATTTCCGCACCATTTCCGCTGTCGGGCAGCTCTTCGGGTTTCTTGGTCCAATAACCGCTTCCGAAGAATGTTCAAAGTGTGGGTCGGACACACGAATTGCGGAGCGGCCCAGAGTCTTGCCGCAAGGGACAAATATCCGCCCTGTTTTCAGCTAAGGAGGGGGTTCCGCGACCGGCTCAGGAGGGATAAGAACCGGCGAATTGGGGCGCGGGGAAAGTTGCGTCCAGAATGAGAAATGGATAACTTCTTCTGCAGCCATCGTTGCACCTCAACCGTGCGACTTCGGTTAGGGGCGCGTTCGGTGGTCTAACACCAACGCGTCCCGCTATCTGGTACTACTTACCTCACTTTTTGAGTCTGCTCCCTTTCTTTTTCCTTCTTCCGTTCGCGATCTTTGGTAGAAGCTGTCGAACTCGATCAATGTCCTTTTGACTCCAGAGGCGAACCTCGATGCGGCCTACCTGTTGAATCTCCGGAGCGGGAACCTTCTTTGCCGAAATGTAGCGCTGTAGAGTAATTGCGTGAATTCCGAGCTCCTTCGCTGCATCTCGCGTTGACTTCAGCGGCTTTCTGTTAATGACCATTAGCAGATATAATCTCCTTTGTCAAGAAGAAAATCCAACCAGAAGAAAGTGGTTCTGAACAATCCGAGCGCGTCGCAAAGAAGAATATCCTAATTGGGCTTCAATTCGAAGCATTGGCAAAGAAGATCGATTTCTGTATTGCCCCCGGCTTTCGCTCGAAAAGCTGTCTTTCCTCGCGCGGTCATTCTGCAACGAAGGAGGTTTATGTCCATGCGTTGTCCCTACTGCAAGAATAGTCAAACAGAAGTTTTCAGAACTAAGTGTTTTCGCAGCAGAACGTATCGTTATCGTCGGTGCCGGTTCTGTAGGGCGAAATTCAGAACGCAAGAAAAACCAGTTCGTTGGGAAGGCGTGGACCGTAAGTGGCCTAGTACAGCCCCGAGTCGGAACGGCTGGAGGAGTCATCGGGCTTTAGCTCTCCGCGGAAATTGCGAAGTGGAGTACTGCGGAGTGGACTTCAAACAGACCGGAGCGAAGCGTCATGTAGATCACATCGTCCCAGCACGTCTTATCCGCAAACTGAGGGCAGGGAATCCGGACCGCCGGGAGAATCTTCAGTGCATCTGCGGGACTTGCCATGGATACAAGCTCCAAGCGGACCACAGGCTCTGGTTGGGCGATAAGCTGGGTTACTTGGAAATCCTGAGCACACACCATTTTGATCTTGCGCGAGCGGAGCGTGCGTTGGCTTTGTATGCTATTTAGCCCACTACGGAGACTGCCGAGAATCAATTGGGTTTCGCGGATGGATAGTTCAGGTCGTAGGCAAGCACCCCACGGCTCTGACTCCTGGCATTTGCGGGCAGCTGATCAATCAGCCTTGAGCCGTGTTAGCGCAGGATTGGTTCGAGTCAATTCAACGAGTAGCTCGATATAGGCTTCGATCCCCCGCAGCAGATCGCCGACAACCTTCGACGATACCTCCTGATCCTTTTCCGTCGGGTATATCGTGGTCGAAATCATGGTCGCGCGACCTTCGGAAGAGAATCCGGTCCCGCTCATTCTCCTCGGGCTCTTTTCGTGGGCTATCTCATAGTCTCGAAAGTCAGAAATATCCTTCTTCAAGGACGCTGCTCCTTTCACAAAACCTTCCGGGATAGCAAGTCCCTTGGTCTCGGCAAACATTGGCAAATTCTTGACTAGATCGTCGTGAGAGTCTAACAGTCTGCCTCGAACAGAACCTTGCAGCCTATTCTCATGCTTGTCGGCGATGGGTCTTGGGAAGATTGGGAGAAAATTTCAATCGGCATAGCAGCCGAAATTCACAACGGATAAGGGAGTCAAGTATATAATTCCCAATAAAAAGGCTCGCTTTTCTGAAGTGCTATAAGTGCATGGTTTTAAGATTCAAAAATTCAAAGGAGAAAAGAGAAATGTATTCAAGAATTCGCAATATCCTGTTAGCCGGGCTACTAGTCTTGGGCTTGGCTTCATCAGTAAAGGCCCAGCAGTGTACGGTTACTGTTACGGACCCGAACATCATCAATACCACGACCTATACGGGCCAACCAAGTAATTCCCCGTGGACAGGTAATTCCCTGTCATTGGCTGGCGCGGGCGGCGGCCCGATGTCAGGTGGAAGGTACAACGAAGCTTCCGACGACTATAATTTTGCGTCCCAACCCCTAACTCCCGGCGTGACTACGACTTTCGTCGGGACGCCTGTTTACCTATCTTCGGCGGTGGTGGGCACTTACCCGTCTACCGGCATACTCGTGCAATTGACAAATGGGAATCCAGTCGTAGGCGGCGGAAATTCCCAACCCGGTCGTGAGGCTATTCTTTTCACAGTGAACAAGAGCGTTAACGGCGTGTACACCTACTCGCTTACAACGGCGACTCTCTTCTATAACCCTATCGGGAGAGATTTCGGTTACAGCTACAGCACTATTTTGTCGCCGCAGCAGTTCCAGATTGGTGGTTTATCTTTTCGTCTTGACGCAAATTTGGCCACAAATCAGTATACTCCGTATACGTCCCCAGACGGTACTAATTGGACGCAGGTTGCTAACCCAATTACTGCTAACATTGGGCCTAACCAGATTGCGAACGCCGGGTACTACGTCGACGCAGGTGGTGCAGGGAATTACAAAGCAATTGGACACGCCACGCTTGTAAACGTTTCTGTTACCACACCTTCGGGCAGCGAAGGTCCCGCTTTTCTGGGGGACGAAGATGTTCATTATAGTGACCCAAGCTACCCGGCTGGGGGTATGCAGCCCGGCGTAGGGCAATCCGGCAGCCCAACTATCACGATGACGAACGACGTGCGCGGGGAGCTAACTTTTACGACTTCAGGCAATTGTTCATCCGTTCAACTGACCGCTATTGGTCAGGCCGAAGCAGCACCGGGAGGATTCGAACTTTTTTCCGCCCAAAATATTTATGACAATGCACTCAATGACGTAATCGTTGCCTCTGTTAGTTCAGCAGGTTACTTGAGCATCAGCGGCGGGCTTTTTGGCGACCAAGCCACCCAGCTAACTTTTGGTGAGGCTTGGGCCAATAATCCGGGCGGATACAATTGGTCAGTAAACCCGGTTATAGGTGCTTACGGGCCGTTTCTCTACCCACTTCAGGCCGCAAATGTGCTTTACGACTTCAACTTCAAAGTGTTTGACATCTTTCAGGTTGAGTCTGCAATAACTTGGTCGCGGGCTACAGGAGGGTCCTTCGGTAACGGTGCAGGTTGGGCTACACAAATTTATCCAATATGCGCTGCGATGTATACACCCCCAGACTGGATTCCGCCTTTTCTTTATTCATCCTTGCCCTCAACGGCTGCAAACGTGTACACTGTTGGAGTAGGAGAGGGATTCCGAATCGTACACTCTACGTATTACGGACCTTGGATTTTTCCAGCCGGAATCGGTACTGAATTTCTGCCGTGGGCTCCCCGTGGCTCCGTCAACGTTCCGTACTGCACGCACAGTAATCCCTAAAGACTGAAAAACTTCTGGGCTTCACTTCTGTATCCTTTCGTTGCCGGGATAGCTTATGGGGCGGGGGAAAGTCATACACCCGATACAATCCCACACTCAAACATTCTTGAGTTTTCTTCTTAATCCGGTTATCTGGCTGGCGTGACCGTTTGAACTATCGTCGCAGAGCTTCCCCCGAATTGTGCAGAACCGACAAATTGAGCCGTGATCGTGTGGCTCCCAGTCTTAAGGGCATACGTATCGACCGTAGCGACGCCATTCTCCAGGGGAATTCTCCCAAGAATATAATTGTCGCTCTTAAAGACTACGTAACCCAACGCAGGTCCGAAGTCCGTTGACACTTTTGCGGTAAACTCTATGTCAGTTCCGAATTTTGCTGGATTTTGCGCAGCAGTTAGGCGGAGGTTCGTTTGATTCGAGATGTTCATCAAGATACTGACGCTGTCGCCCGCGCGGTTGGCAGTGACCACATCGGGGCGCCCGTCACCGTCAAAGTCGGCTGCGGCAATCGAACACGGAGACTCTTCACCTGGGTAGGCTTTCGGGGCTTGAAACGTGCCGTCGCCGTTCCCTAATAAGACTGTTACGGAGTTATTGTTATTGGCCGTCGCCACATCAAGCTTGCCGTCTCCGTTGAAATCTTCGACGACGAGATCAAAGGGACCTACCGTCGGTACCGATGAGGATGAGGACGCTTTGAAATCGGAGCAATCATCGTTTACCGGAACGGAATCAGATCCAAGAGGAAACCGCACAGTTCGTCCCTGAAATGTTCCGTCGCCATTGCCTTGGAGAAAACCTACTGTGCTATTCGAAAAGTCGGACATCACTAAATCTAATTTGCCGTCCGAGTCAAAGTCGCCCACTCGGACTGAGGAGGCTCCCCAACACCCAGTATCAACGGGGTAATTTTCGCTGGCTTTAAACGTTCCGTTGCCTTTGTTCAAGAGAACACTAAGACTGTGGCCATCGCCATTAGCCACAACCAAGTCCGGTCTCGCGTTGTCTGTAGACGTGAGCACACCAACTGCGACCGAGTACGGCGCCAAATCGGTATGGTATGAGATGGGCATCTGGAACGTGCCGTCGCCTCTCCCGAACAGCACACTGGCGGTTCCTAAAGTTCGGTTTCCCACGACTAAGTCAAGCTTTCCGTCTCCGTTCAAATCCACAGCAACGATTTTGGTGGGCTGATCGTTTGAGGGGAAATTTCTTGCATTTTCGAACGTTCCATCTCCCCGGCCCAAAAGAATGCTGATACTCGGAGCTCCGTTATACCCGATATTAGCAACTGCTATGTCCTGTTTGCCGTCTCCATTGAAGTCACCCACTGCGACGGTGTAGGGTGAGTCGCCTGCGGCGAATCTTCGTGCGGGCTGCTGGAAACTACCGTCTCCGTTTCCTAGGAGAACGCTCACGTCGTTACTGTTCTGGTTAGCTGTGACTATGTCCTTTTTGCCGTCGCCGTTGAAATCAGCTACTGCTACAGAATTTGGAAATTTCCCTCCGATCGGAATGGTGGTCGGAGCCGAAAAGATGGGACCTGACACGTCATTCGATATCTCTATCGGTTCGGCGGCCAAAGCCAAAGCAGCGTGACCTTCGCCCCTTCCGTGATCGATATTCTTTAATTCAGTTAGAACTACTCGATCCGATTTATAACCGCTCAAATAGATGTCTGGCACCTGCTGAGAAGGCTGAGCTACATGCTCCTCGAAGAACTGGTGGTGAGCCCTCTCAGGAATCCGCTCCCTAATGTACTTGATTAGAGATGATAGAGTAACGGTACCATTCGAATCGACGGCGTCGCCGGCGAGTCCATTAACGAAGTATTCGCTGAAGAATCCGAGGTTGTGGCTATGGTCCTGATAAGCAGAGTGGTTGGCACTTGTCGAGAACAGAACAGCTGACGCTTCGAGGCTAGGGGAAATTCTCGCATAATCGAGAGCCCGAATCGCGCTTGTCGACAGGGGATTCGGCTGAATAACATTAGTCCGTCCCGGTGAAAAGGTATCTCGACACAGATCAAGTAGTAGTATGGTCTGGCGTACTTCCGAAAGCCTTAGATACCCCTTCACGGTTTCCAGGCTTATCATCTCTGACGTGAGATAGAAAGGATTGGAAGGGCTCCCAGTGGCGTCAGATGGAATCAAAAAGTCGCCGCCCGGCGACTGCGGACTGGCATCAAGATGCACGCCGTGACCTGAGTATGCAATTAGCCACACGTCGTTGGGCGAAACATTTCGCAAGATTTCATTGAGCCAGTAGTTGATGGACGCGTAGATGGGGCGATAAAGCGGATTCTTGTTGTCGTTGACGAGAAGTATTACTTGGCTTCTTGGAAAGCCCGCATATTTCACGAGTGCCTTCGCGATGATTTTGGCGTCTCGATCGCCTGAGAGCGTTGGAAAGTACTTTCCATCATTATATTTACCTACACCGATAACTAGGGCCCAACGATGTTCACGCGACGGTAATTCTGTAACAGAATTCGTCCTTATTGTTTTGGGCTCTCGCGCACCCAATGGCAGAGCCACGAAGAACGTCACAAACGTCAGCACAATTTTGAGTGCAACTCGTATTCGCTGAGCTCCGCGTCGCGACTTCGGTGTCCCTTGAAGTGCTACTTGATGTCTGCCCACGCTGACCATTTTGTCGCCGTCGTCAAGGCATCGGCTGCAGCGTTTCTTTCCTGCTTTCTTCTATCCGCAACCTGAGTCCATAACTTCCAACCTAAGTCGGCTGTGGCCGAGATGATAGTCATTACCGCCTTGTCCACAGTAGTCTTTGAATCGACAAAAGTTAAGAAGTTGGTCTCTGCTGTCATAACCTTCTTCGAGCGCTCTTGATATACAGGATCATTCTTCAGAGAAGGAATCTTCGTCTTTCCGTCTCTTATCGAGGTCCCGACGTAAGTATTCCATGCGTTGCCTGTCGAAAAAACGTCAGAATACAGTTTTTGTGCCTGAACCAAATCGCTATCATGAAGCGCTCCTTTTGCAATTCCGACATACGATTGCGTTTTGTCTCGGATCTCGACGATTTGTGACGTGATGTCGGCGACTGGGTCTTGACACAAAGCCCCTGATGGTGCCAGCGCGCATAAAATAGCGAGTAACGTTAACAGAAATGTGATTCGACGTGTCTGTAGGCTCAAATGTTCCTCCATGAACGCACGGACGACTGAGACTCTTGCTTGCATGCTAGTTTCCATGTCACAGCTAGTCAAGTACTTTTCAGTGATATTAACCGTCAGGCGGCGAGCGATAGGCTAAACTCGGTGGTACGCGTGGTGCAAACCGGGCCCCCGGCACCATGCTAACAGCCACGGCACCGGCCCCGAGCAGGTCCCAAGACCCCGACGCAATGTAAGTCTTACCTTCCGGCGTCAGTGTGATTTTTTGCACGCGCTCACCAATCGCCGCACGGGCGATTCGCGGTTCCCCGTTCAACAATTTCCGTAAGTCTCGCAACCGCACCTCAACGAATTTCCGTGTGTCTCCAACGTGCGATCTGACGGCTTCTGGCCGCGCGCTGGTGATCTTCCCTGCGACGGTCTCAAGTTCGCGTTCTAGCTCTGCGAGCTCGGCAATTAGGAATCTGGACGGCTGTCCGTCCGCGATGGCGTTCGTGCAGTTCGCGATTTGCTGCTCGATGGTCACTTTGCGCCTCTCTAAAGCGGTGACATCTGTGCCGCGTGAGTTGGCGACCTTTGTAAGTTCTTCCTCGAATCTCCTGAGCGCGTATTCCGTCACCTCGGGACGGAGCACGTTCGCCCGCAGGCCTGCAAGGAGTTGCTCCAAGAAGGCCGAGGCGGTGCCTGTCCTACGGAATCTCGCTTAGCAAAGAGTTCGCGTCACTGAGCAGCACCTGTGACGCGATGCCGTTTAGATGTTTGCCGGTCTGCGCCGCCACCTCGGCTATGAACGCCCTCAGATTATTTGCCTGTGACGTCGTATCCCCCCGTCCCGCAGCAGCAGAGGCCGCGTCAATTTTCCTCGAAAGTGAGTTTGCTATGCCCTGGTTGTCGATCAAACCCAGAGCCAAACTACTGCTGATGTCCCCGCGCGCACTTTGAAATGTTGCTAGAAGCGTCACTGACCCAGATGAATTTGTGATTGGGGAATAGAATACTTGATAGGTTGAGATGGAGCCGACACTCGCGAGTCCAGCAACCGTGGCAGCTTGCCAGGTACCATCTGTTGAAAGCATTCGGAATGTTAGCGTGTATATACCTAGCCCTGTCCCCGTGCTCGTAACGCTGTAGGTACCAGCCAACGGCGACGGAATGTGCGCCTGCTTAATCCCGCTCGGATCGCCGTTAGCCAGACCAGTGGAATCGTCGTCTGCATATGGGAAGTCTCTGGTGTAACTTCCATGCGGAATGCCAAAGACATCAGTCCCGTTCAGATGACCCAAATCTCTGCCTAGTGGGTCGACCACAAGCAGCTCGATCGGAGACGTGGCAGAAACACTGAATGCACCGGTGTTGCCTGTAGGCGAAATGTCGGCGTATGTTCTGACGCCGGCAACGTTAAACCTATGAGTAACTGTCTGACCCTTAGAACTAATAGTTTGGAATCCGTTGGGGTTGAGCTCACCTCTTAATGTAGAAGGGGCGGTGGCCCAGCCAGGATCAAAGATGTCCCAGTCTGACCCGTCTGGAGTTTGGCCGGTCACGAAAATATAGTGCTGACCTGATGATGCCGAATCGGACAGTTGGAGAATGACGCGGTCCTGATTCGTACAGACAAAGTCGTTCAGATATTGGTCTATCGAGACGGGTGTTCCATTGTCGAGCAACTGAGAACTGCCGTATGTTTGCTGGCTGTCAACCATCGCAATGGAAAAGGGAAAGAAGAATTGAAGACCAGGCCAGTCGAACTCGCACCAGTCCAAAAAGGGGACCAGCCCTGACGTACAGTTCGGAAGATTCAACGGACACATCGGAATCGTTGCTGCGTCGTTGTACCCCAGTTGGCCGGGAGTCCTAAGCAGGAAATCCAGTGAAGTAGCAGTGGGGTTCAGACTGGAGAACGACGTTAGCATCGTTGCGGCTGCGGTCAAGGCGCAACCAGATCTGATGGTCGGGCACAGGACATACGGATGGTTTTGGTTGATGGGAAGATTGGGGTTCGGCAGAAATCCGAAATATTGCGGCACGTCGCCGATCGGTATTTGATATTGCATCGTTGGGTTGTTCTCGGCGGAGGGAGGACTGAACTTCGGCGAGTAGTTGTACTGCCCGTATTTCCGCTTTGGGCTCACTTGGCAAGAAGGAGTGATCGACCCACCAACGACTGCGTCATTCTGGTTGCTGCCATTAACGACCACATTATAATCGTTCAATTGACTAGGGCATTGTCCTTGAGGTACTAGAGCGGAACCAGCAAAGCCGACCAGAGTAGATGATTGAATAAAGATGCTCAGTGAAGCGGTGAACGGGGACGCAAACACGAGCAACGAATCATGGCAGGGAGAGGGAAACACAGGCGCAAAGGGCTCGAAAAAGAACACGGAATTGGACGTGGTAAAATCGAACCCCGGGAACTGCTGCGGCGTCACCGTGATATTCCAGTTTGTGACCGCGCCGCACGGTTGCGTTGGTTGACAGTTTGCCTCGCCGTTGGTCGTGTCGATTGACAATGTGCCTGAAAAGGTGCCCCCGTCACCTAACGTGCCCGACACTTTGAAATTCTGGCTGGCTGCTGCCCTGGGGCTGACTACCAACGCAACCATCAACAGGCTCAGAGTTGTTCCCGTAATCCGGTTCCAATTTGCGATTCTCATGAATAGCTTCTTTCTTGCAGACGCTCAGTTGCTACGTCAGTTCCGTCCTTGGTCATGCGGGACAGTCACAGTTGCAATGCACGACGCCGTGTTTCCCGCGCGGTCGGAGCCGCTGTACGTAAACGTGTACACCCGGCTGGTTCCCGAACCCAATCGTTGCGAGCGAAGCTGTCCGCTTATAGATGCAGTCCCGGCGACGAAGCCCTGAATATCTCCTTGTCCGCTATCAGGCTCATTGCTTGTCACTGAAACGAGTGTGAATCCGCCCGGCCCTGAAAGTGCATTGCTTACTGTAACGGAAACATTCACGGGCACCAGCTTGTTGTTCGGCGGCCAGAGCACGTTTGGACTCGCGCTGCACCCAACCGTAGGTGGAGTCTTATCGATATTTATCTCGCTTACAATTGAGGAGGCTGAGTTCCCTGCGAGATCCGTGCAGGTGCCTGTAACCGACTGCCCAGCGCCCTCGCTAGAGAGAACCGCTGGAGCGGGTGTGCTTCCCCCTGCCAAGCCTGACAGAGCATCAGAACACTGGAAGCTGACGGTCACGTTTGTATTGTTCCAGCCGTTCCCGTTCGGTAGCGGCATGCGTGCAGGTGTGATTGTCGGAGGCGTCTTGTCCAATTGAATCGTTAGCGCTTTTGCAGACTCCACATTGCCCGCATTGTCTGTCCCGAAGAACGTAATGGTCGTGATGCCCTCAGTGTTGATCGTGAAAGAAGCCGAAGCCCCGTTCACCACCGTGTTCGCTATCGTCTGCGCTCCGCTTGAGCTGTACGTGATTTGCTTTACGCCGGTCCCTCCTACTTCATTATCCGTAGAATTCAAAGTCACGATAACATTGGTGTTATTCCAGCCGTTTGCGTTCGGTTGGGGCGAGTGGGATGCGGCAGTTGTGGGCGGAGTAGTGTCCGTTCCAGGAAGCTGGTTCACGAGAACGGTTCCCGTCCCTATTGTTAGGGTTGCAGACCGCGCAGCCCCGGACGAATTCGCTGCTGCTGAATAATTAACCGAGCTATTCAACGCATTGGCAGTCAGCCAAGGCGCGCTGCTTGACGCCACGATCGGACAAGACGTCATCACCCCGATGGTTCCACCCCCTGCCGATGCTGGAACGCTAATCTCTGTTTGGCTCAGGGTGTACGAGCATGCCGTCGCGGCCTGGACCACTGCGACATCTTGGTTAGCAACGGTGATGATCGCGGTTTGAGTGGCGCCTGTTGTGTTCGCTGCGGCCGTCAGTTCGACCAGGCCGCTGCCGCCGCCACTTGCGTTGGCCACAGTAAGCCATGGAGCCCCGCCAGTATCCGCGGTCCAGCCACAGCCAGATTGGGTTGTGACCTGTATGGAGATGGCTCCACCGCTATGGTCAACGAGCTGGTTCGTCGGACTGAGAGAATATGTGCAGAACCCAACGGAAAGTTGAGCTGAGGCTACGATTCCGTTGTATGAAACGTCCAGCCAGTCTGTGCCAGGCCCGTTGGCAGTGACCGTGCCGGTCGAATCGACGCTCAAGACCGTGGTTGTGCCGCTGCGCACCTTGTATGTAACCGCTTGGCTTACATCAACCGGGCCGTTGGAGAAAAGTGCCTGGGCACCCACGATGGTCGACGACCCGATGGGCATACTTGCAACTGGGGCATTGGCCAAATTGAGCGCAAGAGGGTTTCCTGACAGTTGAAACGTGTAGTTCAACGTTGTCGCTGCGAACGTATTGTCACTGAAGACGGCGAAGGCAGAGAAGGTAGTAGAGCCCAAGCGCGGCGGCGTGAATGTAATGGAGAAGGGAGATTGGGTGCTATACATGACCGGTACGTCTGAGGGATCGGATACTGTCTGAAATAGCAGGATTTCTGTGATCGTCTTCGTAGAAGAAGTAGCTGCGATGTTGGTCGCCGAGTTGATTGTCAGGGTAGAACCTGTGGCCGGCGAGATAGCCACATTTGAAGCGGGAACCTGCGTATAACCCGTCAAATCCAGGACTGGATTTGGCGGGTCAATCGTACAGTTGGCTGCCGACGTATCTTTTCCACTCCCGCCCATCAACCAATACGCCGCCTGGGCAAAGACGCAGGGGCTGGCTGTCTCCCCTGTATCGCCTGGGGAGAGTGGAGTGTGGACGATTCCACTGACCGTCGCCGTATCAACTGCCCCGGCAGACTGACTGCCTGCTGATACGATTGTATCGTTTGGACTTCCAAGAATGTTGGTAATCGTGTTATCTGGAACAAAAGAACCGATCAGCAAGTCGAGTTTTAACTCGGTAACGGAAAGTGGTGCCTGTGGTGCTTGGCCCACGATTGCGCCAAAAGGTTCTGAGCCGGATGGCAGGTTCGCATTTCCAGGTTCCAACGACAGAACCCCTGTGGCGATGGGCATTCCCTGCTGTGCAAAGATATCGCCCAATGTACAAACAGAGAAAAAGGAGCAAAGGTAACCCACAGTGGGGGACACCCCGGCTAAGGGAAGAACTTTGGCTTGGTTATCCCATAGGGTTGTTGCGAGAGCAGATCCCAACTCCGGCGTCCCAATCGTGATAAGTTTGTGGATCGGATCTATAGGAAGGTATGAAAGCGCGAATGGAGGTCCCTTCTCAATGTAATATCGAGTGACCAGGCCGCCCATGCTGTGCGCGACAACGTCCACCCGCCTTGCGACGAATCCCTGCGCAGCAGCAGCCGCGAGCGCGTCAGCAATTTCTTTCTCCAGGGCCGCCTGGATTGGCTGGACCGAGAAATCGTAATAGTTGTACCTCTTGTAATCGGCGGGGAAGATCAACCTGTGCGGATAGTTCGCGCTCAACCACTGTTCAAACGGCGGCCAGGCTTGAGCCGCGCTCGACCAAATGCCGTGCACGAGCACCAGCGGCGGCGGTTGCAAAAGGATGGTTGCCTGGGGAGACGACGAGGCCTGGGTCGCTACGATTGTGAGAGGCACTGGAGCAAAGGCATTGGTCGTGGGAGCCGCCCGCAAGCCGCCCGACATCCCTTGCGGCGCCCATAAAAGCGCCAAGAAAAAGCAATTGTTATTACTATCGCAGTAATGCGAATTCACGGTAAGCGGGTTAGTGCCCGAAGGTTGCTTATTAAGGAAGTTCGAGTCATACGGCGAGAGCGAACCAAGGGCGCCTGAAAATCCCGGCGGCCCCGAAAGAGTAAGTTGAACTGGGTCTGTCGAATCAGCAGAACTGACCACTATTACTGCAGCGGACTGGCCGTCCGCCGAAATTGCCGACGCGAGGGGAGCAGATGTCACCTGCCCAGTTAACGGACCGGTCGTCGCCGACGGCACTGTAGTGCAGCTGTAACCTTTCAATGTACAAGAATAGGGGTTTAGGATGGCCAGCGAGGTGATTGGTGTGTCAGGAATTAGAGTGATCGAAATCGACCCGGAAACTCGAACCTGAAAAACGTCTGAACACCCGTCACCGATGAAGTTATTGCCGAAACCTTCCACCGTCTGACTGTACCCACCTGTGTTTAAATCGATTGTTTCAACACCAGAGAATCCCTGTGTGCCTGTAGGACTTGCGAACCACCCTGATTCGAAGGTTGTCAGTATCCCCCCTCCGTCGAGCGTAGTAGTGATAAAAACTCTTGCGCTTGCACCAGGGCCCGGGAGCGTATAGGAAGCTGTAGCAGGACGCCAAGTCCCGTTTACTTTTTTGAACTGAGAATTAAGCATCACAGGCAGCACTCCATTACTTGACATCCAAGCAATGAAGGGCGGGAACCCGGTGTTGTCAGAGAGCGAAAAAGGATGGGGAGGGGAACCGCAGTAACCTGTTGTTAATCTGTGCTCCACGGTCGCGCCACTCCTGAAGAAGCCTATTTGCACCGCGTAATACTGTGCGTTGGCGGGCACTGCCACAATAAACGGAGCAAGCATGAACGCCGAGACTAGGACTAATACCCGTGTCCGAAATTGGACCGCGCGGCTTCGGCGAAGAATGGGTCTACCCAGGCGCCGGCTTTTCCGGACTTCAGGATAGATTGTTAGGGTCCCGGAGATATGAGGCTGAATCATAACCCTCCGGCTACGCATTTGTCGGAACCCGCAAATAGTAGCCCCACCGTTTCCGAAAGTGCAACAAGTTTGCAGAATTATTCTCATCTATAAGATTCTGCTTGAAACGGCGAGCTGTCCTGTTTCGCTCACTCTAGAACTTCGCCCGGGCGTTCGCGTTAGGCACCCTGTGTCAACATGTACCGCTCCTCTCCGAACGGCAGTGCCTTCACAAACGCAGTGACCAACCTCGTCGGCTTTCCGGGCCACTGTCGCTCGTACTCGGGGGTTCCGAAGTCGCGAATTCTTTCGTCCCAATTCGGATCGCCAGCCGCCTTTCGGTGTAGTGCCTCAAAGATCAGCAACTCGTCGACGGATAATTTGTTGTAGTCAGGCTGTTGCTCCTGAGTTTGAATCGGCCCGCCGTTCAGCTCACTCGCCTCAGTTCGTTGTGGTGCGTCCAGGCCATGCAACTTCGCCACGCGCTCACTGCGTCGCGCTCCGGCGAAAGGATATATGGGGGACGTGCCTGCAAGTCGTTGAGAATACAAACCGCGTGATGGCGGAATTAGACGGGGCAAAAGCAAATGGTTTTGCCGAGTCAGTTGTGCTCAGTGTTAGAATTTGCGGAGTGAAACCGCTTGCCACACAGCCAGGTGATCCTCTTTGGGAGCTTGCCACTCGAATCGTCGAAAAACGAACTCAACCAGGTGACCCGGTAAAATCGATTCTCAGAGATCTCGGCCTTCTTTATGCGGGTTTGAAACGCCTAGCTCCCAAGTGCGTATCCGAAACTCCGCTTGACCAAGTTAGGAAGTTTCTGAACAATGAAGTCGAAGTCCCTGCGAAAGCCCGCAAGTCTATAGGCAAGAGTAGGAGATGACCATGGTGCGGTACGGGGAGCTAGGAGTTCTGAAATATAGCGGCAGGTATGACATCACTTTTGCACGAAACGATTGGAGCGGCGTGATGGCGCCGTGCACAGTCTTCAGTCGAGATGTGCTGGCGTGGTTCCTAACCGAAAAGGTCAGGCTGACGCAACACGCAGTCGAAGAGTTGCTGGGGCAGATTGACACGCAGTCGAGCGGACACCTGGGCAACGTGCCCATGAGCGATGAGTTTCGGTTGCGATACGGAATGGTCTCGCCATCCGAGGGAATCCGTCCGGCATGAAGACAAAATCAACTGGCCTTGCCAATGACCACGACTCGCAGCCCTGGGCCGAAGCGAACGGCCTTTCCCGCAATTCCGTACTGCTCTTTGAACCGAGTCACCAACGCTGGATTCGTGTCTCCGCACAGAACTACTAGAATGGCGTTCTTGCCGGGCTGTAAGGATTCAATCTGGCCCACTAAACGGTCAAGCTGCGCTTTCTGGAGTAGATTGCGTTTCAGTTCTATGAACACTTCCGTCGAACTGAAGAGGCCCGGCTCCTTCGCATAAATGTCCGTGGTTGTTCCGTTGTGACGGTACTCCGTCTCGATCTTCGCTTTTGGCAGCCGCTCGCGAAGCAATTCAACCAGCGAGTTCCGATATTTCAACTCGGTCGGTAACGTTTGAGGTTGCCACCCCTTTATAAGTTCACTGACGGTGTCGAACGCTGACATGACTGGCTTCCCTTGCACCGATGCTCTTCCCATTGATTCTGATCGAGGGATTTTAGGACTGTCAAGAAGCACAATTAGACCCACGCTGGCCCACGTAGTTCTGGGCGATCCCTCCATCCTTCGAGGGCATCTGCAAGCTTCGGTTCACCTGTTCCGCGCAGCAATTCCGGATTCATTCTGTCCCGCTGGCCGGCGTAGTCATTCGCTGCGTCGTTAAGGAGCTTTTTGCACTCGTCCTGTGAAACCGCTGAAGGTCGATTCCAAGTCGAGCCTGAATCTTCTAGGTCAACGTAGAGGGCGTGCATGCGTGAGTTATGGCGCGCCTCAGGGGCTCGCTTCGCCATTGCTTTCAAACCAGCTTGGATGACTTTTTCTGCCTCTTGATACTCAGCATCTTGCGGCTTGTGTTTAATTTGAGCCTTTATAGCATCGCCGAAGGCGGAAGGACCGTCAGCCGTGAACGTTAGGCCGAGTACAGCTCGCTTTTGCTTTTCAATGTGGTCCTCGCACGCATTCCGAATCGCTTCGACAGCAGGTAGTCTTCCCGTGCTTTCCGCCTTCCTCCATTCTTCAAGGAGCATTCGGTACTTTCCCAATTCCTCTCGGCCGATCATGGCTAGCGCGACCGCGCTGGGATATGCTTTCGCGCTGTACAACACTGACGCGTCTCCAAGGAGGATTCCGCTCTGCTCTAGCGCATACAACGCGCCTTTCAACAGCACACTCGCTGCCACGTCCATCATTCACCATCCTGTACGACTTTCACTTGCCAGGTCCGACCTTGCACTGCCCTCCTGGAACTCGCGGAGTCGGCAGATGTCGCGTAGGTTTTTCGCATGCACTGGAAAGTCCAGATGTTCTTCAGGTTTCGGAGCTTCCTTATGGTCGCCTCGAATCAATCGGTAAGTCGCATTTTCAAATCCAAGTGCGTCAGTGAGAGAAAACAGAAATCTGTACTCACGCTGCCACTCGTAACATTTGAACTTCGACCTCGCGATTAAATCCGGCAACGCCCAACGCTCCTCAGGCCCTTGGGTTGGGTCGTAGTAAGTGACCTTCCCAGCGAAAAACGTGGCATTTTGAGGGAGAGCTTGTTTTATCCGCTCGCAAAACGCTGCAATCTTCAGGATTTCGACGCACACCACCGCTCCAAATCGACTCCGAACTTCCTCCGAGAAGTATCTACTCGCACAGAGCACAAAGATTTCAGCCTGTTTCGTTCTTGATTCCATTTGGAAACCGGGCAGGGTGCCAGTGGTTGCCTGCGTTTGATTGGTTATGAGCAGGCCCCCTGGAGGGCCAAAAACTAGATTGCCCTCCTTGTCATCCTTCCTGACCTTTTCAGCTTCGCATTCGTTTTCATAGTCGCGATAGTACGCCAAGGATCGAAAGCGCATTTTGCCGTCAAGGAACTCGTCTGCCCACTTGCGCTCAGTGAAGTACCTGTAGAGGCTGTGCCGCATACAAAATATTATCTCGTGCCTCAGCTCCTGGCGAAAGTACGCGTGCGTGATAGAATTCACATCAGAATGGACTTTTCAAAATTTCCGTTGGACAGACTTTTCTATTTTGTGGCGGGAATCATTCCGGGTTCCGCGGTTCTGGTGATTTTTGAACAGTCTAAACCTGGGAGACTCAATTGGTTCTTCGACCACCAGTCTCTTGGATACCGAACGAAGTTCATCTTGTTTCTGGTAGTGGCACTCATCATTGGAAATAGTTTGACCGTCTTCCTAAACCGAATCCTGGGAGGAATCGCGGGAGCCATCGGGGGCAGCAAGGGAGACAAACTCTTGAAACCTTTGCGGTCTGAACCGGCAACCCCGTGGAGAGATGCCAAGTGGCGCGAACTGGTTAAGAAGGAATTGGGAGATCGGGCGCCAGCGGAGGTACCCTTCATTTCGGAATGGTTATTTGAACAGCGGCGGAAGTTGATTGAATCGCTTGGACAGGCACAACAAATTCAACCGGCTTTAGACCTAGGTGCGGAAAAACTCAAGAGTGACATGAACGATTTCGAGTGGGAGCAGTAGTACGATCACTACCACCAAGTCGTTATTTGGCCTCCGGAGCGTCCGTTCGAGTGGCACGTTCAGAATGGTTTCAATTTCAATTTGCAAGGCCTCACTTTACATCCTGATTGGTGCTGTGCTAGTTCCGAGCGTGAGGCATTGGTGGTGTATCTTGCCCGCGAGCTTGTGGGCTCTTTTCCTCCTAGCGGAGATGATCTTTATGTGGAACCGATATACAAATCGGTGGTCAACGCTCAGCGAACAAATCAAACTTCTTTCCCAGAAAAGCAGGTAAGGTAAGTGCAGGAATCAAGGTAAGCAGGCAGCCCTTTGCCTTTTCTGAAACGTCGCCGGTTGCGTTTCAGCGGCGCGTCTATCCGCCATAAGGTTATGAAACACTTTTGGAACGCCCCTGAGCGGCGCGAAAGGCCGTTCCCACCCCAACGTGCAATCTCTTGCCGATCATGCGCCATGAAAGCCCCTGAGCGCGAAGAGCTAGAATTCGTTTCGCATCGACGTTGTTGCGTGGGCGTCCAGTCTTACCGGGGAACGGAATGGGAAGGGTCGCCATGTCGTTCAGCTTCCCGCTGGCAGCGCCGGTTGCGTTCCAGTCGCCTTTCGAGCACTGCCTGTTCTCAATCGGAGGGTTTCGAAGGCAAAGGGCGAGTATCTCTTTCCGCGAAGAGTCGGAAACCGGTACGACTGGTCGAAGCCAATGACCGAACTCGAGCCAGCGCATCAGAGAGCGTTGCAGAAGAGCGGAATCGAGCCGCCATTCCGGCCCTACGATCTTCGGCATACCGACGGAACGCGAGCCATCGAAGCCGGCATTGATGTATTCAGTGTTGCGAAACTGATGGGACATGCGGACCTGGACACGACGCAGCGTTATGTCCACTTGTCCAAAGGACATTTGGAAGACGCGCAGAAGAAAATCGAGCGCTTCCGGGCGCGTCAGAGGTCTCTATAAACCTCTCTATAGTGGAAGCCTGCTCGGGAAGGGAACTGCTTGAATTGATGGAAGAGAACGGCCCGCGGCGCCGTCGGCCAGCTGGAACCCGCTGTGCGGGGGATATTCACCCGGTTTCTTTTGCTATCGTTTCAGTTGCTGTTCGAGTTCGACGGTCAGCCCGCCTGGCCCCTTAAGATAGGCGGCGCGGGCACCCCACGGCCGATCCTGCGGCGCCTCGATCGTTTCCGCGCCGCGGCCCGCGACGGTACGATAGTCTGCGTCGCAATCCTCACTATCGAAGCCGAGTGTAACCGTGCTATCAGCAGGCCCGGCGTCCAGAATCACGCCAAGCTCTCCAAACGACAGCCAGACCATCCGTTCGTTGCGATACACAGGAGTGACCTGCCACACCTGTTCGAACCAGCGGGCCGTGGCTGGCAAGTCGCGCACGCGGCAATGCACGTGTGACAGTTTCATCGAACCTCCTCCGAACATGGACACTAATGTAGAGCTTAACACGGCCATCGTCACTCGATTTTGCGACGCTTCCCACAACGAGACTTTGGGGCGTAAGGGGGGATGTTGCTAGGTTGAGAAGATTGCAGGGTCCCGCAGGTGCATCAGCAATGCAAAATGCTCATTTGAGGTTCAGAAAAAACGTTCGACCCGGTCTGGACGAAAACTCGCGCCAATTACTCGAGCGTTTTGATGTCAGGGCGCATGAACAGTTTCGACGTATGAAATTTGTCGATGTGAACCGGCTCGCTTCGGAATGACTGACTCCAAGGGGGATGATAAAATCAGCGCAATGCTCAAAAGATTCAAGGCGTGGTGGAAAGAGTTGTGGCGACCGAGATGCGAATGGTGTGGCATTCCCATCGAAAGAGGTCAGCGTACTTGTGAATCTCCGGAATGCATCAGCTTGCATCAAACGTCGCAGATGTCTCCGTGAGCGTTCCGCACCTGTTGTGGGATGTGATTCCCGCAAATGCGGCCCTCTTTGCCACTGGATGAAATAGCGCTCGCGTCAATGCGCCTAAAACAAATGAAACGAGAATTGGCGTTCGGTAACGACGGCGATAACTTCATCGAAGAAGCCAATTCGAGTGGTGTTGTTGTGCTTTACTTGCAAAGCCTGAGCATAGGAGATGGCCGAACTTCGGCAATTGACTTTAACTCTGTATACAGGCGAAGCTAGAGCCTCACGAGGGCGAATTTTCAAGGAAGAGAGAACGGTATTGTGTTCTGGTGGGACTTACTAGCGGGTATAGTTGCGCTTCCTTTCCTATTGTTTTGGCTGTTCCGCTGGACTTCCAAGGACCCAGGTATCGCGCGCGAGATCCAGAAGGATCGCTTCCGTGCTGAGCAAGAATGGAGAGCTTCACGGCGCTCTGGCAAAAACGACTGAGTTTCATCTGGCGACAGTAATCACTCCTTGAGGACCCGTAAGTAGTTTGGCAAATTCGAATTCGAACCTTTGAGCTCAAGCCAAAACTGATTCGAATGCCTTAACCCCTATTCTAAATCCTGCAATTCTGTCGATTAATCGACGCGTAAAGAAGTGCTCTCCGGATTGATTTAACTTCGTAACTGGAGAGCAGGATTCCCTGTCGGCGTCGGAGAAGTGCCCATTTCTCGATGGTTTTCCGCTGGACCAGACCGATGTGCCCTTTTGATGCCAGGCGAATCGAGAACTTCCTTGATTTCTTGCCCTTACGGGCTCGTCAAATATGTTCGGCCGGCCTTGCGTTCTTGTATAACCAAAAAAAACGTCCACAGCACTCGAACGCTATGCCAAAATAAGTTCGCACGTCCGACCAAAATGAGTGCCACTGGAGAAGAAATGCTTCGGCCAAAATCCTCAGCATCGGGGAGACGCTGCCCGTAGATGCTCGTTCTTTCTGCGCTGGAGATCCTTTTCACTTGGGGCGTCATCGCCATCACCCTCATCGGCATAGGGTCCATCGTCCTCGCGCGTTTTAGAGAAGAGTGCTCTGTCAGTGACACGTTTTGGATGGGACTCGCTGTTTCTGTGGCGGTTCTTGAAATTTGGAGCTTTGTTTTCCCCATAACGATTTCGATTACACTGCTTCTCTTTTTCGCAGGCATTCTTGGGCTCGTTCTAAATGGTTCCTTACTGCGGAGCGGCATTCGCGCCGAATGGCAGGGCTCTCGCTGGCCGCTCCTCATCGGCATCGCCGTCGCATTCCTCCTTGCCTTTCGGGCCTGTGGGCCCTGCGAATATTACGACACCGGCCTGTACGGCGCCCCAGCGATCCACTGGATACAAACGTACCCGGCAATTCCTGGCCTGGCGAATCTTCATGGAAGATTCGGCTTCAACAGTTCCGTCTTTCTTTGCATTGCTGCGCTTGGGCAAGGTGTTTGGAAGGATCTTGGCTTTCATCTGTTCACAGGCTTCCTGCTCTGCGCAATGTGGGTTACTCTATTACCCGCCTGTGCTCGCGTGGTCCACAGGGCAGCAACCTCCCCAGCCGACTGGTTCTATACCATCCTCGCAGTTCCCACTTTCTTCTGGACCACGCGCTCCCGCATCGTCGGCACACAAACCGATGAGCCCGCCACCGTTGTCTGCCTCATCGCAACCGGCATTCTCTTCGAACAGCTCTGTCAGCGAGATGGACGAGAGCAGCGGAATACTCACGCTTCCCGGCTCGTTCTGGCCACAACCCTGTTTTCCTTGGCCGTAGCATTCAAACTTTCTACCATCGTTTTTGCCCTGATCGCTTGGTGCCTAGCGTTCCGCGAGATTTGGTTGCTTGGCCGGGTAGCTCGCCAACGCATCAAATACATTTTCGCCGCTCTCGCACTATCGACTCTGATCCTGCTTCCGTGGTGCGCCCGTGGGATCATCTTGAGCGGGTATCCCCTTTACCCAGCCACCGTTTTCGCATTCCCTGTGGCTTGGAGGATCCCCCTCTCCGCCGCTAGGTGGTACGCCCTCGGCGTTCAATCCTGGGGACGCATGCCCGACGCCCCTTTTCGTGACACCCGAGGTCTTCACTGGCTCGGTGACTGGTTCAGTCACGCCCTTCGAAACCGGTCGTCGTTCCAGTTGCCGCTGGCAATCTCCCTTGCGGGTTTGGTGCTGGGGTTGGCTGCCGACTTTCGCGGAAAAAGTCATCAAGCGTGCCCTTGGCTTTCGCTCCTATTTCCTTCTACTTTCGGCATCATTTTTTGGTTTGCAGCTTCCCCTGATCTTCGTTTCGCACAGTTCGCCATCTGGACCTCTGCTGCGACCTTGGGTGCTTGGGGCATTGTGTCTCTGGATCTCCAGCTCCACCGTTGGCGCACCAGCCTCGTGCTAACCGCGCTTGTTTTCTCCTCAATCTGGTGCCTGATCTCTCTCGGCTGGAGGGAGCCGCTCCTAGCCCTGCGCGGCGTCCAACGGCCGTCTTCTCTCCCCAAGTCCACACTCGTCCTTAGACATACTCTCTCGGGCCTTGCGGTCTATGTGCCCGCCGAAGGCGACCAGTGCTGGGACGCGCCCTTGCCCTGCACTCCCTACTTCGACGAATCACTTCGCCTTCGCTATCCCTCATCCCTCCGATGGGGCTTCATCTCCGATGGGCGTGCTGGTGAAATTCAAAATTTCTGATCGCCCATTTCAAGTCGGTCGCCGCGGTAGTCATCGTAACGCTACAGAACTCTGCAGCGCTGCCTCCGGAGCCGCCGTCTACTTGAGGATTCACTTCCAAATCCCGAGTACGCTTTACGCTTTCGCTAGAGGGTAGTGCGATAATCAAGATGGAAGAATCTGGAGACCTATGCGCTTTCGACGCCTAGCATCGGCCGTGATCCAAGTAGCTAAAAATGAACCAGCAGTGCGCCGGGCAATCGCCTGTAGCGAAAAGCCAGGCTCAAATCCAAAGGACTGGTTTGCGGGAATTAGCGACGAAACCTGGTTCTGGATGAACACAACGGGTCGAACACGACGCAGGGCGATAGCGGAGCTTGTGCCTCAAATGCCGGAAGTCTCTTTACAAGAGAATTTCACCGGCTACTCCGGCGATTCAACCCTGCGAGAAGGATTTGATGCCTATAGGATTTTCAAAAAATGCTATGAGACGCATGTTGGTCCCATTCAATCCTGCAGTGCCGTGTTGGACTTTGGTTGCGGGTGGGGCAGGATCATTCGGTTTTTCTTGAAGGACATCGAGCCGGAAAAGCTTATTGGAATCGACCACTCTGAAGACGCGATTCGCGCCTCCAAAAACACCAATAAATGGTGCAGATTCACGTTGATCGAACCATATGCCCCGACGTCACTTCCGCAGGAATCTTTCGATCTCATCTATCTCTATTCAGTGTTTTCACACCTGCCGGAGGAAATGCACTGGGCATGGCTGAAAGAATTTCATCGACTTCTAAAACCGGGCGGCATGTTGATCGCCACGACTCGGGCGCGCGATTACATTCAATTCTGCAAATCGCTCCGCGACGATCCGCAGCTCAATGCGAAACCTGACTGGCTAAAGAGGTCGGCGAGAACCTTCTTGGATGTTGATGCCGCTTTGGCAGCTTACGACAAGGGACAGTTCTGCTACGCACCCCTTGGGGCGGATGGGCGATGGTCATTTTGGGGTGAGGCATGTATCGCAAGAGCATACGTTCAGAACCATTGGAAGGAACTCTTCGACGTGTGCGAGTACATCGACGACCGCGAGGCCTGCCCTCAGAATGTCATTGTAGTTCGCAAACGTGCCTGAGCATCTGCTGTCGTGAGTCGCCGCTGAACATGGACAGAAGTGTGCCATGGTAAATGCGGGTCACAGGCACGTATGCAGCAGAAACTGCGTGAGATGGAACGACGCAACCTCAAGAGCGGCCGAGCGCGGAACGGAGAGATCGTTTAACTGCCAGCCTCCATTCGTCGAGACGATAAAAGCTTCGATAACCCACGAAGAGTGACACGAACGCGTTCGCGTAGTTTACGACCAAGTGACGCCAGGTTACACGAGTTCGAGAATACCAGCTCTGCTCGAGCAAATGACGGAAAAATCGCAACCGTCCCGGCGGCGATAATACAAATTCGCCGACTCTGCTCGAAATCGTCCATTGCATTAAGAACGCCCGGAAATCCGGGCGATTTACGTCAAAACCGTTTTTCTCGAGCCATTCCCGGACGCCGTCTTCAATCGCCCGAGTTGTGCTCACGCGCCTTTGCATCCGGGCTTTGTCAGCCAGATCTCCCTCGAAGATGTTCCTACCTGGTGGCGTGTTTAATGCACAATTCCACATGTTCTCGGCGTGAACGCGATAAACCGTCATGGGCTGGTCGATAAACACGATCGGTGCGACGAAAATGACACAAGCGGAGAGGTGAGCGTCAGCTTGAACGATGAGGCGTTCCGGGATCGGCAACAGACGCTGCAAGACATTTCGACGAAACGCCAGTGTGGCGGTCGGATAAAGGTCGTATGCCAGAAAAGTCTTGCGATTGTCCGCTAGGAATCCAGAGAAGCCCGCAAGTCCGGTAGCGGGTACTAGATCCGGCATGGTGCCCTGTTTGCAGAAGAAATTGTGGTAGACCATTCCGGCTTCCGGGTGCTTTTCGAATTCGGCCGCAACGCGCCGTAGCTTGTCGGGCAGCCAGTAATCATCACCGTCGAGGAATGCAACGATTTCTCCGCGTGCTCGAGTGATGCCGAAGTTGAGTGCGGAAGCCTGGCCGCCGTTAGATTTACGCAAATACTGAATCCGATCGCCATACTTGCGGATGCGGTCGGCCGTGTTATCGGCCGAGCCGTCGTCCACCACGAGAATCTCCATTAGCTCCGGCGGAAAATCCTGTGCCAGAACGCTGTCAATGGCCTCTTCGATGAAATGGGCGCAGTTGTAGGTGTCGATCAAGGCCGTGATTCGAATTGGCTCTGCTTGGTGCAAGAGTGTCCTACGGTGACTGAACTCCCGCCGCAACACAAACGGCGTCCTGACTCGCACTGATCCGCAGCGCTCTCCGTGTCGCCTCAAGATATTCGCGGCCCCATTTTTGACAGGGCTCCAAATGATTCCCCTCGGCCCATTCATTCCAAGCGTTGATGAAAACGAGCGACTCAGGAGAAATGACAGAGTTAGCATCGACTCCAGTGCGAGGAGCCTGTCGGTCAACGATTTCCCTAAGCCATCGCTCGTAACGATCTGGAGTTGAGTTCATAAAAATGACCGCACCGGTCTTTCGCCTAGGGCTATTGTCCCACCCGGGGCAAACGCAAGGTATGCGGGGATATGCGGGAGGTGGTTCGGCCAGAGCCCAGTTGACGAGATCTTGGTAATCATACACAACGTTTTCGCGGAACACAGGTTCACCCGTTCCGAGCTTGTGGCGATGCCACCACTTGCGACGAAAAATCTGGAAACGTCCCAGCGCCGACCAGCGAGGCTCAAAGTCCAGAGAGTAGTCAAAACCAATGTTGCGAGGATCGCCCGTTTCGTTGTGGCTTTCGACTCGGACGAGGAATAAGCCCTTGAGTCCGGCTCGCTCCGCCTCTCGCCTCCAGAGTTCAGCGGTCCTTTGCGGGTCAGGTAACTCCGATGCTCGATAGACGGCGAGAAATGGACGGTCCATAACCAGAATGTAACGGGGGTCGAGAAAGAATGGGATTAGAGCCCGAATGTGCGCCAAGTCATCGGATGCGCTGTACCGTTGCTCGAGCAGGACCTGTTCATTCGATCCATCCCATCGGCGTGACCAGGGTTCATTAGCCCAGCAAAGACAGAATGGAAAATCAGGCTCGCCGCTTTTCAAGATCTCATTCACCGGGCGTTCCAGGATCTGGCGCCCGTTGAACCAATAGTGGTAGTAACAAAAGCCATAGATTCCGTAGCTGGCGGCCAGTTTTGCCTGAGCCGCGCGCGCTTCGGGCAGGCGCAAGTCGTAAAAACCAAGGTCGGCAGGCAAATGGGGTTGATAGTGACCCGGGAGGCGGGGAGTAGCTCGCACAACGCTGATCCATTCCGTGAAGCCTTTCCCCCACCATTCGTCGTTTTCGGGAATGGGATGGAACTGGGGGAGGTGGAAGGCGATTGCGCGCACCGCGTCGTTTGATTTTTTATCTTTTGCAATTTGGCCCATAGATGAAATCTATTTCCACAGTCGAAACAGCATATCAGCTCGCCTCATCTGTCACGCAGGATTTTGAGCGTCCGTCCTAATCTTGTGAGAGCTCTACCCAACTTGAACCTTGAGAGTTTTCTCGGATGTTGCATTCTAACTAGATCGGGGTAACCGACAAATGCTAGTCCATTTGTTACAGGGCCATCTATGGATAAGCTAAAATATTTCATAACATTCGCCGCCATGTCCGCGGCAAAATTCTCATCAGGCCGATCCTGACTGGTTACTCCGCCGGCGTAAAATTTCGCTATAATTACATCCACATACTTGAAGGCCGTCTTTGACCAACAACGCATGTTTAAGTCCCAATCAGCCCAGGCAACGTAGCGAGTGTTGTAGTTACCAATCGTTCTAAGAAGTGCCGCTCTGTAAAAAAGCGCTTGGTGGCATATATTTCTGGTTAACAGTTTTTTCAGGTCGAATGGGCCGTCATAAACAGCGCCGTCCCTTGCCCATCCGGCATTTCCTATGACCTTTACGTTGCCATATAATACGTCGCCGAGAGCGGCATCCTGGCTGCCCAGTAGCCTGCTTACGACGTTTGGTTCATATAGCTCATCGTCGCTACCCAAAAAGTAAAGCCATTCACCATTGGCCCGATGCTTGGCCTTGTTCATTGCGTCGTAAATGCCCTTGTCGGGCTCCTGATATAGTCTTATTTCAGCTCCCGCATACCCTCTTCTAAAATCGCCAATCAATTCGATCGTGTTGTCAGAGGAACCGCCGTCCTGAATCACAACCTCGTAGTCGGTAAACGTTTGTTTATTGATGCTACGGAGGCACCTCTCAATTGAGGCGCCCGCGTTGAAAGTAGGAATGATTATTGAAAGTTTTGGCATGATTAGACTTATACGCTGAATACGGACGCGAAGAGCCAACGCATTTCAGGTATATGTGTTTTGGCCATCGCGTTACTCATGGCGATCGCGATCCAAGCGGCTTTGCTCGGCGTAAGCAACTCTTGAGCGCATAACGCTGAATGATCCCAATGTGGCCTTGGAAGGGTTCTGCAGTCGAGAAAAAGGTGATCATTTAGCAGCACCTTCAGAATTACTCTTGGCCAAAACGAAACACCCCAGCGCATACGAACAGCCGTGACCGTCGTTGGGGTCATTGCGCGGTTGGAAGTCGAGCGCTGCTTGACGGGTAGCAGCTACCCACCGATTGTTCCCATCCTTCACCCAGTAGGATTCCTTGACGACTCGGAAGGAAGCAAATAACCTCGGAAAACGCTCGGCACCGTAGACTCGGTGCCAAGGGGCCATGACGGCGTCGCGTCCACAGGGGGCGGTCATTAGCAACAAACCACTGGGCTTGAGGATATCAGCGAGCCTCTTCATGACCTCGATGTCGCCCTCGTCTTGGTTGAGTTCGATTCCGTATCTTCCGGCAATACCAACATGCTCGACCGAAGAGCAATTAATCGCAAGGTCAAAATGGTCACTAGGGAGATCTAATTGTAGGAAATCCCCCTGCCGAAATTCGACGTTGGGGTGCTGCCAGGTGAATGGCTGTTTCTGAAGGTCGTTCGCCAAAACGTGAAAACCCTTTTGAGCGGCCAAGAGGCTCATGATGCCCTGCTCGCAACCGAATTCGATGGCTTCGCCGGGGCCGTTTGGCATTTCCACGCTGAGAAACGTCCACTCCACGTTGCGCTCACCAAGGATGTTGATTCGCGATACCGGTGGCGTAGGCGGAATAAGCGCGCGCTTTGCCTTCAGGAGGGGTTTGTATAGCCACTTTGGTAGGTAGACAGGAACGAGGACACGCTCAAACATTGCCAATTAACTCGGCGTTCTGTAAGGTGAGGTCTGGTCGCTCCTCAGGAATCGCCACTAGGTTTGCGTCGTATACCCGTAGATTGTGCGCGATTGACTGTATGGAGCCGGTCGTCAACAATTCAAACCATCGATAACCCTGTTCATCAAGAAATTGGACGATTTCTCGAGCTTCATAGCCCCAAGGCTGCGTACGAATGTCGTAGACTTCTACCAAGAGGACTGGGCGCGGGGCTGTTTGAAGAAGCCCGAGCGCACCTTTCAGAACTTCAAGTTCGGCTCCCTCGACATCCAATTTTATGAAATCTACCTTCGTCACGCGCAACTTGGGCGCGATTTCGTCGAGGGTGACGACATCTACCCGGACTGTTGATGTCCGGGACTCCACGACAGGCGGACGAAGGCTGTTGCAGCCGTCTTCACTGCCCTCAACAACAAACAGGTCGCTGCGCGCGGGTTCTTTGCCAAGGGCGTACGGTTCGATCAGTACATTGGAACAAAAATTGATGCGAACATTGCGGACGAGCTGCTTGCGTTCGCGAGGAGACGGCTCGAATGAAATTACTCTCCCGCTCGGTCCGACCAACTTGGACGAGAGAAGCGTGTAAAGGCCGTGATGCGCTCCGATATCGAGGACCGTCATTCCTGGCTGTAAGTACTTTTGAACAAAACGAATCTCTGAGGATTCGAAACCTCCCGAGAATAGAGCTCGGTCGACTTGGCTGTTTCCAACGAGGAACCAAGCGCCGAAGTGGAGTCGATGAGGAATTGGGGCGTTTGGGAAGATTCGACGTAGTCGTGTGGCGACGGATAGAATCTTGTCCGCTGTGGGGCGGCCTGCAAACTTTCGCATGCGTTGTGAAATGCTTAGCCGTTCTATCATTCGCTGATACCGGATGTCGCGTCGATACTGTCCGGGGCGTTCATAGAATCGTCCAGGGTAAATTCTGCGACCAGATTTAAGACTCCGCTCCACTCGTCCCGAGGATGCTGACAAGACTCCATGGCCACGATCATATCAGGTATGCCATCCCACAAATCTACTTGGCCCTCGTCGTCCCACAAACTCAGCAGCCAAGAATAGGGCCCCGGCCTAAGTGGCAGGATTGGGAATTCGTAAGCTAGTTGGTACGCGCCGGGGCGCAATTCTAGGTTGTCAACGGAGGTTCCCCATATTAATTGTCGGTCCGAATTATACAAAGCGACTCCATGAGTGACGTGGCGAATGGGTCTTCTGACGTCGACATGAAAAACAATCTTTACGGGTCCGGGAGTGTCTAGATAGTGCGCTGAAGTTGCTTGATGGTCGAAAACTTCCCAGCGAACAAACCGGGCCTTTGCCAATGGCGCTGCGTTTCTTTTGGGTGACATTCGCTCGCCTGCGCTCATAGCGGATTCGTAGCCGGAGACGACTTGGTGGGTGTCACCGTCTTGGCGGACCGAGCCATCGTCAATCCAGACTACGCGGTGAGCCAAGCGGCGAATCTGATTGAGCTGATGGGAGACGAGGACGATGGTGCGGCCTTCACGGGCGACGTCGCCCACTTTGCCTAGGCATTTCTTCTGGAAATTGATGTCGCCGACGGCGAGGACTTCATCGACCAGGAGAATTTCCGGCTCGAGATGGGCGGCGACGGCAAAGGCCAGGCGTACGTACATACCGGAGGAGTAGTGCTTGACGGGGGTTTCAATGAATTTTTCGAGCTCGGCGAAGGCGACGATTTCGTCGAACTTGCGGGCGATTTCCGCTCTGCCCATGCCGAGGATGGCGCCGGAAAGAAAAGTGTTCTCGCGGCCGGTCAGCTCGGGGTGAAAACCCGTGCCGACTTCGAGAAGGCTGCCGACGCGTCCACGAATCTCCGCCCATCCAGCCGTTGGTCTTGTGATGCGCGAGAGGATTTTTAGGAGGGTAGTCTTGCCAGCGCCGTTGCGGCCGATGAGGCCGAGGACTTCGCCTTCTTTGACTTCAAGAGAAACATCTTTGAGAGCCCAAAAGGTCTCGTTTTTCTTCCGGCGAAAGACAGAACGAGGCGAACGGACAAATTCCTCGAGGATATGACGCAGACCGGCGTCCGCTTGTAGGCCACGGCGGTAGAGTTTGGAGAGACCTTCAGCGTGAATCACGGTTCTCATGGCAAGGGCCGAAGCGAAGATAAACTGCAAAGCAGAACGAGCGACCTGGAGTAGGCGATTGGAGAAGCGATCATCCAAATGGCCATCCTCCGGATGCCATTATGCGCTGGGATGCCCCCTGTTAGATTGAATGACCCGCTCTTCCTCGCCAAAGCGTTTCTGACCTCCCAACGACGCGTCCGATGATTTGAGGGCGCCAGACAAAAGTTTACCTGAAAACAGCACCCTTCGAAACTGCGCCCTGGACACGTTAGCCGTTGATCCGGCCCCCAGCAAACACCTCGCGCAGCTGCAAGGACCAGGCGGGCAATTCCAACGCGAAGTTATGTTTCACGCGGGAATTCGAGAGCACAGAATAGGCGGGCCGTCGGGCCGGCGTGGGGTACTCTTCAGTCGTGATCGCGGTGACGCGTCGCGTGACCAAAGATTGCCCTTTCGTAGCTGTCTCAAACCAGGGAACGCTCCGCGGCATTCGAGAAGCCTCTTCGAGAATCGCCCTTGCAAATTCAAACCAGCTCGTTTTGCCGGCGGCTGTCATGTGATAAGTGCCGCCAAATGTGGAAATTGTTTCCCGGCCTTCCTGGGAGAGCTGCTCCAAGACTCTTGAAGTGCCCTTCGCGATCTCACGACTCCAGGTAGGTGCACCGAACTGATCGCCCACAACCCTCAATTCCTCGCGCTCGGTCGCGAGCCGCAGAATCGTAAGAAGGAAATTCCGTCCCCTCATGCCATATACCCACGCGGTCCTAAAAATCAGATGGGGGAGCCCGACAGCCCGTATGGCTTCTTCCCCGGCGAGCTTTGTCTTGCCGTAAACATTGATTGGGCCAGGCTTATCGGTCTCGGTGTAAGGGAGCCTGCTCGAACCATCAAACACGTAGTCCGTGGAATAGTGCACCATAGCCGCGCCGATCCTCTTCGCCTCTTCGGCCATCAACGCGGGGGCGTCAACATTGATGATATGGGCCTGCTTTTCCTCTTTTTCGGCTTGGTCCACCAAGGTGTACGCAGCGGCATTAACGATTAGAGAGGGCCGCACATTACGTATCGCCTGACGGAGATGGTCGGGCTTTGAAAGGTCTAACTCGTGGCGATCGAAGGCGGCAACCTCTCCCAGGCGCGGAAGAATCGCTGCAAGCTCGGCGCCAACTTGACCGTTTTTTCCAGTCAGCAGGATTCGCAATTTCATGACCCCGTGTATCGGGGCAAACATTCTTTTGGAATCGTCGCCAATCTTGGAAGTCTCGCGTCTTTTTCCGAAACAACAGGGCTGACAATGCCCCAGGAGATGTTGAGCTCGGTATCGCTCCACAACACACCGTACTCGTCCTCGGGATGGTAGTAGTCGCTGCACTTGTACAGAAACTGGACGGTATTTGTCAGAGCCAAGAAACCGTGCGCAAATCCGGCTGGAACATAAATCTGGTTCTGGTGTTCGGCACTGAGGAGGACGCTAGTCCATTTGCCGAAGTGCGGGGAACCTTCGCGTACATCCAGCACCACGTCAAGAACTTGGCCCTCCACGACGCGGCACAACTTTGCTTGCGGGTGGCGCAATTGAAAATGGAGCCCGCGCAGTGTGTCTTTCCGTGAACAGGAATGATTATCTTGGACGAATGTCTCTGTGATTCCCAGCTCGCGGAATCTTGCGAGATGGAATGTCTCCAGGAAAAAACCTCGCGTGTCGCGAAAGACTTTTGGTTGCAGTTCCAACACGCCTGGTAGTGAAGATTCAATTCGCTCCAAGGGAATCAAGTCCTTATTTAGTTTGTAAGATGCTCCGATAAATTAAACAACTTTGGAATTCAAAGCCGACACCTGCGGCGCGTTGTGATCCCCTGGGCTCAGTGCAAAGTTTTCGGCTTCGCCGGAGCGATGGCACCAAGAGAAGAATCACGATTGTCATAATACTTTTCGTAATAGGAGCGATATTCGCCCACGTTCATACTGTCCAGCCAATCGGGATTCGATTCATACCACTCGATCGTACGCCGCAATCCTTCCTCCAGCGAAATCATCCGTTTCCAGCCGAGCTCCTCCTCCGCCTTGCTGCAATCGAGGGCGTAACGGCGGTCGTGTCCTGGACGGTCTTTCACGAAGGCAAGAAGTGTTTCCGGTTTGCCCATTGCCCTGAGAACACGCTTCACCATCGTTAGATTCTCTTCAACGTCGATTCCACCTAAGTTGTAGACCTCACCGACCCTTCCCCGCTCGAGCGCGGACAAAATTCCGCGGCAATTGTCTTCAACGTGAAGCCAGTCGCGTTGTTGCATTCCATCACCGTAGATGGGAAGAGGTTTATCAACAAGCGCGTTCGTGATCATCAGAGGCAAGAATTTTTCGGGGAATTGACGCGGGCCATAGTTGTTGGAGGAACGCGTAACCAGCGCCGGGACACCGTATGTGCGGACGAAGGAAAGCACCAGAAGGTCTGCAGCTGCCTTTGAAGCCGAATACGGGCTGCTCGGCTGCAGCGGGGATTTTTCGCTCGCGAACGTTCCCGGCGGTAAGTCACCGTACACTTCATCAGTGGAGATATGGACAAACCGCTTGATCCCGATTCGCCGCGCCATCTGGAGCAGGATGAAGGTGCCGGTAACATTCGTTTCAACGACCGGCGCCGGCTCATAGATGCTGCGATCCACGTGAGATTCCGCCGCAAAATGAACAACCGCGTCACACCCCCGCATGGCTGACTCGACTGCGCCGGCATCGCAGATGTCTCCTCTAACGAACAGGTATCGAGGATCGTCCGCAATACTTCCCAGGTTAGACAGATTCGCGGCGTAGGTGAGCTTGTCGTAATTGACGACCGAGTAGTGCCGGTCTGACTCCAGCGCGTGGAGAATGAAGCTGGATCCAATGAAGCCAGCGCCACCGGTAACGAAAAGCTTCATCCGCCCGCTCTCTGCCGGACTGTAACTTTGGCGCTATTCTTTTCAGCTCTCACCTTGTTTGCGCCAGTTTTCGACACGAGATTGTTGGCGTGCAGCAAGGATTCAAACGTGCCGGCATCGGTCCACCAGCCATCTAGAATCTCAAATGTCATTGCCGCTTCTTCGACATAGAAGTTGTTCACGTCAGTGATTTCGAGCTCACCGCGCCCCGAAGGTTTCAGACGGCGAATCTTTTGAAACACCGTCGCGTCATAGAGGTAAATTCCGACGACAGCATAATTGGACTTAGGGGCAGTGGGTTTTTCCACAATCCCAACAACGCGGTCGTTATGAATCTCTGCCACGCCAAAACGTTGAGCGTCAGGAACTTCCTTTAGCAGGATTTTTGCCCCGTGCTTTTGTTTTTTATACTTCTCCACCGCTTCACAAATATTGTTTTCGATGATGTTATCGCCCAGAACTACGCAAATTGGCTCGCCGGACGCAAAATACTCTGCCAACCCCAGCGCATCGGCGATTCCGCCTTCCCCTTCTTGGTATGCATAATTCAAATGCTTCAGACCGAAGTCGCGGCCGTTTCCTAGAAGCCGCAGGAAATCGCCGGAGTTCTTTCCTCCCGTGACGAGAAGAATCTCTTCGATCCCCGCATTGACAAGGGTTTGAATCGGATAGTACACCATCGGTTTGTCGTATACGGGAAGCAGATGCTTGTTTGTCACCCGCGTGAGTGGATTTAGACGACTCCCGGTTCCCCCGGCAAGGACTACACCCTTCATATATGTCCCAGTCTCCCTGCCGAAATCAAATTACGGTGTTGATTTCCAGCACACATAGATTATCTCTATGGCCGAGATTCGGCGCAAGCTTGAAACACCGATTTTGACTTTTTCGCGCAACTATAGAGATGCGAATTGATCGCTTGATTGTTTTTTGTTTCGAAACGCCAGAGACGGAGCCGGGCAAGGGCTCATCTAACTTATTTGGTCGATGTTGATATAGGTCCGTTGCGTGCTATTTGATGTCAGCGTTTAAAAAAACCGCTCAGTTATGTGGGCCTCGGGCAAGAACACTTAGTTCTTTCCTCTTACTGAGCAACAATTGATAGGAGTCTACGCAATGCGGTTGAATCCCTTTCCATCCTTCATTGTTTTATCGCTAGTCCTGGCTTCGTGGACCGGCTTCGCGGACCTCTCAGACGGTCGTGCCAATGAAGCCGGGGCCAGGGTCCTGAACATGCCGGGCGCGCAGCGAGGGTCATTTTCTGCAAGGTCAGCCGATCGGGCCGAGAGCGTAGCGACTCTCGCGGGGAACGGCTTTGGTCCACAAACGAATGCTTCTCCCACGTCTGCTGCGCCGCAGAGGGTTGAAGAAGACGCCATCTCGAAAGGGCCGAATCCCGCCGTTGACATTCGCGCCTACGGAGCGCGCTCAATTTCTCCTGCGCCTTCGACAACGGCAACGGCTAAGGCTGCATCCAGATTGGTGACTCTTGCAAACGGCAGCCAGTTCCTCAATGGCGACACGATCCGAATTGACGCTGCGGGGCCGCCTACGACACTGACGACGCCCACAGGCATCAGTGTGACGGCCTCGGTAAACGCCGGGGGTAGTCCGGTCGCGCCATCCTCCGTGAGAGGCGCGGCAACCTATTCCTACAAGGTCATCGCGTGCGACAAGAGTGGGGGCTGCACTGCGGCCTCAACCGCAGGGACGACCACGACCGGTGCTGCGACGCTCGGTCGCGTAACGGCGAAGATTTCTGGCATCGCTCTTTCTGGGCAGACCCTAACAGTCAACACGGCTTCTCCGCATGGCTTCTCGAGAAATGCGCTCGTAATCATCCAATATTTCTCGACAAAGACGCCCCTCTTTGAGGGTTTCTGGATTATCAATTCAACGCCTACGACCACCAGCTTCACCTGCAAGGTTGGCATTGACAGCCGCGTAGGAGGAACACCAACCTCCGACACCAGCGGCGGCACGGCCGTATCCTTCAATGCGAACACGGTGACGTGGACACCAGTGGCGAACACCTGGAAGTACTATGTCTTCGGTCGCTCCGGTGGCAATTTCGATCTTATCGGTACCTCCTACCCAACGGAGGCGTTCTTCAATGATTACGGATCGCCGATGATGGATAACCAGACGTTCCCAACATTTGTCCCGACGAAGGCGCCGGCGCTTGCGACGCCGCAGTACCTCGTCACGACCGTCGCATCCGGCGGGGGCACCAACAGGATCACTATCATTAACGCCACAACAAGCGCGGTCTCCGGTTCGGCCGTTCTTTTTGGGAATGATAGGGCCTTCCTCAGTGCGATGACAGCGGCAGGTACCGGCGGCCGCGTCTACATCCCTGCAGGTTCTTGGCCGATGGCTGGGTTCATTACACAGCCCGTGAGCAACATCGTGATAGAACAGTTCGGCAACATGGCATTCGAAGACACCTTTGCCACGAAGAATGTCTACTGGCATGGCATCGGCGGATACTTTCTTCCTGCCTTCGGTTGGAACACGCTGCCCGCAATTCTGACGCACCACGCTTATCCTATCGTGTACCAAAGCGGGAGCTCCAGTTCATCCGTCATCAAGCATGTCGGTATTTTCGCGTCCATGAACAACGGCGCTCTGGACATCTACAACGACGGGGCTACGGAAACTTCCTTCGAAGAAGTTGCCATGTCTACCAACGGCGGCGCGACAACCGATTACATGGGACAAATGATGCGCGTTCGCAGCGGAGGTTTCAGCTACCGCTTTAGCAAGTCGTTGTTCCTCGGAGCACAGGCACCCACGGGAAGTGAAGATGACATCAGCTACAGCTTTCTTCCGGCAATTGTCTTCACCCCCAATGGAGAGACGGCAACCGGCAACTTCGGGTTCAAGCAGTGCTGGTTTATTGGGCGCTCCGGCGTTGAGGAGAACCATTCGAATTCCTCTAACGGCGTGGGGTTCGACCTGATGGAAGACATCCAAACTCAGAATATGGACATTCCGCTTCTGACATCGAGTAGCTACCCCACGCCGAACGCCGGCTTCTGGGGCGTAAACATGGAAAACATCTCCCCTGCCGACTTCCCAACGGCCTTGGTGGCAAATCTCTCCTTTGGCGGCGCTGGCGGAACTGTTAAGCTCACAAACCTCTCGAACAGCCCTCAAGGGAACCACAGCGTGTTCACCGGTGGTCCTCTCTCGATCTACGTCGAAGGTCCGACCGGAGTCGCAGCTTCCAACGTCACACCGGCGACTGATGCTACCGGTTCAGGAAGTGCTTCCCTGACGGGTTTCGGGGTTCAAGCGAACGGAACAGCTACCATCGGCTACCAGATGGGCTTGCCATCAGCGCCTACGGCAGTCCCTGTCGCCGGAGGCTCTCTTTCTCCCGGTACATACTACTACCGAATTATGGCGATCGATGCAAATGGCAACAGCACCGCGGTGTCCCCTGCGACGGTAACGCCGTGCAAAACATCGGGAGAGAATCGAAGCTGTCTGGTGAGCTGGACAGCTCTCCCCGGGCAGCTTGGCACACGCCTCTGCCGCGGACCCGTGGCAAATAACACAGTCTGTGCTTCCGATGCTGGGAACTCTCCTGCCTCCTACAACGTCCGCGGAACAAGCATGACTGACACTGGAATAGGGGATTCCTTCACTGCAAGTAGCCCGAACGTGAATGTGGCGTCTTCCGCTGTGATGAGTAGTGCCGGTGTTGCGGCGCAGTCGGTCAAGATCACCGGAGGCGGCTTCGCAAGCACGCTCACGCTTAACGCCTTTTCGGCTAATCGGGCCCAAACTCTTCCAGACGTGAATGGCATAGTGCCCGTAACAGGCTATCTCAACTCCGCCTATGACACGTTCAACCGGTCGAACGGGACGCTTGGCTCGCGATGGACGAGCTACTTGCCGGGTGGCGTCTTCACCGTTCCGCTCATCACCAGCAACACGGTGCAGAACACCGGAAGAAACCAAGCGATGGCGGCATACTGGAGTACGAGTCCCTTCGCCAATGACCAGTTTGCGGAATACAGCGTAGTCACAGCGACTGGATCTACTCCAGTGCTAGCTCCTACAGTTCGACTAACGTCGACTGGCGGATACGAGTGCGCGTTCAAGTCAGGAATCGTCAACGCGACCGGAATCTATAAGATTACTGGAACTTCTTCCACTCTGATTAGCGGTGGTGTTACGCAGACGCTGGCTTCGGGAGACGTTCTTCGTTGCGAGGTACAGGGGACAACGATCACTCAGTACTACAACGGAGCGGTCCTTGAGACGGTCGATGACTCGGCGTACGCGGCGGGCTCACCGGGTTTTGTCAACTACAGTAATGCGGCTGCAGGCAGCATCGGCATCAACAACTGGAATGGCGGCAACCTCCATCCCATCACGCACCTCGACGTAGAGCAGGACTGGATGAAACCGCAGCATTTCACTCAGGGCGTCGTGCTCGGTACAGAAACGTTTACCGCGAGCCCGCGCTCGGAACAAAATGTTTTCCTGCCGGGTGCGCTGACCACTACTTGGATCGGTGCGACCTGGACGACGGACAAATCGGTCACAGTAACGCGGTTGCAAGTCCAGGCCAAGACGGCCCCCGAGGGATGCAGTACCAACGCGGTCGTGGGGCTAACCGATGGCAAAACGCCGGTAAACGTATCAGTCGCCGCTGCTGCGAATGACAGTGGAACGATTTCGCAGAATTACGCGGCTGGGTCATCATTGCAAATCCTTGTTCAAACGGCCGCTGCAGGATGCGCGACGAGCCCAGCGGACGCCAACGTAGCAGTGCAGTATAGAACGCAGTAGATCGCTCCAAGAGTCAAGCAATCCTATTGGCGGTTGCAGTCTTGCCCGTATTTAGGTAGTACAAGAGTGACAAGAGCGTACTGAAATTGCGGCTTGTTGTGCCAGGGTTGGGGTGCGAGCCAGAAAAAACTACCAATAATCAGGATTGTGAAGCTCCGTATGTCAAATGCCCGGCGTCATTTTACGACTAGGAAACTACCGATCACAAGGGCGTCCATGCCCGAACTGAAAAACGTGCAGATAGCATCCGTCGGCGTGCACACAATCGCCTCGCCGCGTAAATTGAAAGACGTATTCATTATAACCGGCACGCCAGTGCGCTTGCCAAATTCATCGATCAGCCGCCAGTACAGAGGATTGATCTCCTTTTCTACCGTTTGCGGCCGTGCGCTCCCGTCCACATGGGTCACCGACGGAATGATGCTTCTCTTCTCCGGCCGCACTTGCGCAGTCAGGATCATGAACGGTGAGTCCGTTGCGCTTTCCAGGTATTCGCTTGCCGCTTCCTGCTTGAGCGAAGGGGCAAAGGGCCGCCACCACTCCCGGAATTTCACCGCGTTGTTCACCTTGGCGTTCATTTCCGGATCGCGCGGATCGGCAAGAATCGACCGGCTTCCGAGGGCCCGCGGCCCAAACTCCATGCGTCCCTGGAACCAGCCGAGGATTGTCCCCTGCGAAAGCAGCTCCGCCGCAGTCGAGGCGGGATCCGGCAGTCTCGTGTAACGCAATTTATAATCGCGCAGCGCACCCTCAATCGCTTCGTCGTCGAAGCCTGGTCCCCAATACCCGTGGCGCATCGGCTTGATCGGCAAATGTCCGTTGGCATCGAGATAAGGGGCGAGCGCAGCTCCAAGCGCCACTCCGTCATCCGATGCTGCGGGCTGCACGAACATTTTTCCGACAAGGCCGGATGCCATAATTTTGCCATTTGCTTTCGAATTGAGCGCCACGCCACCGGCGAGACAAACGTTGCGGCATTGCGTTTTCTCGATAGCCATCTCGACGACGCGCATCATCGCCGTTTCACAAGCGTCTTGAACGGCGTAGGCGATGTTTTTGTGCCGGTCGTCGATGTCACTTTCGGGGATGCGGGCGGGTCCGAGGAGCGTGGTCATACCGGTGAAAGGGGTCACGGCGTTGGCGACTAGTCGCTTCGTGTGAATACGATAAGGCACTGCCATCAAATCGATGAAGGCCGACAAATCCACGCCTGGCCTTCCGTAGGGCGCCAGCCCCATCACTTTCCACTCGTCACTGTTGCGCTGAAAGCCCAGAAACTCCGTAAATTCGCTGTAGAAATATCCCACCGAATCCGGAAACGGAATCATCAGCACCGGGTCAAGCCTGCCGTTGTGCCCGTGCCAAATTGTCGTCGCTTCCCATGCGCCGCGGCCGTCCATGACCACGACGGCTGCCTCGTCAAATCCCGAGTACGCATAGGCGCTGATAGCGTGTGCGAGGTGATGATCGACAAACCGCATCTTCGCTGGCGTCGGCCCGAATTGCCGCGCGAACGTCTTCGCTCCGCCCGCCTCATCCCACATAGTAAGAAAATGCTGCGTAGTCGTCAGGAGATTCAAATAGGTGATCGGCAATCCTCCGGTCGCGAGACATTTCAAGTCGTGACGGAATCCCGGGCCGGCAGTCGGCCAGCCAAAGCATACTTCAGTGAGCTGCTCCGCACGAACACCTGCAAAATCCAGGCACAATTGGATCGCCAGCTGCGGAAATCGGGAATCATGTTTCAGTCTGCTGATGCGCTCTTCCGCCACGGCGAAGAGCAATTCACCGTCACGCAGGATACAAGCCGAGGAATCATGCATTCTTGTGTAGTTAATGCCGAGCGTAATCATTCGGAATTTGCGCTCCTCTTAGCCAATCGGTTTTGGACAAAAGGACCGAGCTTCGAGCCAAACGGTCCTAGGGTCCTGCAGCCGAACAGGCCATTCACGGTGCGGGTTTCTCACGCCGTTCAACGTGAGCCGGAACTGGAAACGGCAGCAGCTTTCGCCGAACGTGCTGATAGAACGCCAGGAGGGAAAGTTGGTGCCTCCAGCGATAATACGTACGGGCAGGCAAAAGGAGAGCTGGTATGAGCCTGATGCAAGAAAACAGATGCTGCCAGATCGAGGCGTCGCTATGGAACACGCGCATGATTTTTAGTTCCGTCGACACCGTCTCCCAAGGGAAGCCACTGTCCACCACGAGGCGCAAAAGATCCGCTTCGACCTCTACCGACTCCAAAATCGTCCTCGCGACCTCGGGGGGCACTTCGCTTTTCTTCAATTTATCTCCGAGCGATTGTGCTAAGGCGGCGAGAACCTGCTGTTTTCTGCGAACCGCTTGTGTGTCCCCGCCGGTAAGTTGAAACAAATTCCCTTCGTGCAAGCGATAAAAGGTGAAGGAGCGCGCCAAAACCACCACGTCGGCAAACAGCCCGGCAAGCGTAAACAAATACTCGTCGGCCTCGAACTTTAGCGACTCGGGAACGGATCCGATGCGGCGGAGCAATTCTCTCCGGTAGGCCATTCGGCTGGTGCCCAGGAAGCCTCTTCTCATCCTGAACTTCTTGGCTTCCTCGCTTGAAGTAATGCGAAAACGGCAATTTTCGCGCAGCACTTCCGTGCGCTGCCGTCCGTCCGGGTAAACTTCCGTGACGCCATGCCCAACCAGACCGATGTCATTGTCTGCGGCGAAGGCCTCGGCAACGGCTGTCAGTTTGTTAGGTGCCCACCAATCGTCGCCATCGAGGAACGCTACAAGTTCTCCACGCGCCTCCGGAATACCTGCGTTGAATGCGGAAGCCTGTCCTCCGTTGACCTTGCGGAGGAGCCGTACACGCGGCGCAAATTTCCGGACAACTTCAGGGGTAGTGTCGGTCGAGCCGTCGTCCACGACAAGAATCTCAGTTTCAGACGCGGGGAAATCTTGCCTGAGAACGCTGTTGATTGCGTCTTCGATAAAAAACTGGTGATTGTAAGTGTCAATCAGAACTGTGACGAACGGTATTGGCATGATCGATGCCGTCGGACCCCATTCCATAGATTCATAGATTCTACTCCAGGGCCGGCGTCCCTGGTTTCGCTGGCAGGCCGCTTAGAAGAATCAACCAGCAGTTCTCAAGGCATGAAGAGAACGCCGATGCCCGCCGTGTCCATGGATGCGCCGGTAACCGCGAAGGGCCCCGGCCCTCCATTCACGTCCTCGACGATTTCACGATGCCGGTACTGATGCTTGAGCTCGCCCCAGAACCTTTCTACCTGGCATTCCGATTCTCGCTTGTAGGTTGCGATGTCGTGAAAAGCGACGATTCCGCCGCTCCGCACAAGCGGCGCGTACATCTGGAAGTCGCGCTGCACTCCGGAGTACGTGTGATCTCCGTCGAGAAATAAATAATCAAGCAGCTCACCATCGAGAATCTGGAGCACGCGTTCCTTTGTCTCCGGGGAATGCGAATCCGCCCGGATAAGATGCAACTGCTGGCCTGGCCTCGGGAATCTGCGAAAAAGCGGAATTTTACGCCGGGGATAGCCTCCCCCGAACGGTCCAGCCGGAAGGTCCATGCTGATGATCGTGGCGTCCGCTGGCGAAAGTGTGCAGAGCAGGAAGAGTGTGCCTCCGTAGTTTGTTCCGATTTCCAAACTGCGCTTGGGTGCGAACGCCTGCAGGAGTTTCCCCAGCTGCAAGATTTCAGACCGCGCCTGTGCCATTAGAACTGGACGGTCCACACAGTAATCGACGGTATCTTCGAGAGTATCAGGTCGGCCGCCGAAGGCCAGCTCGCCGTAGCACTTGATATATCGGACGCCCTTCAGCAGAAGTTTCGACATTTCACCAGGGACCACCGGACCACTTTATACCCTTATCACCGGAGCCATCCGCATCTCTCGCCCCTAGTTGTACCGGCCGGTCCGGATATCATCGTCGGTTAGCCGAAGCAAGAACTCAAGCTGTTTCTCGGGAGAACTAGTCGCATTCCCGAACAACGCGTTCTTTTCCCGGAGCAATTGCGCAACAAGGCCGGCCATTTGAAACAGGACTCCGATCCGGTCCGCGGCAAACTTCCATCTCAGTCGACCGAGATCCTTTGCCAGCCCGGCCGTCGAGATCAGCCACGTGCGAAGCGCATATCGCGCGGGAAGAAGTTTTGTGGCAAGCAGGAGCCGGCCCTTCAGTACGCCTCGGAAACTGAAGCGAGCTGCTTGCAGCGATCGCACGGAACTGCCTACACGATGCCAGCAAATCGCAGTCGGAACGTACAGCGTCCTAAGTCCATGCACCCACGCTCGCCAACAGACCTCGACGTCTTCATACCCCAACGGCAGCCGGTTGTCAAAACCGCCCAACTTCTCAAACAACGACCTACGCACCATCATACAAGCGGCCGAGGCCATGAATACGGGCGACTTCTCAGCTTTCTCTTGTTGATAAAAGTATAGCCCAGGCACTAATTCCGTCGAAGTTTCACTCCCAGGAGGGTCCTTCGTCAGGCGTGCAGCTAGATGGGCGCGAACAGTTCCATCCCAGTTAAACTGCATCCCGTCGGTAGCAAAAATCTCCTCGTCCCGCTCCAGCGGTTCGACTAGCTCGGCGACAAACCCGGGGTCGAACCGCATGTCATTGTTCACGAAAAGCAACAGATCGCCGCTTGCGGTCGCCGCGCCTCGATTCAGGGCCGGCGCGAGGCCAAGATTTGTTTCCAGAGGCAGCCAGCGGACTCCAAGACTCCTGGCAACATCAACAGAGTCATCCGACGAGCGATTATCAACAACAATGATTTCCAGCGACTTGAACGATTGCGAGGCAAGACTCGGCAAGCAAAGACGAAGGTGCTCTGCCCCATTCCAATTAGCAATGACCACAGATACCTTGGGGTTTCCGTTCATGAATCTCCATCTTCGGCAGCTGAAATTTTAACCGCTTGATGCGTCTTGACGATCGGGTTTTCTCAAAGTTTGACCCGATGTGCAGATCGACTGCGCGGGAGGCCTTGGCTCACTAGGTAAAATCAGAAGCTCAGCACGCCCTTGCTCACACACTTTGTAACGGACACCGCAAAGTCAGCACTCGCACATACGAAGCGGGTCCAACTTCCCAACCCGCTCCCTGGAGCTTCCTGGCGTCACCGAGTCTCGTGCCAAATGCGCGCGAATGTGTATCAGAATCACGACGACAGCAGTTTCAGGATAAGAACGAGTAGTCCCAAAAAGGCAACGGAATATCCGGTCCATGCGATGACCGCCTCAAGGCGCGCCGCCTTCTTTTCATCCATGCAAGTAACTTACACAGATTCCGTTTCTGTGCCAACTAACTTAAATTCAAAACCGCGCCTAGGTTGAAGGTTTCCGAGCTAGAGGCAAACAACTCATGGCGGCAGGCTCGTTGGCCGGCGTGCCTCAGCAAAAGAACCCTCTGTTCGGATTCCCAAAGGGAATGGCGAGAGTGACGATGAAACCTATTGCATCTGCGCGGGCATCACAGCAAACTTGGCAGATATCGTGGAGAGATTTTCCATCTTCGCAAGACAAGTAACCCTAGCGCTCGCCGCACTGACGGCCGGCATCCTAGCTTATTTCAGCATCCGCAACGCGCTTGCGGCTCATTATTTGGGACTGGATACACGGGATGGCATCGAAAAAGCCATTCGGCTCGAACCCTCGAATGCTCAGAATTGGCATTCCCTCGGTCGCTCCTGGCAATTGGACATGGAGAATCCTGATCTGGACCGCGCCGTCAGCGCCTATCGCAAGGCCCTGGAGCTGGATCCTCGCTCTGCTTCCATTTGGCTTGACTTGGCTTCCGCATACGAAAGCCAAAACGATAGCAATGCCGCGCGAACGGCGTACCTTCAGGCGAGACGGTTCTACCCGGCGTCTGCGGAAGTTTCTTGGAGATTCGGGAACTTTCAGCTTCGGCGAAACGAACGGGCGGAAGGATTTCTTGCGATACACCATGCAATCGAAGCCGATCCGACACGAGGGTTAGAAGCATTTTTAGTTTGCCGGCATTTCGAGCCAGACTTCGACGTGATTTTGGACCGGGTCGTGCCGCCCGTAGTCTCCGTATACTCGGACATCATGACGCAACTGATCTATGAAGGGCGGCCCGACCAAGCTCTAAAGGTGTGGCCCAGGCTCGTTGCGCTTCATCCAAAATTGCAGAGCGGCTTAGTTCTCTTCTTCGTTGACAGTCTGCTAAGCCGAAAGCAGGAGAGTGAAGCGGAGAAGGTGTGGGCACAGGCGGTCACTCTGATGGATTTGCCGAAGCTCGAGGATGCCCCAGGTTCATTGATCTGGGATGGTGGATTCGAAACGGACGTTACGGGTGGTGGGCTGGCTTGGCGTATTCAGCAAGGGCCAAACGTGGTGATTGGTCCTGATCTCCGTGTTTGGCATTCCGGAAAGCGAGCACTAAGGATCGACTTTGGGGCCAGACAAGACTCTGATTTCGCGGGTGTTTGCCAGCGAGTCGTCGTAGAACCAAACACGACCTACGAGTTGTCGGCTTGGCTCCGCACCGGAAAAATGGCGCAAGGAAGCGGGATGTTTCTGCAAATAGCGGAGCAGGGGATTCCCTGGAAACAATCGGCAAGAACTCCTGAAGTAACTGGAACCAATGAGTGGACCAGGGTTTCGACACCCTGGGTATCGCCTGATCATTCCCAATTGGCGGAAGTTTGTTTGTCGCGATTAGCTGGCCTTGAGTTTAACAAAGAGCCCGTTACTGCGTGGGTTGACGATGTTTCCTTGCGTAAGCTGGAGTGATCCTCGAAGCTGTCCTTCCTTGTTCCTCGGCCCGCCGTTTGGAGTGACTGTTTGGGGAAGCAGAAGCCGATTCATGCGACGGTCTTCCAAGTAGCTGTCAACTGGGCGTACGCCTCCTCCGTCCTGTAACCCTTTGCCAAGAGAAAGGCACGACAGTCGGCATGTAGTTGGGTCCCGTGGATTTCGAGAAAGATCGTCGGGTGAAATTCAGTGAGGGTCCTGGTGGCGCCTTCCAAGACTTCCAATTCTGCGCCTTCCACATCGATTTTTAGGATGTCCGGCGGTCGGAGGCGCTCTTCTCCGTAGACGCAGCTGTCCAGACTTGTTGAGCGAATCAATGCCTCGCCGTCCGGGGCAAGATGCGCCATGGAGGAGCTCCAAGCGGCCACGGAAAACGGACGTGTCCCCTCTCTGTTGCAGACTGCCCTTTCAAGGATGACGCAATTCTCTACATGGTTCAGGGTCAGATGGCGGCGAAGGTACAGCAGGTTGCGCTCCAGCGGCTCGAACGCATAGACCTTTCCAGAAGGCCCTGCCCGCAAACTCGCGAGTAGGGAGTAAATGCCGACATTTGCCCCGACATCGTAGACCACGGCACCGGGGGTCACTGCGTTTGCGAATGCGCGGACGCGGGCAACCTCATACGTGCCAACCCAGTAGGCGTTAGGACCGGCGCCCTTGATCCACTTCTTTCCGCGGAGCGGGCCGCCCAAGATGCGAACCTCGGCCTCATCCGGGATCAGGGAAAGTGGCAACCGCAGAATTCTGGCGAGCAATGTTCCAGAGGGAATCATCGTGGATTAGCCAGCAAATCGAAGCAGTTCCTCCCAGTGAGCGCATATGCTAGAACAGCGTCGTCACAGCATTATAGCCATACGCGGGTTGAGAAAGTCTATTGCGCTGAGGGTGCCGCCGTACTCGGAAATAATTCACACGTTCGGGAAACGCGCTTAACTGTGCTTGAGTGACATGCAACGGGTACAAACTCCAGCCCGATCACAAATTGTGTTTGGGCGATAAGCTTGGCTACCTAGAGATTCTCCAAAATCACCATTTTGATCTCGGACGCGGCGAGGGGACGTTAGCATTCGATGGTCTGTAGTTCTCTCCGAGGAAACTGACGTGTATGAATCACCAAAGCCAGGGACTGGAGGCAGGCTTCCCGCAGCGCACGTTTCTGGTATTCTAGTCTTTAATGTTGCCGACTTTCTGCGCGGATCTTGAGCCACGCATGACTATTTACATCTTGATTCAGGCATACCCCATCGACGAAATCAGCCACTTCTTTAAGAAGTCATGACGAACAAGACCCCTTCCCAGCTCATCTGTCGAGTGCTGGCTTGGTGCATGCTGGTATTCGTGTTTGGCATGGCGGTCTATCGGGCAAGAACGCAGACGATCGCGCACGACGAAGCAACGACTTATATGAACTTTCTGGACAGCGGTGTCAGCCACGTATTGTCCTACCACCCCGCCAATCACGTTTTATTCACGCTTCTGGCGAAGCCTTTCGTTTGGGTCCTGGGCGTCACCGAGTTCACGCTGCGGGCGCCAAGTCTGTTTGGTGCGGCGGCGTATCTCGCTGCCACCTATTTGTTGTGCATAAAGCTTTTTGGCGACGGGGTGCTATTGCCGCTGTCGGTGGCCCTGTTATCTTTGAACCCGCAGATCCTGGATTTCCTGCCCGCCGCTCGCGGCTACTGTCTGGGACTGGCTTGCCTGGCGGCCGCCATGTACATCTTCGTGAAGCTGCTCGATCTCGGGGATTTCAATCCCGCTGATAGAAATTGGCGCTGGGGATGCGCGACGGCGTCGGTGCTGCTGGCGCTTTCCGTGGCTGCGAGTTTTACGAACATCGTGCCAGCCGCCTGCCTGACATTCTCGTTCTCCGTGGTCGCGTTGGGGGGATTTTCAGCCTTTAAGAAATTCGCAGACCACAGGCTCCTGGCTCTTGGTCAGTACTTGATTTTTCCGGGTGTGGCTGCCGGCGTCGGCATCCTCTGGCCGTTCCTGATTCAGGCACGGCCTGCGCACCTGGAGACCACCATGGGCGGGGCGCGGGATGCCCTCCGTAATACCTTTAATGCATCGTTTCTATACAAATGGACCGACGATATCCACTCCAGCTTGGGCGCGATTCCACCCGCTTCGGGCAGTTGGCAGGAGAGAATCTCGGACTTGGGGGTGTATTTCTTGCTGCCCCTCCTATTCTGTTTTGTGGCGTTGGGACTGTTCCTTGCTTCGCGCGGCGCGGCAGCAGGAAGAACGAAACAAAATGCGCGGTGCCGCATGTATGCCGGGGCTGCCGTCGCCTCGGTCGGCTTTATTTTCCTGCTCCACGTGATCGTTGGGATCAACTATCCCTTCAGCCGGTACTGTCTGTTCTTCATTCCTTTGTTTACGATTGGCGCGTTGCTCACAGCCCAAGAGATTTACGCGCGCTTTCCCCGCGCCTATTGGAAGGCTGTGGGATTGGCGATTGCGGCCATCGTGCTTTTTGATTACGCGCTTTCGATCAATACGTCTTATTTCCGGTACAACTCCTACGACGTGATTTCCCGCGATCTTTTTAAGGCCATCGCCAAGGATGCCGAGCCTCGGGGTTTGACAAACGTACGCGTTGGGGGCACGTGGTGGTACGAGCCGGAAATCAATTTCTACCGCCGGCGGTATAAGGCGGATTGGTTGCTGTCGTACGACATCAAGGATCGTTCGTATTTTTGGGAGACGCCCAACTCCCTGGTTCCCGCGGACTACGATTATTTCGTCTATCTTCCGGCGTGCGATCCGGGGCTGACAGGTTCTCGCGTGCGCACGATTTTCCACGACGACAAGACGCAGCTGACCGTCATCTCCCTTGCCCGGCGATGAAGCAGCTCTAGGCCGGGTTTTATCTCTTGCACGCCATCTGAATGGCGGTATCGCAATGAATCAATTCATTGACAAATCGTTGGGCCCAGTATGTACTCACCCCGTTCCTCTATGCTTGCCACGAGAGAATTCTACGTGGATCTAGCATCACGGTTTGCGCGCTGGCTAAGAGTTCTGGGATATAGTGCAGCAGGCGTTGGCGGTAGTATCCATGCCGATCGAACTCGTCTTTGCGCAAACTTCCAGAAGCCGCCAGAATTTGCGGTCACAGGAGCACCTTCGAACGCATAGAACAGCTTATAAAGAAACCTGTTGCTTGACTGGGGATGTGGCAGTTTTCTAGCGATGGGCCATTTTCTGGAGCATCTGCAGCAGGAGTCTGCGGTCATTGTTGTCTGACTTGCCCATGAGATTGCGAAGTTTGTTCAAATACCGAGCATCCTTGCCGCTGTTGCCCCAAAGGTCTTCGGCAGAAGACTTGCGCGTGAGAAGATTCGGCACCTGGGGCGGCTCTTCGCCGTCGTAGAAAAGCTCGTACATGGGAATTTCAAGAGCGCGAGCCATTTTTTCCAGCGTTTCAATGGCGGGAACGGTATGACCGTTCTCGACGCGCGAGATGTAACAGCGAAGCAGGCCCGTACGCTTTTCGATGTCGCCCTGGGAGAGTTTCTTTTCTTCGCGGAGTGCGCGAAGGCGGTCGCCGATAATCATTGGATATAGTCCTCCTGCGGAAGATAGGTAGAGGTTCTTACTGCATTCTATAAATCGCAAATTTGTATCCATGTCAAGCGGAGGGAGGAGTTGGCCATACTGGAAAGGGGCCCCTCGGAGCACAATCTGATTATTGGTTCACAGCACTGCGGAGGCGACCGCTCTCCTGCATTGCGACTATCTTGCGTTCGATCAGGCTCTCATGCTGTAAAAAAGTTGTAAAAAGGACGATCTTGGTTATTAGAACAGTTTATTTCCAAACATAATATTCTCGGGGGGGGAATCGCGACCTGTGCCCGAATGTTTGCAGGCGCAGGTTTCGGCTGCGTCAAGGACCAGCATTTTGAAATACGCAACTGTGCCTGATATCACCACCAAAATGGCAAACGCACGCATTCTTGAATCTTATCGGCCGCCTCCCATGCCTCCTCTGAATTCCCCGTTAAACCTGCGAAAAGTCTACTAAGACAGTTGCTCTGGACTGCGCGCGGAAGCTTTATTGGACGTGTAGTTGCCAGATCGGGCAAATGCCGTACTAGAACTTCACATGCCCGGTTAGCGTTAATCAGGCGTTGGCCCCCTTGAGACCGTTATCAACACCCTTTCGGTGGCAGTCTGCGGAGTGTGCAAAATGGGACAGTCTTACGGCTGATTTTGGCGCAGGCTAACTTCTCGTTACTTGTAAAATAGGCGTCCCCGGCAGAGGATCTTCCCATGAACGAAACCAATTCTCAGGCTTCAGTCCCTAGCTGTCCCCATTGCGGTAGCAGGATATTCTTTCGTTCGAGAAGAAGCGGCCTCAAAGATTGGTTCCTTCACCATGCGTTGTTTCAAAACCCTTATCGCTGCGCGGCCTGCGATGCGCGGTTCTTTCGTACCCGCCACCTCCATCATCGCAGGGACCAACTGCACCACGATCACGCCTGAGCCCTAACCGCAGCCGATTAGTCTTGCGTAACCGGACATCTGCCGAGTTGAGACTCGCGGGCCTCTCAATTGACTCTAACGGATGGTGTCCGACCGGGCAATTTCTGAACACTGTCCCTTCGTTCTATTCGCAATTTCTGCCCGCTTCCTTATAATTCGCTTCCAATCAATCCCAGCCTGATGCTATCGGTCCACATCCATGGGTTTTGGATCCACTCGTTTCGTTCATGGAAGGAGTTCGCTCATGCCCGTCAAAATCCACCGCGCATCCTGGCAGTCAATTCTCACCTCCTTTACAGTACTCCTTCTGTTGGGTCTCGCATTCGTACCGCAAGTCCCCGCGCAATCCCGCATCACCGTTGCAGTTTCCCCAGCAACCGCCAGTGTCCAAGCGGGAGGCGGTTCCCAGAAGTTTACAGCTAACGTGCGCAATGACCGGCATAATCGCGGAGTACGCTGGAAGCTCTCCGGCGCAGGTTGCAGCGGCAGTCCCTGTGGAACTATTTCCGCCGCCACAAGTGCTTCCGGAACTCCCATCACCTATACGGCTCCCCCGAATGTGCCAAGTCCCGCCACGGTGACCCTCACCGCCACTTCCGTCGCGAACACTGCCAAAAGCGCATCTGCAACCATCACGGTCACAGGATTTTCTGCCGCTCTTAGTGTCGCGATTTCTCCCAAACGCGGCGGTCTTGCAATCACGCAGACACTGTCCGTTATTGCAAACGTGCAGAACGATGTCGTTGCTGCCGGTGTAACGTGGTCGGCTTCCGGCCCAGCTTGTTCCGGAATCTCCTGCGGCACCTTCGCCAATGTAACCTCTAACTCTGCTACTTACGTCGCCCCTTCCACCCCAGGCATCTACTCGATCACCGCCACCAGTGTTGCTGACGTCACCAAAAGCGCCTCAAACTCCATCGGGGTCACCGATCTCTCCGGAGTTCTCACCTATCACAACAACCTCTCCCGTGACGGCACGAACACCCACGAGTTTGCCCTTACCGCCGCCAACGTCAACACGTCTACTTTCGGCAAGCTCTTTTCCTGTCAAGCCGACGGTGCAATTTATGCCCAACCACTCTGGGTCCCGAATCTGACCGTGGCTGGTGCTTCTCACAACGTCATCATCGTGGCCACGCAGCACGAAAGCCTTTACGCTTTTGATGCGGATGCCACTCCGTGCAAGACGCTTTGGCACCTCAATTTGATCGACTCCGCACACGGTGGTACTGCCGGCGAAACTTCCGTTCCCTCCGCCGGAGCAGGCGCGCTCGTCGGCAGCGGTTACGGAGACATTTCCCCCGAAGTCGGTATCACCGGCACACCCGTCATCGACCCAACTACCAGGACGATTTATGTCGTCAGCAAATCGGTCAACGCCAGTACGCAATTCTTTCAGCGACTGCACGCGATCGACCTGGTTACGGGCAACGAACGGGTCGCACCCTACAGCATTGGCTCTTCCATTTCTGTTCCTGGCACCGGGGCTGGCTCTGTGGCAGGACAAGTCGCTTTCGATTCGCGCAATGAAAGCCAGCGCCCCGGCCTCGTTCTTTCCAATGGTCTGGTTTATGTCGCTTGGGCTTCCCACGAAGACCACGATCCGTACCACGGGTGGGTGATTGGCTTCAATGCATCCACACTCGTTCCCGTGGCCAACGCCGTGTTCAACACCACGCCAAATCAGGTTGGCACGCTCTCTTATTCCCGCGGAGGCATCTGGATGGGCGGCGGCGCTCCCGCCGTCGATTCTACCGGCAATCTCTTTTTCATCACCGGCAACGGAACTTTCGACGCGAATACCGGCGGCTCGAACTATGGTGATAGCGTCGTAAAGCTCAGCACCGCCGGCGGTCTCTCCGTGGCGGATTACTTCACTCCTCTCGATCAAGCATCCCTCGACGCCAATGACATCGATTTCGGTTCCGGAGCCGCGACCATTCTCGTTGATCAGCCCGCGGGTCCCGTAACTCACCTCATCATCGGAGGAGGAAAGCAGGGCTATCTGTTCCTTCTCAATCGCGATAACCTGGGGAAATTCAGCAGTTCCACCAACAACGTCATCCAAAGCATCAACGTGGGTAACTCCATCTTCGCTACGCCTGTCTATTGGCAGAATAATCTGTATGTCGCCGGTGTCGGCGCCCTCAAGCAATTTGTGTTCAACAGCACCACGGGCAAGTTCGACGGCGCGCCTTTTTCTCAATCATCCACGAGCTACAGATTCCCTGGTGCTACGCCGTCGGAATCCTCCAATGGAGCGACCAACGGCATCATTTGGACGCTGGACAATAGCCTCTATTGCACTCCTCAATCCCCAGGTTGCGGGGCTACGGTACTCCACGCCTACGATGCTACCAGTCTCGCTACCGAACTTTGGAATAGCTCACAAGCCCCCGCGAATCGCGACCTGGCAGGGCACGCCGTAAAATTTACCGTGCCCACCGTTGCCAATGGCAAGGTCTATGTCGGCACTCGGGGCAACGACTCGTCTGTGCTAGGAGAACTCGAAGTCTACGGCCTAATTCCCAACTGAGCCGAGCGTCGCAGGGATTCTCTCCCTCCATAGTCCGGTGATCCCTTTCTGGAGCCGCACAGATGCAATCCGGAGCTGTGCCTGGTCAACGCGCTTACCGGCTCCAATTCCACATCTCCGGTAAGCGTGTTACCTACGGTAACTTCATTTTTGTCAGTCTGTCCAAAGGCGATGCCATCGATATTCGACGAATCAGTTGTGAATGACGCATACAACCTTTCTTCGAGGGGCAGTATTCTAAAAGTTACAGAGGCGCTACCGTCCAGCAGTTGCTTCACTCTAGGAATACCATCGGGCCATTTCGCAGGAAGTCACTCTATCACTAGGGCCATTTCCTCTACCCGGCGCTTCCCGGCGGCAATTGGGGTGGAAGGCGCATTCAAGCAGGCCAAAAGGCCTGTTCGGCTTTGCAGAGCCGAGCAGGTGAAGTATGCACGGCTACAGCACAGACTCTAGTGAAAGGAGGATCGTTCCTCTGCTGCTGGCGTTGTTGGCGATTGCTCTGGCGTGGGCATCGTCGAAACTTCTCGCTACCGCCCACCTCTCGGTCCCGTGGTGGCTAGATGCTCCTTCCAGCATGGCTTTCTACGGCGCGCTCTACGCCCTTTTCGACAGGTACCTCTGGCGGAACAGTCTGGTGCACAGATTGGGACTGGTACGCATCCCGAACCTCACGGGACGTTGGCGCGGTTATCTCGTGACGTCGTTTGACGGCCATGCGACGCGACACGATTTGATCATCCATATCTTCCAGAGTTGGACGCAAATCGTCGTGTACCTCACCACGCCCACATCCATGTCAAGCAGTTGCACGGCGGTCATTCAAGTCGACGACCCCGAAGGCGCCGTGTTGGTCTACCAGTATCAGAATCAGCCGCTGGCATACGCAATGAAAACGATGCACATGCACTATGGCACGGCTATGTTGAGAATCTCGAACGGCGGCTGTCTTGCTGGAGATTATTATGCAGGGCGCGACCGGCGGACCTTTGGCCGGATTTGCTGCCGTAGACAGTTGGGCAGCCCGAAGACGGACCCAGAATCCGTCCATACGGTGGGCAGAGCCACCGATTCCCTGGAACGAACTCGTCTCCCGCTGGAGCCAAAGTCGCGAACTCCTCGAAGAGAAGATTCGGAATTTTCCCATCGAGGATTTGGCGAAACAGGTTCTTGGGCGTGACAATCCTTACGAAATTATGATTCACGGAATCGTGGAACACGCGATTTACCATTCCGGGGAGATCGCGATGGTATTGAGCATGCTCCGGTCGCGATCCTTGTAGCGCCCGCCTCGCGGGCGCTCAGTGGATTATGAGTGTGACGATCAAACCCTAAGTCTCGATGATTCAATTGCCCTTACAGTTCGCCGACCCCCAAAAGCTATTTCTGAAAAGAAGACGTGCTTCCGGACCAACATGAAATATTGACTCTCCACACGTCCGGGCATAGCATCCTGCCAGAGTGTGAAGGTATTGGAGCGGAACCGGCCGATGCCTTTCGACTTGTTGGGGTCTCGGGTAGGCCTGGCAGGCCAGAGTCCCCTGCAGCGGTGACGCGATGCAAACTCCACGCACAAGGGTCTCCAGGACCAAGCGACAGCGATGGATGCACGCTGGCTCGATCCTCATTTCTTTTGCAGCCATCACCTTGCTCGCGACTGCGTTTGAAGCGCGCCTCTATAGCGGGCCATTGTCTTCCGTTTTGCTCACGCTCGTTCTCGTAGCTCTCTCTCTAGCTATTGTTTTGCATATTCGCTTTCTTCTGCTGGCTCGGCGTGAACACCGAGAGACGGCTAACGCGCTTGATGCTACCGAACGCGAATACAAATCCGTCTTCGATAGCACGCTGGATGGCATTGTAATTCTCGATGACCGGGGAGTTTGCCTCGAAGCCAATCCAGCAGCACTGAAGTTGTTTGGCGTCGACCACGACAATCTCGTTGGAATGCCGATCGAGAAGTTCTACGCCGGTGCGCGGGAATTCAAGGATGACTGGAATCAGTTCCTCGATCGCCGACACGAACACAGGGAGACACAGGTTTTGCGAGGCGACGGCGAGACGGTCTTCGTTGAATATACGGCGAAAGCCCACTATCTGCCTGGACGGCACGTTGCCGTGCTCCGTAACATCACCCGGAGAAAGCTGGCCGAAGCGGCATTGCGTGAAAGTGAAGAGCGGTTTCAGCAAATGGCCACGAACATCATGGAGATATTCTGGATGCTGGACACGGAGAACATGAAGGTCCTCTACGTCAACCGAGCGTATGAGACGATCACCGGTCGCTCCTGTGAGTCTCTCGAGGAATGCCCCAGGTCGTATGAAGAGGTCATCCATCCCGAGGACCGCGTCCGCGTTCTCTCCCGCCTGGGTGAAGCCGTTCAAACCGGCCGGCTCGACGAGGAATTCCGCATTACGAAACCGGACGGCGTGACCCGGTGGGTGTGGGTCCGCGGATTCCCGGTCCGCGATTCTGCCGGTATCGTCCGGCGGCTCGTGGGAACGGCACAGGACATTTCAGCGCGAAAATCCGCCGAAGAGGAGATCTCCCGGAACCTCGACAGGGCGGAGTCTGCGGGCGCGGAGGCCGACGCCTTTCGAAAGACAACCCTTGCGCTTACGCAGAACCTCAGCATGGACTACGTTCTGGACACGCTGCTGCAGTCTCTGCTGAAACTGGTTCCGTGTGAATCGGCTCGCGTCCTGCTCGTGGAAGCCAGCACGCATCTCTTCCTTGCGCGCGAGGTGCAAAGGGGCGAAACCAGCCGTCGCATTCCGAAGACGCCGGCAACTCTGGATGCCGAGGAGAGCGAGTTTCTGATGCACGTTCTCGCTGGCAGGAACAGCCTGCTCATCCCCAACACGGCGGAGGAGACACGCTGGGGCGCCTTCAAGGGGTTTTCCCATCTGCGCTCATGGTTGTGTGTCCCGCTTGTTGCGTCGCAACAGGTGCTCGGGCTACTTTCGCTCGGCGACACGCGCGCGTGGGCGTTTACGCCGGAACATCTGCGGCTGGCGAAGTCCCTCGCGATTCCTGCTGCGGTTGCGATTCAAAATGCCCGGCTTTACGAGCAAGCGGAGATTTTTCGCGCCGAACTGGAACAGCGCCTGGCCGATTTGGAGCAGGCCGAAAAGGTGCTTCGAGAAGTTCAGCACGGCAGGGGATTGGCCTAACTCCCTTCGAGTGGCTCTGTTGACATCCTCTTTGAGCGGACCGATGCCTCAGGCGGTAGATGTTGTAGGCCAGGCCGAGCAGCAGGGCTTGGCGGATCTGCGTGGCCAGGCTGCGCCCGGGTGCGCGCGAAGAGAGCTT
>Ga0210409_10000412_pt1 | contig 73082 bp, 61 predicted proteins | sample IncBWH17MmetaG_FD_161649 | JGI IMG/M metagenome (GOLD analysis project Ga0210409, IMG submission 161649) | Forest soil microbial communities from Barre Woods Harvard Forest LTER site, Petersham, Massachusetts, United States - Inc-BW-H-17-M | ecosystem: Environmental > Terrestrial > Soil >... | reverse complement strand
TGGCGCGAATGGCGAACAGCGTGGGAGTGACCCAGGTGCCATTTTTGCGGAAGATCTGCCAGAGCGCGGCGGCTTTCTCCGTTGAGAATGTGCGATTGGCTTCGTCGCGGATATCGCCGATGGCTTGCGCGTCATGTTTCACGCGGGCCAGGCGAAGTTTTTGGCGCATGGCGTCGCCCTGCGAAGAGCAATCGAAGGCCAGCGAGCTGTAGAAAATGTGCTCAATGCTTTTCTGGCCGGAGTTGGAGGCTTCGACGGCGGTCACATCGGAGGGAACATGGCCGACGAAAGTGATGCCGTCCTTGCGGGATTCTTCGGCGATGGCGAAGTAGGCGTCGCGCGGGACGTCGATAACTTTGATGAAGTCGGCGCCGCGCTCGCGGAGGCGCCGTACTGCTTCGCGGGCTTCTTCAGGCGTGGCGACGGCCAGCTCTTCGGGTTTCGTGGGAGCCGGCGCGGCTGTGGGGCGGCGCGGGGGAAGCAGCATGGGACCGCCGGCGACAATTTGCGGGCCGAGGAGCGCGCCGGCGGAGATTTCCCTGCGCCAGGATTCGAGCGCGTCAAGATCGCCCCCCATGTCGCGGATGCCGGTGATGCCGCTGGCGACGAGGAGCGGAAGAAGGACCTGGCGCGCCCAGGCGGGTGCGGCGAAAACTCCCGCGACGTGCGTGTGCATGTCCCACAAGCCGGGGATGAGAAATTTTCCGCGGGCGTTGATGATTTTCGCGCCTTTGGGAGCTGCGAGCGATCCGGAAGCGGCGATGGCGGTGATGGAGTCGCCGGTGATAACGACGGTCTGGTCCGTGCGAGCCACTCCGCCGGCGACGTCTATGACCGTGACGTGATCTAGGACCAGCACATTGGATTTTGCCGGACGCGCGGCGAATGAAGGGATCAGCAGGACCGCGGCTGTCAGCGCCGACCATAGAGAGCGGGTGTTCATGGACCCTCCCCGCCGCGCCCAGAGCGCCCGGAAGAATTCACGTGGCGGGCGGTTAGACGCGACAGCGGCGCGGGGAGGTAGCGCGCTGTGTCCGGCATGACCCGGAGGTTCGTCTGCGATCCACACACCGCATCCCGAAAATTCCCTCGGGACGCACAAACGGTGAATGTGTGACGATTAGAAAAAGGTATGGGTCTTTGTTTTGAACGACTTACGCCGAGTTCTAATGCCAGGATGTGACGATTAGAAAATTTGCAGTTCTTGAAAGCGCCCCGCACATGCAGGGCTGGGCGGGTCAGAGGCTGGCGGGAGCCTCGTTCGTCACGCATCGTCGGGAGTGGTTCGTCAGTTTCATAAGCTACAACCGGGTTCGACAATTTCCCCGAAGTGACTATGGCGCGCTTAAACGCGGATTGCAATGGTACGAAAGTGTCAATGATGCGGGGCAAGGCGCAGAAATAGGCTGGCGTGGAGCGCTCGCGGTCGAAGCTTGCGGCGGAAGGAGTTACTGGTTCGGCAGAGTTGGGACCAGGTGCGGCGTGAGCGACATCCTGCTTATTTCGCTGGTTTGACGAAGAGGGCGTCATCCATGGGGACGTTGTAATGTACTTCAGTGATTTGGACTAGGGCGGTCTGCCCGTCAAAAATTTCCAAGTTGCGAAATGGGATCTTCACGCCACCTACAGATCGATAATCCTCGGGGAAAGTTTGTAGGACCATCTGTCCCTCCGGCAGAGAATCTGTTTCGTCATGGCGAACCAACAGACCATTCTCACATTCGAAATAAAACCGAGCTTTGGAATATTCGTCCGGAGCATATTCGACGACGTAAGCGTTTCGACCTGACATCACCTCGATGCCTGAGACTCTCGCTCGATCCGGAAATTGGATCAAATGCAGGCGCGCGTAGAACTCGCAACGCCGTAGGCGCGCGGTCAGCTTCGCTCCCGTATACTCACGGAAGCCGCGAGCGTCCACAGTCCAAATGGACTTGCCGTCGCAGCCATCTCGTCTTTCCGATCCATCCGGAAGTGTAAGACCTTAGAGGCGTTTGTCAGGAGCCTTGCCAAAGAGCTTCATGGTCAAGATCGCGGGGTTGTCGTCCACGCTGGAACGCCGCCGATGGCGGTCTGATAGCGGTCCACAATTTCCTTTGCCGTTGGAAGGGACACTTGAGCCGGTGAAGCAGCCCCCCGAGATTAAAGAGCACCACACCCCGGAAGACCGGTCGCGAGCAGCGTTGCAATCAGGAGAGAGGTATTTGTAATAAACTCGATCACTCCCGGGTTTGGATCGTCGTGGTGATATCTCTACGCTGCCAACATAGACTCGATTGCGGCTTTGAGAGGTGACTAATTTGAAATACTTTAGTGAATGGTTAACCTCCGTGTGATGGCGCGCGGCTGGTTGATTGACGATGAGCCCCGTGTGTCGCGCCTACGGCGCTCGGGATGAATTTGAAACGTGGACCCCACCCTTACGGGTGGGGCTAAAATCTGCCGCGCCTACGGCGCTGGGGAATTGCCCGTGCCACCGCGCGGATGGGCATTTACTTCCGGCGCGAGTTTACCTACCATGTGCCGTGTCCTGGACTAGCCCCTGGGGGCCAACTACGTGCCAGTGCTGCCTGGCGCGAGAATAATTTCATGCCAAAAGCACCCCGATTAATGGTCATTGAACCGAGCGGCGTTCACCGCGAAGTGCCGTTGGCTGCTTCGCCGTTCCGCATCGGGCGGCAGGCGGGGAACGAATTGACGCTGCGCGACAACCGCATCAGCCGGCAACACGCGCAGATCCTGTCGGACAATGGCTCGTGGGTGCTGGAAGACATGGGCAGCCGTCATGGCACGTATGTGAATGGGGAAAAGGTGCTGAAGCACGAGCTGCAACCGCGCGACAAGATTGATTTCGGGATGGGGGATTCCTACCGGATCGTTTTCATCGGTGAGGGAGCGACGATCGAGGAGTTGGTGGAGCGGGTGGAAGCGCCGGCGCCCACGCAGGCGGGAACGCGCGAGCTGTATCACCTGGGCGTGCTTTTGGACGTGGCGCGAACGATGGGAACGGGCCTGTCGCTGGAGGATGTGTTGACGTCGGTGGTGGACGCGGCCATCAAAGTGACGCGGACGGAGCGCGGCGTGCTGCTGCTGGCGAACACGCCGGGGGCGGAATTGCAGATGGTGGTGGCGCGGGATGCGCAACGCGGAACGCTGCGGCCGGACACTTTGAAAGTGTCGCAGAGCGTGGTGAAGCGGGTGGCCACCACGCGGCGGGAATTGATTGTGAGCGACACGGGAGAAGATACCGGCGGTGCGACGGCGGGTGAAAGCGTGGCGCGCCTGGAGCTGCACACCATCGTGGCCATTCCCGTGGACAAGCTGCCGGTGATCGAGTCCCTGGACGCGACCATTTCGACGCGGCAGGGAGAATTGCTGGGCGTGCTCTATCTGGACAGCCACGTGCCGTCGAGCGCGTTTACGGACCTGGACCGCGAAGTTCTGCGGACGCTGGCGCGGGAAGCGGCGACGGTAATCGAAAACGCGCGGCTGTTTGCAGCCTCGCGGGCCAAGGCCAGGCTGGACCACGAAATTGAAATCGCCAGCGGAATCCAGAAGACGCTGCTGCCGAAAGCAATGCCGAAACTGCCGGACGTCGAGGTGACGGGCTCCACGCTCTCGTGCCATTCGGTGGGCGGGGATTGCTTTGACGTGATCCCACTGGGTGGCGGGCGGCACGGATTTTTCGTGGGAGATGTTTCGGGGAAGGGAATTTCTGCGGCGCTGCTGGCCACGCTGCTGCAAGGCGTGTTCTTCACCACCGCGGCAATGGATATTTCGCTGCCGGGAGTTTTTTCGCGGGTGAACCAATATTTGTGCGAGCGCAGCGGTGAGGATCGCTACGCCACGGTATTTTACGGAGTGCTCGACAAGATGGGGCGGTTTGAATATGTGAACGCTGGACACGTGCCGCCGCTGCTGCGGCACAAGTCGGGAGCGCTCGAGGGATTGGGGTCTGCAAATTTCCCGGTGGGAATGTTTGTGGAAGCGGAATATCAGAGCGCGCGCGTGCAACTGGAGTCCGAAGATTTTCTGGTGATTTACACGGACGGAGTTTCGGAAGCGGCGAATCCGCAGAACGAAATGTTCGAGGAGGCACGGCTGCGGAAGATTCTGGAAAGTTTTACAGGCCAGACCGTGGATGAGCTGGCCGACGCCATCCGCGCGGGGATGCGGGCGTTCACCGAAGGCGCACCCCAGTCGGACGACATCACCATCCTGGTGGTGCAGTACAAAGGCCAGCCTGCATGAAAAAGAAGGCCACCACGCGGGAAACGAAGGCAGCGGCGTCGCCGCTGCAAATGCTCGAGCAGGTGTTCGCGGGACTGAACCCCGAGACGGAGCCGGGCGAGCTGGCGCAGCAGATGGTGCGCGTGTTGACCGCGCCGGGAAGATTGCAAGGCGCGCGGCTGTGGCGCGTGGTGAACGGTGAGCCGTTGGTGTGGCACGAAAGCGGCTCGCTGCCGGCGGCCAACGCGTCGCACATGGAAGAAATCCTGCGGGGGAAGAAAGCGGCGCGGACGAACGGGCGAAGCACGGCATGGACGCTGGGGCGCGGAAATTCGCCGGTGGGTTTGCTGGAGGCCGCGGCGAAAGGCAAGTTGGACGAGCCGACCGAGGAGTGGCTGCACCTGTTCCGGCAATATGCGGAAGTCGCTCTGGAGAGCAGCGAGCGGCGGAACGCAGTCATCGAACTGTCCACGATTGTGGAGGCCACCAAGCGGCTGAACTCCACGCTGGACCTGGCCGAGTTGCTGAACATTATTCTGCAACTGACGACGCGGCACACGGGAGCCGAGCGCGGGACGGTGTTCCTGGTGGACCACGAGAAGAACGAAATATGGTCGCTGGTGGGGATCGGCCTCGATCAGCAGGAAATCCGGCTACCCATCAGCAAGGGAATTGCGGGGTGGGTGGCGCAGCATGGCGAGACGGTGAACCTGGCGGACGCGTACACGGATCCGCGGTTCGAATCAGAAGTGGATCTGCGGCTGGGGTTCCGGACGAAATCGCTGCTGGCGCTGCCGATTCGCAACAAGGATGGCGCGACGATCGGCGTGCTGCAATTGTTGAACAAGAAGACCGGACCATTCACCCACGCGGACGAGACCATGCTGCGGGCGATTTCTGATCACGTGGCGCTGGCACTCGAAAATGCGCAACTGCACCGCGAGCTGCTGCACAAGCAGCGCATGGAGCGCGACCTGGCCCTGGCGCGGAGCATTCAACAGGGATTGCTGCCGGAGCGGCCGCCGCAGCTCGAGGGGTTTGATATCGCCGTGTCGCACAAGCCATCGCTCGAAGTTGGCGGAGACTATTACGATTTCATCCGCATGGCACCGGACACGACGCTGATGGTGGTGGCGGACGTGGAGGGCAAAGGCGTGGGTTCGGCGATGGTGATGGCCAATCTGCAGGCCACGCTGCACGCGTTGCTGGCGCACCTGCATTCGCTGGAGCGATTGGTGGAATCGTTGAACGACATGATCCTGACGGACACGCGCGGACAGAAATTTATGACCATGTTCGTCGCGCTGCTGGACCAGCCGCACCGCACGCTGCATTACGTGAATGCGGGACACGTTCCGCCCGCGGTGGTGCGCGCCAACGGCAAGGTGGATTATCTGTGCGAAGGCGGCATGGTAGTGGGGCTGTTTCCCAGCGTGCACTACGACCGCGGGCACGTGAAGATGGAGCCGGGCGACGTGTTCGTGGGCTGCACGGACGGAATCACGGAAGCGATGGATGTAAATTCGGACGAGTTTGGGCGCGAGCGGCTGGCCGAGCTTGTGGGACGCGAGCGCGCATTGCCGGCGCAGGAGATTGTGCAGTCGGTGCTGACGGAAGTGGATCTGTTTTCACGCGGCGGGACGCATGAGGATGACCGCGTGATTCTGGTGCTTAAGGTTGTGTAGCGGCGGCCTGCTTCAATTCTTCTGGATATTTTAAGTTTACCGCTTCAGAGACTTTCCTCAGGGGCTGAAGCCCATGAAATCGGAGGCTGGAATGTCGAAGCTAAAGCTCCGACCCCCTAAATGTCTTTGTAGAGGCGAAATCCTTCCTTAGTGGTTCTCGGGAAATTTCTCAAATAGCGCGATGGTGCGGCGTTCGTATTCGGCGGGAGCGCGGCCGAGGGCGGAGGCGTGCTCGGCGCTTTTGACGACCCACAATTCTTTCGGGCCGGTGGCGGCGTTGTAGATGCGCTCGGCGTGGCGGCAGGGGATGCGGCGATCGCGCGTGCCGCAGATGAGCAAGACCGGAAACGGGCAGGCGGCGACGGCTTTTTCGGGTGAGACATCTTCGGGATTGAAGCCGCCTTCCTTTTGCACAGAGCTCATCGCTGAATTGACAGCCGGGCGAAACAAGGATTTTCCGAGCCAGGAGCCGAGAGAAAGGCCGGCGTAGTCGTAGCTGACTTCGCGCAAATCGGCGAAGGGATCTTCGGCGACGACGGCCTGGATGCGCGGCTCGACGGCGGCGGATTGCAGGGCGATGGCCGCGCCCATGGAGACACCTAGCGCGTACAGGTGGCGGACTTTTTCGCCCGCGTAGAGGGCGTCAGTGATGGCGACACTGTCGTTGCGTTCCTTCCAGCCGAATGTGGCCATATCGCCGCTGCTTTCTCCCTGGGCGCGCGAATCCATCATCACCAGGCTGTATCCGTGCCGCAGCAGGAATTCACCGTGGCCGGAGCAGCCGGTACGATTGTCGGCGATGCCGTGGTAGAGCAGGACCCAGTCGCCGTTGGGCGGGCGCGGACGGACTTTCCAGCCGCGTAGTTCGATGCCGTCGGAGGCGCGCACGACGAAATCTTCCTTCGTCGCGTGAGTATCCTCAAGCATCTTCTCGGCCCATTTCATTCGGTCGGAGTTCAGAGGCAGGCGGTAGGGATGCAGGATTCCGCCGCCAATCGAGCCGCCAACAAACGCGGCGAGCACGGGGGCGAGGAGCAGCAAAACGGCGGCAAAATAGAAGGAGCGTCGCATTGGCGTGAACACATAAAGGATACGCAGGCGAATGGTGCGATGTTGCAGCCAAAAACACGAACGTACAATTTAAGGTACCTTGCGGGTTCAGGAGCCGGTGGAGGCGTAGTGGCGCGTGCCGATATTCCACAGAGTGACGGAGAGGATCAGGAAGACGACCGCGACGATGGGGACGAGCGGAGCGTATTCGGGGCTGACGGTACGGCCCAGGAGACGAACGCTCGGATAGTAGGAAGCCAAGCCGAAGGGGATGATCCAGCACAGGAAGAACTGCACCACGCCGCTATAAATCGAGAGCGGGTAGCGGCCAAAGGCGATGACGTTCCAGACCGGAGGATGGACGCCGATGCGGTCTTCCCAGAAAAAGGAGACGGTGCTGAGCATCAGGAAGATGGAGACGTAAATTACGGAGGCGCAGATGCCGAAGAAAAGCAGCGTGGCCACCTTGGCTGGTGACCAATGTATGCCCAGGCGGATGGAGGCCCAGGTGATGCAGAAAATTCCGGTGGCGACTTCCTGCAGCGATTCAATCCGGAAGGTTTCGAACAGCACTTGGAAGAGCGAGGAGACCGGGCGCAGCAGCACGCGATCGAATTTTCCTTCGATGATGTAGTTGTTGCCGAAGTCGTAGAGATTGAGGCTGATGACGTTGAACAGGCCATAGGGAATCTGAGTAAAGCCCCAAAGGAAGACGACTTCTTCCAAGCGCCAGCCGGCGAGCTGCGTGGATTTCTGAAACAGGATGACGACGAAGCCGAGAGAGAAAATGGTGGCGGCCATGCTGGTGGCTACGCTGATGAAAAAGTCGGCGCGGTAGCTGATGCGCACGATGGCGTACTGGGTGAAGTAGTCGAAGAAGAGCAGGGCATGGCGCTTGGCGGCTGCCGCCAAAGCAGACAGACCGGAATGCTGGTCTGAGATTGTCACCGTCGTGGCGTCCGGCAAATGCTTCCCTTCCCCTGAAAAAGTCAAAACCGACACAGGCTGAAGCCGGTGCTACTAACCCCCGTGAATGGTGATCTTGCGCGAGGCGCGTTTCCACCAGAGATGCGCCAGCAGGAGCAGGATGAAAACCCAGAGCCACTGCGTGGCGAGGGCGCGCAGGGCCGCGGGGCGGTCGAGCTTGCCGAGATAAATCTGGAGCGGCGTGTAGGCGATATGTTCGAACGGTAGTACGGCCATGATGCGCTGCAATTTTGCTGGGAAAAAGGAAATGGGAATCAGCAGGCCGGAAAGCAGCTCGATGAGCCAGTATTTGGCGCGGATGAGGGCGAGGATGGATTTCAGCGGAATGGCGCAGGTGCCGATCATGAAATTGATGGCGCCCATGAGGAAGAAGCTGCCGATCACGCCCGTGAAGAATAGCGCGAAGTCTTCCACGGAAGCCGGGCGCAGGACGGGAAAGACGAACGCGACAACAATGGCGGTAGGCAGCGTGAGCAGTCCGAGGCGGAATGCAGATTCGCCCATGGCGCGGGAAATCCACATCCACTGAACAGAGACGGGCTTGATCAGGTCCATGGCGATCTTGCCTTCGATCACTTCGTAGGCCATCTCCTGGTCGATGGTGTTCCAATAGAACGAGCGAATGATCCAGCCGACGCTGACGTAGGTGATGATTTGCGGCAGGGTGTAGTCCGCGATCGACGGCGCGGAATGAAACACGGCGGTCCAGATGAAGTAGTACACCGTGACGTTCAGGAAATAAGTGATGATGCCGGTGAAGTAGCGCAGGCGGAAGGCCAGGATGTTGACGAAGCCGACGCGCGAAAATTCCGCGTAGGGGACCAGGGCATCGCGGAGGGCGCTCATCGTGAACTGCCCTTCGACTGGTTGAGCCTCGACCTGGTCCATAGTGGATAGACGGGCGCGAGGGCCGGGCGGAAGCAGGTGGGAAAAGAAAATTGTAGCGTTGGGACCGTCATCTCACTCGTGACCGCCGGAAAATGTGTCGGCGCAAATTATTCAGCCGCCTTGCTCGCGAGGGTTTCAACAATCGCAATGTTTTGGAGCAGCGTGGCCGGGAAATCGTGGCGCTGCTGCAAGTACGCTGGACTGTTGTAGGAAACCCAGGATTTTCCCTGGGCATCCTGCCAGACGAGAATTTTGAGAGGCAGATCGATGGCGCTGGTGGGCGAGGCGAGCATCAGCGGCGTGCCTGCTTTGGGATTGCCGAAGATGAGCAGTTTCGTGGGATTCATTTTCAGGCCGGCTTTTTCCGCTTCGCCGCTGTGATCGACCACCACGAACAGCTTGACGCCTTTCGCCGCCAGGATGGCCTGAACCATCTGCACCGTTTCGTCGACGGAATGATGGCCGGGGATGGTGACGATGCCGTTGTCCGGATTTGCTGTCATTGGGGCCTCCTGCTTCGTGATTGCGTTATTTAATTGCGCGGGCTTGTGGCTGGAGACGAGGTAGATGGCCATCGCAAGCCCAACGACAGCCAGAATGAGCGCGACAGCAATTGCCAGCCGAGAGGGGCGATTATATCCGATTCCTCCTCGGTTGACGTCCTGGACGAGATGAAGGTGGTTGAGCGTGCAGAAGATGTTGACGATGACCCCCAGAACGATCAGGGCGGTGCCGAACCAGAAGGACAAGCCATACGACGGAACGTGGAATTTCACCTGGCCAAGCTGCAGCGCCTCGAGGAACAGCCCGAAGCGGGCCACCACGAAGCCGAAGCCCATGAGGGCGAGGCCGGTGCGAATCCAGGCGAGAAAGGTTCGTTCGGCGGCGAGGAAATCGCTTGGACCGCTGGGGGGTTTTTCTGGCATCGGATTACTTCCTCCGCCGCGAGCGGATGATACACCGGTGCCGTGGTTTACAGAAGCCGCGCGGGGGTAAGACTAGACGCTGACTTCAAGCTGGGCCTGACCGGCGTAGATGCGCTTGACGATTTCTTCGATGGGCTCGTCTTCGATCAGCAGGTCGCGGACTTCGACGGCGGAGAGAATCTGGCGAATGAGGTCGGAAGTGGAGACTTTCACGCGGTCGAAGCGGATGCGGTAGGTGAGCTCGTCCACCTGCTCGGCTTCCAGGCCATCGCGGCAGAAGTCATTGATGTGCGCGGCCTGTTCGCGGTCCTTGAGGACGAATTTGATTTGCTTGGTGCGCAGCAGGCGCTGTTTGAGGTCGGCCAGCGGGCCGTCGTAGAGGACGCGGCCGTGATCTATGATCATGATGCGGCGGCACAACTCCTCGATGTCGTCGAGGTCATGCGTGGTAAGCAGAACGGTGGTGCGGAATTCGCGATTGATGGCGCGCAGGAATTGGCGGATGTGATCTTTGGCGACCACGTCGAGGCCGATGGTGGGTTCGTCGAGGAACAGCAGCGGCGGATTGTGGAGCAGCGCGGCGGCCAGGTCACAGCGCATGCGCTCGCCGAGCGAGAGCTTGCGAACGGGCGTGTGCAGGTAGTCGCGGATATTCAGAATCTCGTTGAAATGCTCCATTCGTGCGTCGAAATCGCGCTGCGGCACGTCGTAGATGCGGCGCATCAGCTTGAAGGATTCGATGACGGCGATGTCCCACCAGAGCTGGGTGCGCTGGCCGAAGACCACGCCGATGGTCTTGACGTACTGACGGCGCTGGCGGTGCGGGACGTATCCATTGACGCGGATATCGCCGCCCGAGGGGACCAGGATGCCGGTGAGCATTTTGATGCTGGTGGATTTTCCGGCGCCGTTGGGGCCGATGTAACCGACCATTTCGCCGCGCTCGATGGAGAAGCTGACACGATCGACGGCGGCTACAGTCTTGTAATCGCGGACGAAGAGATTCTGAATGGAGCCCCAGACACCTTCGCGGCGGTGGAAGGTGCGGAAATGTTTGCAGAGGTCGTGAACGTAGATGAGGGAGTCTGGGCTCATGAATGTGTGAATTCTAGCATTTGGACAGGTCCGGGAGGCGAGAGCACGACGAGGAAGGCTGCACCGACTGGCGCAGCCGGCCATCAGCGGCTAAAGCCGCCGGTTGCATTCCCACGGGACGGCACGACTAAAGTCGTGCCCTGACGAACCGCATGGCATTGTCACTCCCCCATTACTTTGACGAGGATGCGCTTCGGGCGTAAGCCGTCGAGTTCGACAGAGAGGACGGATTGCCAGGGGCCGAGGTCGAAGCGTCCTTCGGTGAAGGCCACGATGGCCTGGTGGTGGAGAAGTAGGCTCTGGAAATGGACCGAGGCGATGCTTTCGAAATGGCCCTTGTGTTTGAAGTCGTCACGGGCGGGAGCGAGCTTGTTGAGCCAGGCGTCGAGGTCTTCGAGCAGGCCGGGCTCGTCGTCGTTGACAATGACGGCGGAATTGGAGTGCAGCGAGGAGACCAGGATGATGCCGTCGCGGAAGGAACTTTTTTCCATGGCGGCTTTAATTTGTGAGGTGATGTTGAAGACCTGCCGCGTTTGCGTGGACTGCAGGGTGATGTGTTCGTTGTAAATCTTCATCCCTTGTGGCAGGTGGAGCAGTGCTTGGCGTCAATGTGGTCCATGGTGACTTCGAACATGTTGTTGCAGCCGATGCAGACGCGGTGGATTTTGACCGGCGGCTTTGCGCCAGGTTTGGGCGCGGCGGCTGAATCGGAATGCTGGGCCTGCGGTGTGTCGCTCATGGCGGGATTTTAACATGAAGTTGCGATTCAAGCGGTCGCGCCGCGGTCAAGAATCTGACGCACACGGGAGACGATATCAGCGATGCGCACGGGGCATATAAAACCTCTGCGGCGCCTTGGACACTTGCCGGTGGGAGAGGGATTTTCTCCGCGCGCGAAGCAATGAGGATGGTTGGTACGCGCGCGATTAGCTTTTGAACGGCAGGATCGGCGGCGATTTCAGTGGTGGCTTCGAGCACGACGGCTTGCGGCATCTGGCCTGAAGCGATGGCGCAGCTCACATCTTCCGCCGATTCCATGCCGAGGGCGTCAACGCCCGATTCGCGGAGTTCGGCGCGAACGGCAGTGCGCAGTGTCCAATCGCGGGCGATCACTAAAACGACTGCCATCTTGTTGCCTGTGGATAGCATCCCATAAATGTAGGGTAGGCTACACGCCGGCAGGGGATTAGATAGGCAAGCACCAAACGGCTCTGTTACAATTTTGAGACGCTGGGGGAGGCTGCGCTCCTGCGCGGCCCATCATGGCAGAACACAAGAAGCGAAAATGGATCGTCCTTGGCCTGGCCGCGGGGCTGGCGGTATTGGTGCTGGTGGTGTTGGCCAGCCGCGGGCAGGCGCCCGCTGTGCCGATGGCCAGCGTGGGGCGCGACGATTTGAGCGCCACAATTACCAGCAACGGGAAAGTGGAGCCGATTACTGCGACAGTGGCGCGAGCGCAATTTCCTGCATTCGTCGAGAAAATGCTGGCCACTGAGGGGCAGCCGGTTCACCGGGGACAATTGATATTGACGCTGGATGCGGCGGACGTGCGCGCGCAATTGTCGCAAGCGCGCGCGAATCTGCTGGCGGCGCGAACGGATTTGCAAAACGCGCGCGCCGGCGGACCTCCCGATGAAGTGGCGCAGATTCAAGGCGACCTGCAAAAGGCGCAGGTGACGGTCGCAAACCTCGAACGCACGCAGCAGGCGTTGGAACAGCTTGCCGCCAAACAGGCAGCCACGCAAGACGAAGTGGCGCAAAACCGAGCGGTGCTGGCCGAGACGCGCGCGAACCTGGAGAGTCTGCAACAACGCAAGACGGCACTGGCGCAGAGGGCCAGGGTCACAGTTGAGAGCGCCGGGTTGCGCGAGCGCGAGGCGCAGAGTCAAGTGCGATCGCTCGAAGAGAAGGTGCGCTCGGCCACGGTGACGGCTCCCGCGGACGGGACGCTGTATTCACTGCCGGTACATGCAGGTGACTATGTGAAATTGGGAGACGTGCTGGCGGAGATGGCGGACCTGCGGCATGTGCGGGTGCGGGCGTTCGTGGACGAGCCGGACCTGGGCTGGCTGGAGCCGAACCAGGGGGTGCAAGTGAGCTGGGATGCCAAGCCGGGGCGCGTGTGGGCCGGGCGGACGGAGACCGTTCCGAAGCAAGTGGTGGCGCGCGGGACGCGCAGCGTCGGCGAACTGCTGTGCTCGGTGGACAATGACAAACTGGAGTTGCTGCCGAATGTGAACGTGGAGGTGCGCATCCTGGTGCAAACGCGTAAGGGAGCGCTGGCGATCGACCGCTCGGCGGTGCATTTCGAAGCGGGCAAGCATTTCGTATTCGCGTTTGACGGCGAGAGAATTCACCGGCGGGATATTTCCGTCGGCGTGGCCAGCACTTCGAAGTATGAACTGGTCGCCGGGCTGAAGGAAGGCGAGCGAGTGGCGTTGTCCGGAGACCAGGACCTGCGGGATGGAATGGATGTGCGCGCTGCCGAGGGCAAATAAGAGTGCGGCGCACACGCCCGGCAGCAATCATCTCCATGCTGGCATTCGCGCTGATCGCGGCGGTTCTCACCATCCCGGCAGCGCTTTCCGCAGGCGATATCTCCGGCATTCTCCAGGCGGCCGAGCGGCAGTTTAATTCCGGAAATTATTCCAGCTCGATCACCACGCTGCAGTCCGCAGTTACACAAAATCCGAACAGCGCCGAAACATTCTACTGGCTGGGCCGGAATTATTACGAGCTGCGCGACTACGACAACGCCATCGCCAACGCCGAGAAATCGGTGCAACTGGACCCGAAAAATTCCCTCTACCACATGTGGCTGGGCCGGGCGTTTGGCGGAAAGGCCGACCGCGAACGCAGCTTCTCCATAGCAAAAAAAGTGAAAAAGGAGTTTCAGGAGGCGGTGCAACTGAATCCGTCGAACCTGCAGGCGCGTCGGGACCTGGAGGAATATGATCTGGACGCGCCGTGGATCGTCGGTGGCGACAAAGACGAAGCCAAGGCGCAGGTGGAATCGATTGCTGCCATTGATCCAGTAGAGGGCCACCTGGCGCGGGCGACCCTGTACGTGGAGTCGAAGAAGCCGGAACTGGCCGAAGCGGAATACCAGGAAGTGATGAAGGCGAAGCCGAATCGGTTGGACCCCTACTTGGAAGTGGCGACTTTTTATCTAAAGCGTGGAAAACCTACCGATGCGGAAACCGCTATTCAGGCGGCGGCGCAGACAAGCCCGAATGATGCGCGACTGAATTTTTATCGCGGCGTGTCGAGGGTAGTGGCCGGCATAGAACAACCCCGCGCCGAGGAATATTTGAAATCGTATCTGGCCAGCACACCGGACCGCAGTGACTGGCCGACCCATGCGTCGGCGCGAGACTGGCTGGGGCGGCTGTACGAAGCCGAGGGCAAACGGGCGGAGGCGGCGGAGCAATACCGGGCGGCGCTCCAACTAGATCCCAGCCGCAAAGACACCAAGACACGGCTGCAACAACTGGAAAAGAAATCACGCTAAGGGCAGGAGCGGCCGGAAACTCGCGCTGCCTTGCCGGCATCTGAAGTCTGGTGACACCTTCCATGGCCAATCTGCGAAACATGCCAATCCTGTGGGGCGAGACCTGGAGCCTGGCCATGGAGGCTCTGCGCGCGAATAAAGTGCGCGCCATGCTGACGATCCTGGGGGTGATTATCGGGAGCGCCTGCATGGTGCTGGTGGTGACCGTGGCGCTGGCCGGCAAGCACTACGTGATGGCGCAGATTGAAGCGGTAGGCGCGAACCTGATCAACGCCGAGCACATGGGTAGCGGCCCGCACCGGGATGCCGACGAGATCAGCCTGGCGGACATGGAGGCGGTGAGAGATAGCATTCCGCATGTGCGTGAAGTGGCGGGCTCGCTGAACATCCCCATGCCGGTGGTGGTGAACGGCGAAGAGCATCCCGTCAACCTGGTGGGCGTGACGGAAGGATTTCAGAAAATTCGAAACTTCGCCATGGTGCGCGGACGGTATTTCGACCAGGACGACTTGAGGACGGTCAGCAAAGTTTGCCTGTTGACGGAGCCGCTGGCGGCTGGGGTGTTTCCCTCGGACGATCCGACCGGCAAGGAAATACGAGTTGGAGAGCTGCAGTTCACGGTGATCGGCGTGTTTCGCGAGCGGCTATCCACGTTTGGGCAGACGGAAATCACCCGCGAGTCGCTCCTGGTCCCTTTTCCCCTGATGAAGGTGTATGCAGGAGACCAGTACATCAAGACGTTTTACATACAGGCGGAACGCCCGGAAGATGTGCCGGGTGTAACCGCGCAAGTGAAAGAATTGCTGGAAAGCCGCCACCGGCCCGGAGTGGAGTATCGCGTGGAGAACTTGACGGGAATTCTAGAAACGGCGCAGACCATCTCCACCGCGTTGAGCATCGTGCTGATCCTCGTGGCGGTGATCGCGCTGACCATCAGCGGCATCGGCATCATGAACATCATGCTTATTACCGTGACGGAGCGGACGCGGGAAATCGGCATTCGCAAGGCGCTGGGGGCGCCGCACGATGCCATTCTTTACCAATTTCTGCTGGAGGCGTTGATCCTCAGCGGGACGGGGGCGGTGATTGGAATCCTGATCGCTGTATTGATACCGGCGATTGGTAACTTTCTAATCGGATTTTTCCCGGTGCCCACGGATATTGGCATTCCGGTGTCGTGGATCTCCGTGGTTCTGGCGTTCATAGTATCCTGCTCGACGGGATTGCTGTTCGGATACCTGCCCGCCAACCGGGCAGCGAAGCTGCATCCGACGGAATCGCTACGCTATGAATAAGAAAGCTTGGACAGCCGGGAGCCTGACAGCAATTCTGGCGCTGGTGTCCGTGAACACGGTGCGGGCGCAGGACGCGGACAAACTCACGCTGCGCCAGGCGGTAACGCTGGCGCTGCAAAACAGCCGCGAGCTGGCCCTGGCCCGCGTGCAATACACGGTAGCAAAGAACGCGGCAGGCGTGGACCGGGCCGAATTTCGTCCCAACCTGTATACCGGTTCGGGCGCGGCATACACGAACGGATTTCCGGCCACTCCGAGCGGGCAGGCACCGTCGGTGTTCAATTTGTCGTACACCCAGGCGTTGTTTAATCTGCCCCTGCGTGGTCAGTTGAAAGCTGCCGAAGATCGCGCCGAGAGCCAGCGGTTGGAAGTGGAGCGCACGCGCGGGGTAGTGATCGTGCGCACCGCGTCGGCGTACCTGGAGCTGGCCAAGGTGCGGCATTCGCTGGAGCTGCTGCGCGGCGAAGAGGCCAGCGCGGAGAAGATTCTGGGAGTGACGCGCGAACGTGCCGCGGTGGGGCAGGAACTGCCCATCGAGATCACCCGGGGAGAGCTGATATTAGCGCGGTCGCGGGAGAGAATCATCCACCTCGAAGGGCGCGATGAAATTCTGAGCCAGCAAATTCGCAATCAGACGGGAATGGCCGACGGCACGACTGTGGCGGTGGAGACCGAGGCGCCGGCTTTCGCGACTGAAGACCAGGAGCGCGAGGTGGTCAGCCAGGCGTTGCAGAGCAGCCTGTTGATCAAGGAAGCGGAATTCGAGCGCACCGCACGGGAACACATCTGGAAAGGAGAAAAAGGCGGCTACTGGCCGACGGTGAGCGCCGTCATGCAGTACCAGGTGCTGGCGCAATTCAACAACTACAACCAATTCTTCCGCCCGGGAAGTTTTCAGCGCAACAACATCACCGTGGGCGTGGACGTGCATATTCCGCTGTTCAGCGCGAAAACCTCCGCCAGTGTCAGGCTGGCCAAGAGCCAATTGCAGGAATCCGAGATTGCCCTGGGCACCAAGCGGCAGCAAGTGAGCCTGGAAGCGCGGCAGAAAGCGCGAAACGTGCGCGAGCTGGATGCCAGCCGGGAGGTGGCGCGGCTGGACCTGAAGCTGGCGCAGGAGTCGTTGCAACTGGTGCAGGCAAAATTCGACCAGGGACGGGCCACGCTGCGGGATATCGAGCAGGCGCGCCTGGACGAAAGCGACAAATGGGTGGCGTTCCTGGACGCGGATTTTGCGCGGCAGCAGGGGCAATTGACGCTGCTGGAGGCCACCGGGCAATTGGCGAAAGTGTTCCAATAATAGGGGTGCTGGAAACGTTGACTTGGGCCTATCTGCGAAATCGAGTAAAATAAGCTGTTTGCGTAATTTTGGGTTGGTGCAAGCACACGCTGCTGAGGGGGTACCAATTAATGCCGTCCGTCATGAAGACGCTGTTCCTAAATCCGCCGAGCTTTGAAAAGTTCGACGGTGGGGCCGGATCGCGCTGGCCTGCTACGCGCGAAATTGAATCCTACTGGTACCCGGTCTGGCTGGCGTACCCCGCTGGAATGCTGCCGGGCAGCCGCCTGCTGGACGCGCCTCCACACGGCATCACACCTGCACAGGCAGTGGCGACCGCACTGGATTACGAGTTTGTGGTGCTGTTCACCTCCACGGTGGGATTTTTCAGCGACCTGCGCATGGCCCGGGCGATGAAGGATAAGAAACCGGACCTGAAGATTTGCTTCGTGGGCCCGCAAGTGCAGATCAAGCCGGCGGAAAGCCTGCTGGCCAGCGCGGATATTGATTTTGTGGTGCGCGGAGAATTCGACCACGCCGTGGTGGAGTATGCCCAGGGCAAGCCGCTATCCGAGATTCTGAATGCCAGCTACGTGAAGGACGGCAAGGTGGTGCACAATCCGCCGCGGCCGCTGCTGCAGACCGAAGAACTGGACGCCCTGCCTTTTGCCACCGACGTGTACCAGCAGAACTTGACGGTTGAGAAGTACAACGTGCCGTTCCTGCTGCACCCCTACGTTTCGTTTTACACCGCGCGCGGATGTCCGGCGCTGTGCACCTTCTGCCTGTGGCCGCAGACGCTATCCGGGCACGCCTGGCGCGTGCGCGGAACCGAAGCCGTGGCGCGGGAATTCAAGCAGGCGCACAAGATGTTCCCGCAGGCCAAGGAATTTTTCTTCGACGACGACACATTCAATATCCGAAAGGACCGCGTGCTGGCGCTGTGCAAGGAGTTCAAGCCGGTGGGGTTCCAGTGGTCCTGCACCGCGCGCGTGCACAGCGATTACGAGACGCTGAAGGCCATGGCCGATGCCGGGGCGCGACTGCTGATTGTGGGATTCGAATCGGGCGACCCGCAAATCCTGAAAAACATCAAGAAGGGCGCGACGGTGGAGATGGGCCGCACCTTCGTGCAGAACTGCAAAAAGGTCGGCATCCGTGTGCACGGCGACTTCATCATCGGATTGCCCGGTGAGACCAAGGAAACCATCGAAAAAACCATCAACTTCGCCAAGGAGCTGGACTGCGAGACGATTCAAGTCTCCATGGCGCACGCCTATCCCGGCACCGAGCTGTACGACCAGGGCATGCGTGAAGGATTCCTGGCTACCGAGGCGGTTACCGACGCAATGGGGCACCAGTTGCCGCACCTCGAGTATCCCGGGCTTACGCGCGAGTACATGGTGAACGCCGTGAACCGGTTCTACGATGAATATTACTTCCGGCCGCGCGTGGCCTGGCGCATCGTCCGCGATGCGTTGTGGGATGGCCATGAACGCAAGCGCCTGTTCCATGAAGCGGTGGACTTCATGAAACTGCGCGCCGACCGCCGGCGAGTGGCGAAGAAGGGCGTGCAGAAGAAAGTTCTCGTCAACGTGCCCATGGAGCCGCGCCACACCGTCGAAGCCGTGCACGAAACCCAGAACGCATGACGTCTTCCGCAGGGCTGCATTTCAAGACCTACGCGCTGATTTTCATCATGGTCATTTTTGGCCCGCTGGGAGACGTATTGCTCAGCAAGGGGATGAAAGACGTCGGCGCGATTACCAGCTTCCGGCCCGCCGATTTGGCCCACGTCTTTTCCACGGCGTTCACCAGCGTAACAATCTGGCTGGGTGTCGGGTCGCTGCTGACGTTTTTTGTCGCTTACACGCTGGTGCTTTCCTGGGCGGATTACAGCTACGTGCAGCCGGCTTCGGCGATTGCTTATGGAATCGTGGCGCTGCTCGGATATTTTGTGCTGGGAGAAGCGGTGACGCCCACGCGATGGATCGGTGTGCTGATCATCTGCCTGGGAGTATTGATCGTGGGACACACGCCGCCGCGAACGACGGAGCACCGCTGATGGTTCTGGAAATCACCTTGCTGCTTTTGATCGTGATCCTGGGAACTGTGGGGGAGTTGTTCCTGGCGCGCGCGATGAAGACAATTGGAGAAGTGCACGACTTCCGGCCGCGCGCGCTGCTACACGTGTTCTGGCGGGCGCTGGGCGTGGGATGGATGTGGGTTGCGCTACTGATGATGACCGCGGCTTTTTTCTCGCTGCTGGCGATGCTTTCGCTCGAAAATGTCAGTTTCGTTGTACCTGTCACAGCGCTGAGCTATGCCGCCGGGGCGCTGGGCGGAAAAGTCTTCCTGGGCGAGCGGGTGGCGCCGCTGCGCTGGGCCGGTGTTTTGCTGGTGTGCATCGGCGTGACGCTGGTCTGGATCGGCAAAGGCTAAGTGTGTGACGCTCTGGACGGTGATTCGATGGGCGCTTCTGCTGCTGGCCCTCGCGCCGTTCGCTTACTACCTGGTTGCGATTGTCGCCGCGCGCCGGTTTTTTCGGACACTCGCTCCCGCACTTGATTCTCCTGCATTCATACCTCCCGTCAGTATTCTGAAACCAATCTACGGCCTGGACCGCGAAGCGTATGAAAATTTCTCGAGCTTCTGCCGCCAGGACTACCCGGAATTTGAAATTCTATTTTGTGTGTCGGATTTGCAGGATCCCGCCGTGCCGGTGATCCGTAAATTGATTGACGATTTTCCGGAACGCTCCATCCGGCTATTGATTGGCGCGGACAAGCTGGGCGTAAGCGACAAAGTGAACAAGCTGTGCCGGATGGTGCGGCAAGCGCGTCACGACGTGGTGATCGTGAGCGACAGCGACGTGCGCGTGGAACCGGGATTTCTCCGCGCGGTGGTCGCGCCCTTCCGCGATCCCAAAGTCGGCGGCGTCACCTGCCTCTACCGCGGGCTGACGGATGGGTCGCTGGCGGCGGACATCGAAGCTGTTGGGAACAGCACGGATTTTGCAGCGGGAGTGCTGGTGGCGTGGCTGCTTGGAGACCTCGATTTCATTCTCGGAGCAGTGATGGCCACGACCAAGAAGCATCTGGCGGAAATCGGTGGCTTCGAGACCCTGGTGGATTATTTCTCGGATGACTACGAACTCGGCAATCGCATCGCGGCCCGCGGGTATCGTGTGGAGTTGAGCACGTTTCCAGTTTCGATTGTGTACCCGCATCAGAGTTGGGCCGATGCTTTTCGCCACCAACTTCGCTGGAATCTGAGCATTCGCTACTCCCGGCCGTGGGGGCACCTGGGACTAATATTCACGCAGGGGGCGGCGTGGACACTGGCGGGAATATTTTTGGCGACGAGTGAACTCGGATCGTTTGCTTATCTTGCGGCCTACATCCTGCTCGGCGGTGAATTGGTGCGCGCCATCGGAATATACGGGATGCGCGACACTTCGCTGCGAAAAAAAATAGCCGCGCTTTCGCTGCGCGGAATATTTGCATTCGCCGTGTGGGTGGCCAGCTTCTTCCCGCAGCGAATTCGCTGGCGCGGGCAGGCATTTCGCGTGCGCGACAGAAAGCTTGTGCCCCTCACTGCGGAACGAAACTAGTCACTCGCCCGATTTTCCCAATTGTTTATAGAGATCGTTGGCGGTGCGGAACTCCTGCTCGAGGTCCTTGCTTGAAAGATGCGTTCGCAGGAAATCCACGGCCTGCGCCAGGCGGTCGAGCGCGCGGGAAATATTGTCCGTGTTCGTGAGGCAGATATCGCGCCAGATGCCGTAGGGACTGCCCGCCAGGCGCAACGCTGTGGGCAGAGCGGGCCCGGCCAGAGTGACAGGCAAACCCGTCTCGTCCGATTCGTCTTGGATGACGCGGGCGAGAGCAACGGTGGCGAGTTGCGGCAGATGCGAGACGATGCCGAGGGCCCAATCGTGAGTTTCCGCGTCGCAGTAGTCCGGTTCCGCTCCGAGCGAGCGCACCAGCGCAGCAAACTGTTGGACGCGAGGGTCGGGGTCGTCATGCTGCGCGACGAGCACGTAACGCGTGCCGCGAAATAAACCGGCGCCCGCCTGTTCGATGCCGGAAATTTCCCGGCCGGCGATGGGATGGCCCCCGAGAAAGCGCGCGCCGGTGCGGAAATGGTCGCGGGCGGCGCGGCAGATGACCGTCTTGGTGCTGCACGCGTCGGTAACAAGAGCGTTGGGCGCGGCAGCAGCGGCAATCGCAGGGAGCGCCTCTATGGCTGCCGCGATTGGCAGCGCGATGTACACAAGATCCGCGCCGCGAACGACGCCGGCGACATCCACCGCTGCTTCTTGAATCGCGCCGCGAGCCTTGGCGCGCTCAAGAACCTCCGGGCGGTCGTAGCCGATAATGGTGAGTCCGGGGAATTGCTGCCGGACGGCGAGCGCGAAAGATCCGCCGATCAAGCCGGTGCCGAGCACGGCAAGGCGTTGAAATCGGGGCTCGGCGGCTGCGGGCATCGCGGTAGTCTACCTGAATTCGCCGGGACAGCGCAGGGCTTGACCTGCGCCGGCATTGTTTCGTATAGTTGGTTTTCGGGTTGGAATGTAGTCGAAAGGGAATCCGGACCGCGCGATGCGCTTTTCGTTTACACGTTACGCTTATTCGTACCGCTTCTCCTTTACGGGGAAGCGGGCCGGCGAAACGCGCGCGGTTGCGATGAGCAGCTAACAGCCGCACAAAGTTTCGAGACACCGGGCCGCGACCTCTACAAGGGGACGCGGCTTTTTTGTTTTATGGCCGCATGTCCGGCGAACGGGATGCGGCAGGACGGGCCTGATGAAAATAAAGAACTGGCGCAGAAAGATTGACGCAATTGATACAGCCATGCTGCACCTGCTGAACCTGCGTGCGGAACTGGCGCTTGAGGTCGGCAGGCTCAAGGGCGAGCGCGGCCTGGCGCTGCGGGTGCCGGCGCGGGAGCAGGAAATCCTGACGCGCGTGAAGAAGCTGAATCCCGGGCCGCTGGGCGAAGATTCCATCGAAAAAATCTACCAGCTAATCCTGAACGAATCGATCCGCACCCAGGAGAGAAATGCGGTCGCCAAGCCCAACGGCAGGAGCCGCGCGGGCGCGAACGGAAGGCGGCGCCGGGTGGTGGCAGCATGATGGTGCGTGCAAATTCGCGAGTGGCGTTCCAGGGCGAGCGCGGCGCCTTCAGTGAAGAGGCGGCGGTGAAGCTGCTCGGCAATGAAATTACGCTGGTGCCGCAGCCAACTTTTGAAGCGACGTTTGCGGCTGTCGCGGATGAGCTCGCCGACTATATTCTTACGCCGATTGAAAACACCCTGGCCGGATCCGTCCACCGCGCCTATGACTTGCTGCTGGACAGCGAGCTGAGCATCATTGGCGAAGTGGTGATTCCCATTTCACTGCATCTGATCGGGCTGCCCGGAGCGGCATTGCAGGAGCTGAAGGCGGTCGAGTCTCATCCCATGGCACTGGCGCAGTGCGAACGGTTTTTCAGCGCGCACCCATGGATCGAGAAAGTCCCGGCGGAGGATACCGCCGGCAGCGTCCGGGAAATGGTGCGGCGCGGTGATCCGGCGCGAGCGGCAATTGCCAGTGCGCGTGCTGCTGAGATTTATGGCGGCACCGTCCTGCGCGAACACCTGGAAGATGATATGGAAAATTACACTCGATTCCTTTTGCTTTCCGACCTGGTGAGCACCGCCGAGACCAGGAACAAGCTTTCGCTGGTTTTTCAGCTTCCAGATTTACCCGGGTCGCTCTACCACGCGCTTGAGCCCTTTGCACGGCGCGGCCTGAACCTGATGAAAATCGAAAGCCGCCCGCTGCTCGGACGCCCCTGGGAATACCGGTTTTATCTGGATCTGCGGGCTACGCCGGGCGATCCGGGAGTGTTGGAGGCGGTTTCCGAGCTCGAAAAGCTCGCGGTGAACTTGAGGATTCTTGGATCGTATCAGGCAGCAGACAGCATTGCGTGCAAGTCATCCTAAGGGCTAGTGAGGACAGCAACCATGATCGTGAACATGGCAGTAAACGCAACAGAAGCGGAAATCAATCACGTCGTCGCGCGGATCAAAGAATGCGGATACCAGGCGCACCTGAGCCGCGGCGAGGAGCGCACCATTGTCGGCGTGGTCGGCAAGGGTGACAAGCACCGCAGCGAGCTGGAAGCGCTGCGGGCCGCCCCGGGCGTGGAAGAAATAATCTACATTTCGCATCCCTTCAAGCTGGCTTCCCGGGACTTTCATCCGAAGGGAACAGTTGTGGATCTCGGCAAGGGCGTCTCCATCGGCGGCACGGATGTGGTGGTAGCAGCCGGACCATGCGCTGTCGAATCCGAGGAGCAAATCAACCTGGTGGCCGAGCGTGTGGCGCAGGCCGGCGCGAAACTGCTGCGCGGAGGGGCGTTCAAGCCAAGGTCGTCGCCGTATTCGTTCCAGGGTCTGGGCAAGGAAGGTCTGCGGCTGATGCGTAAGGCCGCGGACGAGAACGGCCTGTTGGTGGTCAGCGAAGTGATGGACCCGTCGCAGGTGGAAGTGATGTTGCCACACGTGGACGTGATGCAGGTGGGCGCGCGCAACATGCAGAATTACCATTTGCTGAGGGCGCTCGGTGAAATCACCAAGCCCGTGCTGCTGAAGCGCGGCATGTCCGCGACCATTGAAGAGCTGCTGCTGAGCGCGGAGTACATCATGTCCGGCGGAAACTACAATGTGATTCTGTGCGAGCGCGGCATCCGCACCTTCGACACCTACATGCGCAACACCATGGACATCGCGGCGATTCCGGTAATCCAGCAACTCTCGCATCTGCCGGTGGTGGCGGACCCGTCGCACGGGACCGGGCGGCGCGACAAGGTGGCGACAATGGCGCGGGCGTCGGTGGCTGCCGGGGCGGATGGGCTGCTTATCGAGGTGCATCCGGACCCGGAGCGGGCGCTTTCCGATGGCGCGCAGTCGCTGTACCCGGATCAGTTTGCGCAGTTGATGGACGACCTGCGGCAAATTGCTCCGGCCGTGGGGCGGGAAATTGAGCCGCAGCCGATGCAGCCGCGTGCGGCGCGCGGTTGACGAAAACTGTTTCGCCCAGTAGAGTAGAAAAGGGTCGCGCCTGCGGCCCTTTTTGTTGTCTCCCTTCGGCTGGGAGGTCGTACAATTGGCAGTACATCAGCCTCTGGAGCTGACTATCCTGGTTCGAGTCCAGGCCTCCCAGCCAAACTTCTTTTGACAATTTGAGGTCCCAGAAAGCGAGAGCTATTCAACAACTCCGTGTGCCTGATGGGTGTCTCTCCGGCGGACGATAAAGACTGCTGTGAGAAGAATCATGGCGGTGACGGCGGAAATGGTGGCGCTGACGGAGCGATCCCAAGTGCGCACGAAAATCAACTCGACATGGTGCGAGCCGGCGGCGAGCGGCACCAGGAATTGCGCTGTTTTCGGCGCGACGCGGGGGCTGGCGGGAGCGCCATCTACAAGGAGTTGCCACGCGGGATAGTTGATCAGCCGGACAGCAACGGCAGTCGATCGCAACGAATTGGCGGTAAATTTTTTGCGCTCCGCGGTCCACTCGTCCACATGCAGCCGGAGGCGATGCGCACGCGGCGTCAATGTCGAATCGGGATTGACCGGGACGATCAGCGGCGTTGCCGGCGGGACGAACTCGGGATCTGCAGGATTGACTCCGGGCAAGCTGTACCTGTCGCAACCGAGGGGCGCGTATTCGTCAGTGCCCTCGTAGCCCTGGCCGGAGCGAATCGCTTCCGTCAGGACGGGGATGTCTTCGGAGTCCCACCAGGCGTCGCGGACGATGACGGTAGCCATGGCACCAGTGATGACCAGCAGCGCGGCCCACCAGTAGAGTGCCCGTCGCGAACGGCCTGCGGCTGCCGCGATAAAGAAGGCATAGACGGCGCCAAGCGGGACCAGCCAGCGCCAGGGAAACTGCACGAAGCGCAGTTTCGGCAGATTGCGCCACAGCAAAAGCACCGGCGGGAACATCAGCATGGCCGAGGCCAGGCCCAGCGCCAGGAGCATCCACCACAGTTCCGGGAATTCGCGACGGCGGCGCGCCGCAAGAACTGCAGCAATTCCTGCGATCAGCATCACAGTGAGCGCCACGCCGGAAACTTTCCAGTTGAACAACACAAATTCTGGATCGCTTCCGCTGGTGAACAAAAAATTGCGCTCGGGGCGGAGATTTTGCGCCAGCACTTCGGCGATCTGAATCCAGCGTTGTTCAAAGGCAGCGGGAAATATGTAGAACGCGGCCAGCCCGAAGCCCGCCAGCATGGCGGCGCCTCCAACGACGAGGGGACGAAACCCGCGGCAGTAAATTGCGCCAATCGCAAGCAGCAACGCGAGCGAGTAGGTAGAGATGACCGCCGCCGGGGCATTCGAAAGCCAGATGGCGGCGAAAACGGAAGGCAGGAGAGGCAGCCCGCGCCAGCCGTCGCGGATGACGCGCAGCGCGCCGAGAACCAAGAGCGGCAGCAACGCGCTGGCGAGCAGCTCGGCAAAATCGCTGCGGTAATAGACGATCACCAGGTGATACGGATTCACGGCGAAAAAAACAGCAGCAGCAGCAGCCTGAGGCGGCGCCAAGCACTCGCGCGCCATTCGCCACATCGCGAATCCCGCGAAAATCAGCGTGAGCCAGATGAATGCGCCGGGCGCCATCCTCCACGGCAGCACCGAGCCAAGCGCGGTGCCGAGCATCCAGGAAGCCGGCGGATAGAAAACGAAGCGCGGCTCGCCGAATCCCCAATTGGCCCATTGCGCCCAGCGGGGATAAAAAGTTCCTTCGTGCCATTGGCTGGAAACGTCGAGCCAGGATGCCAGGTGAAAATCGAAATCATGACCGGAGGCATTGCCGAGGAAAAACATCGGCGACACAACCGCAGTGGCAGCTGCGGCGAGCAGAAGCAGGGTGATCAACCGCCAGCGCGTTGTTCGCGCCGGCACCGATTCAATCGTGGAGTCGGAAATAAATTGCGCGTGAATGGAGTTTCCCCGGTGCTGAGCCCACCGAGAATACAGGGACACGCGAAGTTGTGCCACATGGTGCCCGGCCAAGGTGATGAGTTGCCCAATCGTCCACGATTCCGCAGGCGCCGCGGCTTGCCAAGCGAACGCCTGAGCGGTTACAGTTTTGTCCGCCTGCATTCGGTCCGCCGCGACGAAGACTCCGCAGCGACATCCGCGCGTCTGATTCTACTCGGACGAAATCATGGCAACGCGAGGGCCCGGAAATGACGATCGAGGAACAGAGACTCCAGGCAAGTGTGGCGCGCAATGTTCACTGGCAGCGCTGGGGGCCGTACCTGTCCGAGCGGCAGTGGGGCACGGTGCGCGAGGACTACAGTCCGGGCGGCGACGCCTGGGAATATCTCCCCCACGATCACGCGCGCTCGCGCACATACCGCTGGGGTGAAGATGGCATTGCAGGTATCTGCGACCGCCACCAGCACATCTGCTTTGCGCTGGCGCTTTGGAACGAAAAAGACGCGATCCTGAAAGAGCGCCTGTTCGGTTTGACGAATCACGAGGGAAATCACGGCGAGGACGTGAAAGAGTATTACTTCCACCTGGACGCCGTTCCCACCAGCAGCTACTTGAAATACCTGTACAAATACCCACAGGCGGCATTTCCCTACGACGAACTGGTGGCGGAAAACGGCCGGCGCACGCGCCTGGACCCCGAATTCGAACTGGCGGACACAGGAATCTTCAACGAGAGCCGCTACTTCGACGTATTCGTGGAGTATGCCAAGGCCGGCGCCGAAGACATCCTGATCCGCATCACCGCCTGGAACCGCGGGCCGGAAGCAGCGCGCCTGCACCTGCTGCCGACGCTGTGGTTCCGCAATCGCTGGTCCTGGGGAGAGAATTACGACTCGCCCACGGCCACCCACGTTCAGAGCTCCCCGGGAACGGGGCTCATCGAGATCAATGAGTTTCACTACGGCCAGCGCTGGTTGCTGATAGAATCGCCGCCCGAGCTGCTGTTCACCAACAACGAATCGAATAAAGAATTGCTGTTCAACGAAAAGAACAGCACGCCGTACGTGAAGGATGCTTTTCACCGCTATGTGATCCAGGGCGAACTCGCGGCCGTGAATCCGGCAATGACTGGCACGAAGGCAGCCGCGCACTACGCCCGGGAAATCGTGCCCGGGGGAAGCTGGACCATCCGTCTGCGCCTGATGGACAGGGATCCGACGTCGAGCACGTCGCCGGAGCTGGAATTTTTCGGAGGCGCCTTCGAGTCGGTTTTCGAGAAGCGCATCCGGGAAGCCGACGAGTTTTACGCCAAGCGCGTTCACCCGCGCATGAGCGAAGATGCGCGGCTGGTGCAGCGCCAGGCCTTCGCCGGATTGCTGTGGGGAAAACAGAGCTATCACTACGACGTGAATCGCTGGCTGGACGGCGATTCCACGCAGCCGCCGCCCGATCCGCGCCGGCGGCTGGGCCGCAATCATCACTGGGTGTACCTGCACAACTCCGACGTGATTTCCATGCCGGACAAATGGGAATACCCGTGGTACGCGCAATGGGATCACGCATTTCACTGCGTGGTGATGGCGCTGATCGATCCCCAGTTCGCAAAAGATCAGCTGATCCTGATGACCCGAGAATGGTACATGCATCCGAGCGGGCAATTGCCGGCCTACGAATGGAATTTTTCGGACGTCAATCCGCCGGTGACCGCCTGGGCTGTTTGGCGCGTGTACAAAATTACCGCGCGCATCCAGGGCGTGAAGGACCGGAAATTTCTGGTGCGCGCGTTTCACAAGCTGCTGCTGAATTTCACCTGGTGGGTAAACCGCAAGGACCCGGAAGGCAAAAACGTTTTTGAAGGCGGCTTCCTGGGGCTGGATAACATCGGGGTGTTCGACCGCTCGCAGCCGCTGGGACCGGGCAGCTACGTGGAACAATCCGACGGGACCAGTTGGATGGCCATGTTCTGCTTGGACATGCTTTCGATGGCCTTTGAGCTGGCGCGCGACGATCCCGCCTACGAAGACGTGGCCAGCAAATTTTTCGAGCACTTCGTGTACATCGCCCAGGCCATGAACGACATGGGCGGCGCTGGCATCGGATTGTGGGACGAGCAAGACGGTTTCTACTACGACGTCCTGCACCTGAGTGACGACGAGCGCGTGCCGATGAAAGTGCGTTCGATGGTCGGATTGGTCCCTCTGTTCGCCGCGGAAACATTTGAGCCCGAGGATCTGGTGCGCATGCCCGGCTTCACGCGGCGGATGCAATGGTTCCTGGATCATCATCCGGATGTGCGCAAGCACGTGGAAATGACCGAGCGGTCGGCGCGAGGCGCCCGGCTGCTGCTGACCATCGCGAATCGCAAGAAGCTCGAGCGCATTTACCGCTACCTGCTGGACGAAAACGAATTTCTCTCGCCCTACGGCGTGCGTGCGCTTTCAAAGTTCCACCAGGAGAATCCCTTCATGATCCGGCAGGACGGGCAGGTGTACGGAGTGGATTACGAACCTGCGGAATCCACCACCGGCCTGTTTGGCGGGAATTCCAATTGGCGGGGTCCGGTATGGTTTCCGATGAATTTTCTGCTGATTGAGTCGTTGCAGCGCGTGGATTTCTATTACAAGAGCAATTTCAAGATGGAATGTCCCACTGGATCGGGAAACATGATGACCCTCTGGCAGGTGTCGGCGGAATTGTCGCGGCGGCTGGCGCACATTTTTGTGCGTCGCGAAGGGCGCCGGGCCGTCTACGGAGAGCGCGCCATGTTCCAGCACGACCCTAACTGGCGCGACTACATCAATTTCTACGAATATTTCCACGGTGAGAACGGAGCCGGCCTCGGCGCCAGCCACCAGACGGGTTGGACGGCGCTGGTGGCTAAATTGATCGAGCAGAGCGGCGTTTAGATCCGCGTGGAAGATTCAGTAGTCGGCGACGAGTCCCAGGCCGAGAGACACGCGATTGACGAAATTGAAATAGGCCACGGTCAAAACCGTTTCGCGCACCGCGGCATCGTCCCATCCCGCTTTCTTTACCGCGGCGACGTCGTCTTCATCGATGTCAAATGGCTTGCGCGTGAGTTTGTCGGCATAGCGGAGCAGTGCCTTCACTTTGGGATCCACCGGCGCATTCTCGAAATCTGTGGTCAGCTTCCGGGCCAGCGCCTTTTCCACACCGAAGCGTTGCAGCAATTCCATGTGGATGAACATGCAGTAGGAAGAGCCGTTGATCCCGCTGACCATCACGCCGATCTGTTCCTTCACCACCGTGGAAAGCGCGCCGTCGCGCATGATGGCGCCGTTCAGGGCAATCTGGCCTTCGATCACATCCGGCATCGCACCCAGCGCCTTGAAATAGTGCGGGAGAAAGCCGAAGTTCTGCTCGATGCCTCGATAAATTTCGCGCAAGCGAGGGTCGGCCTGAGTTTCTTCGATCTCATTTACGTAGGGCATGGAGATGCTCCTGAGAGGATTGAGGCTGAAGAAGCAACTACTCTACATGCTTGGGAGTGAGGCCGCAACCGGCGAGAACGAACGGGGAGAATCGAGGTGTGTCACGCCGGGGCGGTTCCAGATGCGGATTCGACAAGCTCAATCAGAACTCTTGCCCCCTCGGCGGTTGATGCCAGGAAAAAATTCACGCGCGTGCCATCGGCGCCGGCGCGGGTGTGCGGGTAGATAGGCTCGAGCGCGAACCGCTCGCGTAATATTTTTGTGGAGCGGTCCACGCTTCGTGTCAGCAATTCGATTTGTTGAATGCCTTCTCCGAATTTCGCCAGGTAGCGCGCGATGGCGCCCGATGCCAGCGGATCGCGCGTGGTCAGCACGTCCAGTCGCACGCTTTCAGCAAAGTGAAGCTCGAATTCTTCGGCGTCCTGGTCCGGCGGAACAGCGGCAAGGCGCGGCGACCCGTTGGCCGCTCTGATGCTGCGAAAATGTTCGCGATTTACAGCCAGGCCGACAGTCGTTTCGGGGAAGTTCGAAGCGCCGAGGATTAAGAGCTGCATCAATTCAGGGTCATCGAGCCATTTGAACACGGCAGCGCGCGCGAGACTGGTTCCCAGGCGAAAGATTTCAGCGGCGACGCGCTCCCGCTTGCCGGAGTCTGATTCCGATAAACCGCGGATCAACGATGCCAGTTCGTCAGGTCGTGCCATGCGCATCCTCGCGCGGCAAAATCAATTAAGGAGCGGCGTGCGGCGGCGGGACAGCGTTTGCATTCGACAGCACCACATTCGTCGCTTGCCCGGGCGACACGGAAATGGGTACGTCCCAGCGCGGGTGCGCATCGCCCACGGATGCGGCCACGTCGAGTGAGCTCAGCCAATAGCTGCCCGGCGCCACGCCGCGCACCGCGGCCTGGCCCTGCAGGTCCGTCTGGGCGCGCCCGGCCAGGTACTTCGACTGCGCCAGTGCCAGCGTCTGCCGGTGAATTTCCGGAATACTCTTGCCCTGCACCTGATCCCACTTGTTGGTGGGATCAATGTCCTCCAGATTCAGATCCATGCCCGCGGTGCTCTTCGGATGGTCGGTCAGGAACCGGCGGACCGCATCGTGGTATTCGCTTACCAGGCGGTCGTATTTTGCCGGGTCCTTGATTTTTTCATTGGGTTTGAATTTCGGCTGCGGGAAGGGAACCGTCTGGTCGCCGGACATGCGCTCCACGTAGGCGTCAAAAAATTCCCGCACGCCCATGATGTCGGCCACTTCCAGCTTGTTCACAAACTCTTCGCCATTCAGCCGCACGGTGTGATTTTTTTTCATCCACGCCTTCAAATCCTTGGACACATCCAGCTTGTCAATGAACGCGTTCATGTCCGGCTTGGGAAAGAGCGCTTGCGCTTCCTTGCTGATGTCATCGTAGCTCTTGGTTAAGAGGAACAGTGGGAACCCGCGAACCGGCTCTTCCAGTCCGCCCGAGGGCGTGACGCGGGCGAGAATTTCAACGGACCCAGCCTGGGCGCCAGCGCGCAGCGGTGCCGCAGGGACGGCAATAAGAATCAGAAGCAGTACAACGATGGCGTTTTTCATCCCGCTCATCGTAGCAGAAGCAATTTCACACCGATACGGCCTGGACCGAAGGGTTAATGGCGCTCGCGATAGAGCGCGCACGCCTGCATCGGTTGCTGCCGCAAAAAAGAAACGGGAAGCACTGGGTTCGAAGGGGAATTTCTAGAAGAGATGGAATGAAACTTCGATGGTCTGCCGGACGGTCGCGGCCTTGCCGTTTGGGCCCAGGGCAGGCTTGAACCGCCAGGTGCGAACGGCGGCGATAGCCTTTTCATCGAGGCCCAGTCCCAGACCCTTGACCACTTGAATGTCCGTGGCGCGGCCATCTGCGGTGATCAGGGCCACCAGCGTCACGACACCCTGGTACTTGGCCTTCATAGCCTCATCGGAAAATTCGGCGCGCGGGCAATACAGGCATGAGGGATAGCCGTAGCCACCAGTGCCCGCGTTGAAAATGCCGCCGCCCGTGCCGCCGCCGGAACCGGGGCCAAGACCACCGCCCGTGCCGCTGCCGATGCCGCCACCGCTACCGGAACCGATGCCGCCACCGCTGCCCGGACCATTCGAGTCGTTGAATACCTTGGCTAGAGGATCGCCCCAGTTTGGCGCGTTATTGTTTTTGACTTGAAGCTCATCCGGCCCCAGCAATGTCGGAGTCACTAGTAATCTCGCGTCCGGCGTCCTGACCGACGGAGGAGCCAATTGTTGTTTCCAAGAAAATTTTGGCGCCCTGCCCGCACTGGCAGGGAGAGCTTCGCGTGCGCCCCCGCCTCCGCCCCCGCCCGCCACTTTCTTCGCCGCAACGCTGATCGGCTTGTAGGGGGAGAGCAACTGGACGTCATATTTCGGGCCGCTTGCCTGCGTGATTGCCGGCGATCCGAATATAGGCAGAAACGGAATGATTACCAGCACAAGGATGACGACATGGAATGCCAGCGAGAGCGCCTGCACGCGGGTGAATTGAGTATTCTTGGACCAGATTTCCGGCACGGCAACTGGCTGACTGGAAACCTTCAGGGGCGGCATCTTAGGCGGGGAAATTGTGTCGCGCAAGTTCTGCCAGAAGCCGCCCACGCCCGAGTTCCATTTCACCAGGTAGCCCGAGCGAATATCGCCTTTGACCCCGGCATGGAATAATTCCTTAAGGTTCGAGCCCATGCCCTCGCCAAATCCGGGCATGCGGAAGGCAGCTTGCTGGCCGACGCGGAATTTCACCGGACGCTCGAAGAGGAAATCGTGCAGGTTCGAAAACAGACTCGCCATGGGCGAGACGGTCGAAGGAGAAGGCAGCCGGCCAATGCGCAGCGAAGGCTCCGAGGTGGAACGACCAATTTTGTCGAGTTCTGAACTCAGTTGACCCATCTAAATCGCCCTGCCCCCGTGGCGCCTGTATCTAAAGTTAGACGCCAAATCCATGAAAAGGATGTCCGGCCGCACGCGGCTGACATGCCTCTGGATTCATTGTAACATACGACGAGCGAATGGTGATTTGCGTTGCATAGGCGCGCAACAGCAGCGCAACAAAAAGGCGCGCGATAGGCGCGGTAATCCGGGAAGTTGGGCCGTCGCAGGCCGGCGGCGCAACTAAGGAAAGGGCTTCTGAATCCCACGAAATGGTGAAAATTCTGGACCTCAAGAGCACCCTCAATCTCCCCAAGACTGATTTTCCCATGAAAGCAAAATTGCCCGAGCGCGAGCCCGAGCAATTGGCCGCCTGGGAGCAAATGGGGATATACCGGCAGATTCTGGAGTCGCGGAAAAATGCCCCGCTCTTCGTGTTCCACGACGGGCCGCCGTATCCCACCGGTGAGATTCATCTGGGCACGGGCCTGAACAAGACTCTGAAAGATCTCGTCGTGAAATCGAAGACCATGGCCGGATTTCGCTCGCCCTATATTCCCGGATGGGACTGCCACGGCCTGCCCATCGAGACGAAAGTCGAGAAGGAATTGGGCGGCAAGGGCAAAGTTTCCGCCGCGGAGTTTCGCCGCAGGTGCCGCGAGTTTGCCGCCGGTTATATCGAAGCGCACCGCCGGGAATTCAAGCGCCTGGGCATCTTCGGCCAGTGGGAAAAGCCGTACCTGACCATGGACCCGACCTACGAGGCTTGCATCGCCAGCGCATTCCTCACGTTTCTTGAGAAGGGCTATGTGTACCGCGGGCTGAAGCCGGTGTACTGGTGCATCTTCGACCAAACCGCGCTGGCCGAAGCGGAGGTGGAATACGAAGACCACACCAGCCCTTCGATCTGGGTTCGTTATGCAATCACATCTGCGCCACCACCAGGAGTCCAGGTGAAGGGCGGACTTTACGCGATTGTGTGGACCACCACTCCCTGGACGCTGCCTGCGAGCATGGCGCTGGCTTTCAACAAAGATCTGAATTACGTGCTTGCCGAAGATGAGCGAGGCGACACCTACATCCTCGCGCAGGATTTGATGGAGAGCGTGGCGACGGCAACGGGGCTTCGCTTCGTGCGGAATTCCGGGCCGTTCGCCGGCTCAGCGCTCTCCGCGCTGAAATTCAAGCATCCCTTTCTCGATCGCACCATTCCCGCAGTCTTCGGCAAGCATGTGACTCTCGAACAAGGCAGCGGCATTGTGCACACGGCACCCGGCCACGGCGCTGAAGATTTCTATACCGGCCAGGAATATGGACTCGAAACGATTGCGCCGGTCGATGACGAAGGGCGATTCGTCGAGGGCTTGCCGGATTACAAAGGCAAAACGGTATTCGAAGCGAATCCCGGAATCATCGCGCTGCTGAAGGCGCGCGGAGCTCTGTTGGCGGAATACAAACTGACGCACAGCTATCCGCATTGCTGGCGCTGCCACAATCCGGTGATTTTCCGCGCCACGGAGCAGTGGTTCATTCAGCTCGACGCCGGAAGCGGGACCGTACCCGCGCCGAAAGCGCCGCCGTTGCGAATGATCGCGCTCGAAGAAATCAAGAAAGTGAAATGGACTCCCGGCTGGGGCGAAGAGCGCATCCACAACATGATCGTGGACCGCCCGGACTGGTGCATCTCGCGCCAGCGATTCTGGGGCGTCCCGCTGGTTATTTTCTATTGCGACGGGTGCGGCAAGCGCCTGGAGGATTTCAAGGCGCTGCGGCACGTGCTTCCGTTTTTCGAGCGCGAAGGCGCCGACGCCTGGTACACGCATTCCGCGGAGGAATTGCTCCCGCCGGGAACCAAGTGTGCGGGATGCGCCAAGGCGAGCTGGCGCAAGGAAACCGACATTCTCGACGTGTGGTTCGATTCCGGGTCCAGCCACCTTTCCGTCCTTGACCGGCGGGAAGGGAAGCCACGCGCCGATGTGTATCTCGAAGGCCCGGACCAGTTTCGCGGCTGGTTCCAGAGCTCGCTGCTGGTGGCGCTGGGAGTGGACGGCATCCGTCCCTACGAGCAAGTGGTGACGCACGGCTGGACGCTCGACGAGAAGGGCCAGCCCATGTCGAAGTCGCTCGGCAACATCATGGCCCCGCGGGAAATCTGCGACAAGTGGGGCGCGGACATGCTGCGCGTGTGGGCCGTCTCGCAGGACTACACCGCGGACATGCGGCTGTCCGAAGCCATGATGACCCAGCTCGGCGAAGCCTATCGCAAGATCCGCAACACGTTCCGCTTCGCGCTGTCGAATCTGTATGATTTCGATCCCGCGCGCGATGCGGCCGCCGGCTCCGATCTGTGGGAAATTGACGCATGGATGCTGCGCCGCACCGGCGAACTGGTGCGCGAGTGCCGCGCGTGGTACGAAAATTTCGAATTTCACCGCGTCTATCACGCCCTGCACGATTTTTGCAGCGTGGACCTGAGCGCTTTTTATTTCGACCTGCTCAAGGACCGGCTCTACACCTTTGCGCCGAGGGGCAAGGGGCGGCGCTCGGCGCAGACGGCGGTGTACCGCATCTCAAGCGCGCTTCTGCGGCTGATCGCTCCCATCACCGTGTTCACCGCGGAAGAAATCTGGAAGCTCTTTCCGCGCCACGCCAGCGATCCCGCGAGCGTGCACATCGCAATTTTTCCGGCAGCGGCGGAATTTGATGGCGCGCTCGATGAGCCGCGCGCGAAAAACTGGGAAAGATTGGCGGCGGTGCGCCAGGATGTCTTGAAAGCTCTGGAAGCGGCACGCAACGCGAAGGCAATTTCCGGCGCGCTCGAAGCAAAGCTGGTTTTGCGGTCGCGCGGCGCTGATCTGGAATTGCTGAAGAAATATGCCCCTTCGCTACCGGCATTTTTCATCGTTTCGCAAGTGGAAACGCAACCAGCCGATGGCCCGGCGCCATCGGACGGAGCAGGCGCGTTGCAGATTGAGGTCCGGCGCGCGGACGGCAAGAAGTGCGAGCGCTGCTGGAACTACTCGACCCACGTCGGCGAGAGCGCAGACTATCCCACGATTTGCGAACGGTGCCTCGCCGCGCTCAAGGAAATCGAAGGCGCCAGCGCCGCCGGGAGCGCCGTCACATGATGCCAACGATTTCGCGCTCAGGAAGGTACGGCCTGATTTTCCTTTCGCTGGGGGTGATGGCTGCCGACCAGGTGACCAAGTTTGTGGTCGAAAAGTTCACCTCCATCGGCTCGCTGCGCGTGCTAGTGCCGGGGGTGCTCAACCTGGTGCACACGAGTAATTCCGGCGTCGCCTTCGGCCTGCTGGCCAATTCCCAGTCGCCCTGGCTTGCGTCTGTACTGATCGCGTTCTCGGTGGCGGTGATTGCGCTGCTGGTCTGGCTGCTGGCCACCGGCCGCGCGGGCGGATGGTTGGGCGAGTGCGGGCTGGCTTCGATTCTGGGCGGCGCCATGGGCAACGTGCTGGACCGCATGTTGCGCCGCAGCGTGACCGATTTCATTGATTTCCATGTAGGCAGCTTTCACTGGTACACATTCAACCTGGCGGACTCCGCGATTGTAATTGGCGCGGGGCTGGTGATCCTGGAGCTCCTCCGCGACTGGAAGCACCACAGCGTGGAAAGAGAGCAAGCCTAGCCATGCACCCCGTGCTTTTCCAGGCCGGCCCGCTGACGATTTACAGCTATGGTGTGCTGGTCGCCACCGGCGTCTTGCTGGGCTTGTGGTTCGCGCGCCAGCAGGCGCCACGCGCCGGACTCAACCCCGACAAAGTTTGGAATCTCGGCATCTACATTGTGCTATCGGCGCTGGTCGTCGCAAAAGTGTGGCTGGTGCTTTCGAACTGGGAATACTACGCCGCGAATCCGCGCCAGATTTTCAGCGTCGAAACGTTTCAATCCGGTGGCACCTTTTATGGCGGAATTATCGGCGGCCTGAGCACCATGATCCTGTACACCTATTTTCAGAAAATGGCGCCGCTCGCTGTGTTGGACACGCTCGGGCCAGGGATGGCGCTCGGCCACGCCATTGGACGGCTCGGCTGCTTTGCTGCTGGCTGCTGCTATGGCAAGCCGACGAATGTGGCGTGGAGCGTCGTATTCAAGAGTGAACTCGCCGAAAAACTGGCCGGCACGCCTTTGGGCGTGCACTTGCACCCGACGCAGCTCTACGAAGCCTCCGTGGAATTTCTGAATTTTCTTTTTCTCGTGTGGCTTGGAAGGCGCCAGAAATTTGTAGGCCAGATTGCCGGGACCTATTTCATGCTCTATGGCGCGGAGCGCGGCATCATCGAATTTTTCCGCGGCGATCCGGGCCGCACCATGCTGTTTCACGATGCTGTGTCGTTGATGCAGCTCGTGAGCGTGGCGCTCATCCTGCTGGGCTCATTCCTGTGGTGGCGAGGGCTGCGCGGCGCTGCGCCGTTGCCGCCACCTCTCGCTGCCGGAGCCGAGGCGGCGCGTTGAGAGTGATGCGCCGGGCACACGCTGCGATTTCCTGATGTCTGATAAATCTTCTACAACCAAAACAATCGCCGAGCGCGCGAAATTTATTGTTCCCGCCAAGCAGGCCGGCGCGCGCCTCGACCGCTTTCTCGCTTCACAACTCGCGGACCTCAGCCGCACGCATATCCAGTCGCTGATGGAAGAAGGCCGCGTGCTGGTGGACGGCGCGGCGATGAAGCCATCGCACCGCGTGGAGCCGGGCGCGACTGTAGTGGTCGAAATTCCCGCTCCGCCTGAGCCGGGGGTCGCACCGGAGCATCTCGCGCTCGACATCCTGTATGAGGATGCGGATCTCGCGGTCGTCAACAAGCCCGCGGGAATGATCGTCCATCCGGGCGCGGGAGCTGAAAGCGGAACGTTGGTGGCGGCAATTTTGAATCGCTATGGCGCGGGCGGGCTTTCCACGATTGGTGGCCCCATGCGCCCTGGAATCGTTCATCGCCTGGACAAGGGTACCTCCGGCGCGCTGGTGATTGCGCGCACCGATGCCGCTCACCGCAAGCTGGTAGAGGATTTCCGCGCCCGCGCGGTGGAGAAAACCTACGTGGCGCTGCTGCACGGAAAAGTGAAAGGCGAGTCGGGACGAGTGGAGTTCCCCGTGGCGCGCGACCTGCGGCGCCGCTCGCGCATGACTGCTCGCCGCCGTCAGGGCCGCGAGGCGCGCACCGATTGGCGTGTGCGGCTGCGTCTCGATGGCTTCACGCTGGTCGAGGCAGGCCTGCACACCGGACGCACGCATCAGATCCGAGTGCATTTTTCGGCGCTGGGTTTCCCGGTGGTCGGCGACACTCTATACGGGGCGCCCAGGCAGGAACGTATTGCTGGTGAACCGCTGCCGCCGCTCGAAAGAAATTTTCTGCATGCCGCGCGTGTCGCCTTCGCTCATCCCCACACGGAAAAACGAGTGGAAATTCGCGCGCCGCTTCCAGGGGAACTCGTGAGCTACGTCAAATTGCTCGGGCACGCCACCAAGACAGACGCGCACTTAATTGACGCTGCCTTGAAGGAGTTCCTATAATCGCTTCGATGAAATATTGCTGCCCATTCGCTGTGCTTGCGTTCGCGCTCTCGATTTTCACATCTTCGGTGCGCTCGCAGCAGGCTGCTCCTCCTGTCTCTCCTTCGCCTCCGGCGCCCGCGCAAGACCAGCAGAAACAAATACCGCCGATTCAGGTGACCACCGGTCTCGTGCACCTGGTCGCTACGGTGACGGACCGACGCTACAACTTCATCACCAATCTCGAAAAAAGCGATTTCACAATTCTTGAGGATGGAGTTCCCCAGGAGATTCGCTACTTCGGGCGCGAAACGGATTTACCCCTGCGCATCGGCCTGCTGCTCGACACTTCCAACAGCATTCGCCCGCGCCTGGAATTCGAGCAGGACGCTGCTATCGATTTCTTGAGCAGCGTGATCCGCCGCAACAAAGACATGGCTTTCCTGATGACCTTCGACAATGAGCCTGAGGTCATCCAGGACTACACCGGCGACATGGCGCAACTGACCAAGGCAATCCGCCAGCAGCGGGCCGGCGGCGGCACCGCGCTGCACGACGCGATTTTCAAGGCCGCGGACAAACTCACCAATCCGCCGCTCGCGCCCGCACCCAATCCGGAAGTTCGGCGCGTGCTGGTGGTGATCAGCGACGGCGAGGACAACTTGAGCGATCACGCTCTGAGCGACGCGCTCGAACGCGCCATCCGCGCGGAAGCTTCCATTTACGCCATTAGCACGAACACCGAGTGGATTTCCGCGAGCGCCATGTCCTCCGACCATTCCAGTACGCCGCGCGACCTTTCGCGCAAACTTCATCTGGGGCCGGGCGACAAAGTGCTTGAAAAATTTGCGGTACAGAGCGGCGGCCGGGTTTTTTTTCCCTACCGCGTGGATGACCTGGCGCAGTCGTTCGTGGATATCGGGTCGGAATTGCGCAGCCAGTATTTTCTGGCTTACTCGCCTACGAATGCGGTCACCAACGGCGCCTATCGCAAGATTGACGTGCAAACAGATCGCAAGGGATTGATCGTCCGGACGCGCAAAGGGTATTTCAGCACCGCCCCGCCGTCATCGCCGCCCGCGAGTAAGTGAGAAGAGCTTCCCCGGGGATTCTACCTTCTCGGCGCGTAGTAGCCTTTGCGCGCCAGGACTTTCACATCCGAGTGGTTCTGCAGCTCCACCTGAATTTTCCGGAACGTCCCGTCGCGTTTTTCGTTCGTCGGGTAATAGCCGAGAACGTATTGGTAGCGCAGCTCGTCGGTGATTTCGTCGAACGCTTTCTCCAGCGTCTTTTCGTTGTGCACGTCAATGACGCGCCCGCCGGTTTCACTGGCCATTTTGCTGGCCACGCCGGGACCATAGCCTTGCGAGCCTCCGAAATCCCTGATCAAAAGCACATGGATGACCGTGTCGGCCCGCTGCGCGGCTTCAATCGCGTCATTGATTTTCAAACGGCTTCCGGTGTCTTCCGCATCTGACAGGAGGATGATGGCCTTGCGTCCCGCTTCACTCGCCAACTCGTCGTGCGCCGCCAGGTAAATCGCGTCATACAGATTCGTGCCACCACCCTGAACGGGAATTGTGCCTGCAGTTCCGCCAATTCCAGAGGCCGGCGCGTTGATTACCGTGCGGCGGATGGCCCGCTCCAACACCGCCGAGTCCTGGGTGAAATCGGCTAAGAGGTTCACATCGAGATCGAAACTGATGACCATGGCTTCATCATTCTTGCGCATCACGCGCCGGACAAAACGCGACGCCGCATCCTGCTCGGCATGCAAAATGCGATCCATGCTGCCGCTGGTATCCATCAGGATTCCCAGGGTGATGGGCAGGTTCACCTCCTTGGAGAAGAAGGCAACCTTCTGCTCCTGGCCGTCCTCCAGAATCTTGAAATCGCTCTGGGTCAGCTCGGAGACAATTTCGTGGCGTTTGTCGCGCACTGTGGCGAATACGTTGACAACGGTGACCGCGCTTTTCAGTGTTTGCCCCGGCTGCGGCGTTTGGTCCTGTTTCGTCTGAGACTTGTCTTGCCCGGCAGCGACCTTGACGGTCGTCAGCGCCGGAAGTCCCGCCAGCGCCAGAGCAAGAATGCCTGCCGCGTAGCCGGTCACGCGCATTGTATAATCTCCCTGAAGTTCGTCATCGGTAGGTACGATGCACCCGGCGCTCCGCCGGATGTTCGGATGATTCTACAGGCTGGCGGGAATAGAAGCGTTTCCGGGCTGGTAATATCTGGGGGAAGTGAGACGACGAGATGATTCGAAGCATGCTTGGACTGGCAGCCGTCCTGTGGTTCTGCATTCCCGTGTCCGCTCAGATTCAACCGCACCCGACGCTGAATCCCCCTCCCGCCGCGCCCGCGGCCACCGCACCCGATAAGCCCTCGACGCAGCAGCAGAAATCCACGGACAACGATACGCGCAACTACATCAAAGTGCATACGGAAGTTGTCGTGGTCCCGGTCACGGTGAAAGATCGCGACGGGCGCCTGGTGGGGGACTTGCAACGCGAAGATTTCCGGGTTTTCCAGGACGGCCTGGAACAGGAAATCCTGAAGTTTTCGGCCGATCCCTTCCCGCTCTCCTCCGTCGTGCTGATCGACAACGACCTTAACCAAAAACAGGCCGAGCAGGTGCAAAAAAGCTTGGTAGCCATTTCCAGCGGGTTCGGACCGGCGGATGAAACCGCCGTGGTGACATTCCAGGAATACCCGAACATCGTCGCCAACCTTTCCTTCAACAACGACCAGGTGCAGGATCAATTGAAGCGCCTGGAACTCTCCAAACATTTTCCCGGCGGCTTCGGAGGCCCGCTCGATGCCGGCCCGGTAATCAACGGCCGCTCGCAGCAGACCGGAGTTCCCAACGTTGGCGCAACGCCGCAAACGGTGAACAAGTGTCTGGACGACGCCATTTACTTCGCCGGCGAATTGCTGAAGGCCCGCGGCCGCGATCGGCGCAAAATTATCTTCCTGATTTCCGACGGCAATAATTCCCGCTACAACAAACATAAATTCGACGAGACGCTGCAACTCTTGCTGAACGCGGACATTTCCGTCTATTCGATTTCCGTCGGCCACGCCCTGTTCCAGCACGAAACGGGACGGCTGGAAAAATATGCCGGCGGCACGGGCGGCGACGCGTTTTTCGCCGGAAAAGCCAACGAGCTCGAGCGTCTTTACTCGCGAGTCACCGAGCAGGCGCGCACGCAGTACATCCTGGCGTTTTCGCCGCTGGAAACGAATCGCGTGTCGGATTATCACCCGATCGAGGTGCGCGTGCGGCGCTCCGGCCTCGATATTCTGGCGCGCGAAGGCTATTACACCAGCACCTTGGCGCCGAAGCGTTAGAACACTAGAAACTCTTTCGCAACGTGCGCGACAAAAAAGGTTTTTCCCCTTGACTTCACTCTCGCGCACATTTATAGATGAACGTAGCGAGTCGAGCGCGATTCGGAAACGAAGCCGCTGCTGATTCGCCGGGAGAAAGTTCCACAGCAGTTCATGCGCGGAACCACTCCGGAAAATGAAGCGGGGCGCCTGATCATCGGGCTGCCCCGCTTTTATTTTTTGCGCGCATATTTTACGCACGGCCAGGTTCCTTCCGCGCTGGCTGAATGGTGATGAGCTGCTCGTGGGCCGGGCAAATCGGGCGGTAATCGCAGTATCCGCAGAGAAAACTCGGCTTGGCTGAAAAATCCCCGGCACGAATCTGGTCGGCCACCTCCCCGATTGCTTCTTTCGTCCTCGCCAGAGCCTTGGCATCGCGGGCGGTAAATGCAGCCTCGTTTGAAGTGAGGTTGTAAAACACCAGGCGGCCGGGATGCAGCTCCAATACTTCTTCGGCAGCCAGCGCGTAAACACTGAGCTGCAAGCTTTCGCCGGCCTTCTTCGCGTCCTTTGGCTTTCCGGTCTTGTAATCCACTATTTCAATTTCCTTGGAGCCGAGCTTGTTTACCTGGTCCATACGGCCGGTGACGATGACGTCGTCCTCAAGGTGCAGCTCGAAATATTTTTCCTGGAATAGCAAGTCCGGTGGCGCCTCCGTATAGGTGCGGTGAAAATTTTCCAGTTGCTCGCGACCGGCGCGGCGGTACTCCTGCTCCTGGTAATCGTCCAGGAACCCCGCGGATTTCCATTCGCGGTCGTAAATGGCGGTGACTTCCCGGAAGGGAACCTTCTTCCGGTCGCGTACCAGCGCGGCGAATTCCTTGATGGTGGTGTGCATCACGCTGCCGAACATCATCATGGCGTGCGGGCCGCCGCGAATTTTCCAGGCGTTTTGAAACAAATACTGCATCGGGCACTTCTGGTAGGTCTCGATGGCCGAGGCGCTCAATTGCAGCGGCTCGGGAACCGGCGGGTGATAGGCCTTAGCCCACAGAGCAATGCGCGAATAAGCGCGCGCGTTTTCTCCCGCGGGACCGAAAAGCTGCGCCGGGCCGGCTGAATCCGCAGCCGCCCCGGTGGCTTCCTCCGCGGGAGGAATGACCACTTTCGGAGTGGATTGCGCGGTGTCGAATTTCTGGATCTTGGCGTTCATCAGGAAATCGTCGAGGAACGGCGACGGTTTCTTATACCGGTTTACCACGGTTGAAAGCGTCAGGCGCTCGCGCGCGCGCGTCAGCGCCACGTAGAACAGGCGCCGCTCCTCCTGGATCTGGAAATCGCCCGTTGGTTGCTCCTCCTTCATCAGCTCGGCGGGAAATTCGAAAACCACCGGGCGGGCGCCGGAAGGGAAGTCGCGCTTGTTGAGATGCAGAATGAAGACGTGCGGAAATTCCAGGCCCTTGGCCGCGTGCACGGTCATTAACTGCACGGCGTCTTCCTGCGGCTCTTCGTCCAGATTGATGTCGCCGCCGGCCTCGCCAAAAAAATTCAGATACTCGATGAAATCGCGCAGGCTTTTGCCTTCGCTCTTTTTCTCCCACTCCTTCACAAATTCCACCACGCGGTTGAGGTAGTGCCGATCGGCTTCCGAGGGCAGCGGCGCGAGCGCAAGCGCGGCGATCAGCTCATCGAGCAGCGCAGTGGCACTGACTTTGCGAGCCAGTTGACGCAGGCGCGTCAGTAAGGTGACCAGTTCAGGGAGCCTTGAGCCTTCACGAGAAAACGGCAATTCGCGCTGCGCCGTCTCCAGTTCGTCAGAAAGCGGGCGGCGGTGATTTTTCTCCGCGCGCTCGACCAGCCGGACCAGGTCGCGGGGCTCGAGGCCCCAGTACGGCGCGGCCAGAATGCGCGCGCAGGCCACATTGTCCGATGGCACGACGATCACCCGCAGCCAGGCGAGCAGATCGCGCACCAGCGTGCTCGACAGAATGGAAAATTTGCGAATCACGAAAGGAATCCCGCGGCGGCGCAGGGCAGCCAGCAGCCGCTCACGATGCGCATGCTTGCGGTAGAGCACGGCAAAATTGCGCCAGGGATTTCCGGGCGCGTGCAGGCGCTCGATTTCTGCGGCGATCCAGTGGGCTTCCTCGTCGGGGGTGGGGAATTCGGCGACGCGAATTTTTTCTCCCTCGGCCTTCTCGGTCAGCAGTTTTTTGGGCGGCAGAAGCGGAGATTTTTCGTTGTGCGAAATCACCTCGCCGGCCACGCGCAGAATGCGGCTTGTCGAGCGGTAATTCTGCGTCAGCGAGACCAGGAACTTCTTCATGCCCGGCCCGGTCTTGGCGTCCGCGACGCCGCAGAATTTCTTCAGGAAGATGGTGAAGCTGCCGAACGAGGCGCCGCGAAAGCGGTAAATGGCCTGGTCATCGTCGCCCACGGCCACGATGTTGCGGCGATCGCCGGCCAGCAGCCACAGCAGCTCGAGCTGGGCGATATTGGTGTCCTGAAATTCGTCCACCAGGATGTAGCGGAACTGTTCGCGCATATTTTCGAGCAGCGCCGTGTCGGTTCGCAGCAGCTGCACCGCCTGCATCAACTGGCCGCCGAAAGTAATCAGGTTGCGCTCGTGGAGCAGCCGCTCGCTGGTGCGATAGGCGCGGGCCAGCTCCTCCTGGCGCGCCAGTTCCTCTTCTTCCAGTTTTTGCGCGTCGGGTTCGAGCGAACCTTTCCGCGCTTCGTATTTTCGGCGCAAGCCTTTCACATACTCGTCGTAGTCGTCGGGCGAGACCAGCTCATCCTGGCAGCGCGAGAAGAATGCTTCGAAAGCGTTTAAGAATTCGCCGGGGTCGGCGAGGCGTCGGAAATGATTCAGCTCCAGCTCGGCGATGTGGCGGCGCATGAGAATCCAGTGGTCGATTTTCTCGAGCACCTGCACGTCGGGATTCACAGCGCGGATAATTTTCTCCAGGCAAAATTTGTGGAAGGTGCTCAGCCACACGCCTTCGGCGCGTTCGCCGATGGCGCGCACCACGCGGTGCTTCATTTCGCCCGCGGCTTTGTCGGTGAAAGTGAGGCCGAGAATGTTCTCGCCGGCAAGCTGCGCATCGGTTTCGAGCAGCTTGCGGATACGCTCAGTAATCACGCGCGTCTTGCCCGTGCCCGCTCCGGCCACAACCAGCAGCGGCCCTTCGCCGTGCTCCACTGCTGCGCGCTGCTCGGCGTTCAGCGGGAAGCCGGCAGCAGGAGCGCCCTTGGGATTTATCGTTTCGGCCATAGGAAATCCTGTTCGCGGATTGTAGCAGATTCCGGCGAGGGCGAAAATAAAGCGAATATTAGTGTAGAGCACGTCAGAGTCGTGGAATAAGCAAATGTGAGACGATTAGAAAAAATTATGTGCTGTGTTTTCAGGAAGTTGGCGGGAATTCTAATTCCAGGATGTGACGAGTAGAAACGCGGCTGGCGGCTGCTCTTCGGGTTAGGGCCGGCGGCTGAGGGCCGAGCCACCCGGGGCAGCAGGTCCACGTTGATCATCTCATGTGCTCATTTGCGGCTTCGTTTTCGAGTCCTTGCAGGCCTTGAAGATAAGCCTTCACTCAATATTACCATGCGATGCAAATCCGGCTCGGAGAGGCAGCCGCGCAAACCTCGTTGCCAGTGCAGGTTAGGTGCAATTCAAATCGTCACACGTGTTGCGATTAGGGCGCATTTCCGGCCGAGAGCGATTTGAGCTGCCCTTCGTTCAAGCCGTAGAGCGAGGGCACCGGCACACCGAGAATGCCCAGGTAGGTGTACATCTGGCCGCGATGATGGGCTTCGTGCTCGATCATGGCGCGCAACAGTCTCCAAGCCGTCACCGGCTTGCCCTCGGGAGAGGTGCCTTTCTTCAGCCAGTCCTCGTCGGACATGCCCCGGAAAATCTCCATGGACTCGGCGTGCAGGCGTTCCATGAAAGCGATGACGTTGTCGCGGCCGTCGGCCAGCTCGCGGCCACAGGTTTTGTATCGGCTCGGGCGGCCATTGGCGCATTCGGCGAAAACGTAGCGCTCGGTGGCGGCGAGGTGCCGCGCCAAGTCGCCGAGGGTAAAGGCGCCCTCGCGGCAGGTCCATTCCACTTTGTCGGGGGGAATGGCACGCACCAGGCGCATGGTGCGTTCGCGCACCTGCTCGTAAAGCTGCAGAAAATCTTCGCGGTCCGTTGCCATGGTTGCTGCCTCCTGTCCCCTCGCCGGAGAAGATGATACACCGCGGCGAGCGAGCCAGGATGGGGCAATGATTAGGCAGAGAGAGTCCTTGTGAGAACTACAAAAGAGGAACTTCAGCGGCTGATGCCGGGTTCATTTTGCTGCATTTATGTCGCGGTTGAAACCGCGCCCTACAAAGATTCTCGTGCCATCACACAGACTCTGAAGCCCTGCACCTCCCTACGATCATTCATAAGATGACCTGGCTCGTTGACATCCTCAACGCGGCACGAGCGAGAGAAAGGACTCAGAGCAGCCGAAAGCGCTGCTCCTCGCTGGCGAGTCGAGCCTCGCCATAACAAGGCGAGGTCGAGCCCTCGCACTCCAAGAAATCGAGGCCTTCCGTGCGTCGATTTATGAGCTAACTTCCGGTTAACCGGCCGAGGAGCAGCCGGAAGAAGCGATCGGGATCCACTTCTACCGCGACTTTCGCGTTCGGACGGAAGGAATCATCCGGCGACACCGCGGAAGATGCCGGTAACGCGGTCGAGAGCGGCTCGGATTTTCGCGCCGGCGGATAGGAATAGCCGACCGTTTCGCCGGAAGTGAACTCGCCCTGCGTTTCCACCTCGACGTAATAATCCCGCAGCGTGAGGATGCCGGGATCAATTAGATTGGCGACCGTGAGGGGATCGTGCATGGCCTCGAGCATCGGGTGCGGCCCGCGATTCAGGTTCGCGATGGTCGCGGCCATGATGCGCGCCGCGGCCTGGCTCCAGGGAGTCGTGCCGGCTTGCAGGATTTTCAAATGGTCGGGGGTGAACAGAACTTTGCGCGTCACGTCCAGACCGACCATGGTGAGCGGAACTCCGGCATCGAAGACGATGCGCGCCGCTTCGGGATCTGCATAGAGGTTGAATTCCGCCGCCGGAGTCGCATTCCCACCGGACAAAGACCCGCCCATGATGACGATGGCGCGAATCATGCCCGCCAGCTCGGGATCAGCACGAAGCGCAATGGCCACATTCGTCAGCGGCCCCACGGCGACAATGGTGATCTCGCCCGGGCTTGAGCGCACCAGGCGGCGAATAATTTCCGTCGCTGATTCGCGCACCGGTTTGATTTTTGGCGCGGGAAATTCCACGCCCGCCAAACCGTTATTGCCGTGGACATGCGCGGCGGTGATCAGAATTCTTACCAGCGGATGGCTGGCCCCGGCCGCGACAGGAATGTCCGGCCTGCCCGCGATTTCCACCAGGCGCAGGGCGTTTGCCAGCGTGTAATCGAGCGGGACATTTCCCGCCACGGGAGTAATCGCCTCAACCTTCAATTCCGGTGAGCGCAGCGCGAGAAGGATGGCCAGCGCGTCGTCCACGCCCGGGTCGGTGTCAATGATGATGCGCTGCACGGCTGTCGCGCTTGCCGCGGGCGCAGTGGGGAAGTTCGCAGAGAAACTTTTGTTTGCAGAAGCTCGAAGCTTGCCAAGACTCGCGCCAGCAAAGACTCCCAGCGAGCCGGCGAGAAATTCGCGGCGATTCCAGTGTTTTAGTTTGTGGTCCGATGACATGGCGCTGCCTCCAGGTGCGCACGTCTATATTCGCAAGTCGGCACAGCGTCAAGAAAATTCCGGGGCCACATTTATTCCTATTGACATTCTATATGTAGAGCCCTATCCTCCCTATAGAAGTCCGATAGGAGACGCCCGTTGAGCCCGGAACCGGAAAGCCTGCTGCAAGGCACCTTGGACCTGCTGATCCTGAAATCGCTGATCGCCGGCGAGATGCACGGATTGGGAGTCTCGCGGAGAATCCAGCAGATCACCGGCGGGACTTTTGTCGTGAAACCCGGCTCGCTGTTTCCCGCGCTGCACCGCATGGAAGAAGAAGGATGGATTTCTGCGTTTTGGGGTGAATCCGAGAACAACCGCCGCGCCAAATACTACCGCTTGACCAAGGCGGGATCGAAGCAACTGGAAGTCGAAACCGAGCGGTGGGGCCGCATCACTTGGGCCATCGGCCAGGCACTGGAAACATCGTAGCGAGGTATTCACCATGCCGTTGCTTGCGAAAGCCCGAAGCTTCCTGAGAAATTTCTTTCAGTTCCGGCGAGTGGAGGCCGACCTCGATCAGGAGGTGAATGCCCACCTGGAAATGCTGATTGAGGAAAAGGTTCGCGCGGGCATGCCGCTGCGTGAAGCGCAACGCGCCGCGCGGATTGAGCTGGGCGGAGTGGAGCAAGTAAAGGAACAAGTGCGCGAGGCGCGCACCGGCGCGTTGCTTGACTCGCTGCTGCAGGACTTCCGATTCGCGATCCGCAGCCTGCGCCGCACTCCCGGACTTACCGCGTTCGTAGTGGTCACGCTGGCGCTGGGCATCGGGATGACTTCCGGGACCTTCAGCATGCTCGATGGGTTGATCTTCCGGCCTTACCCGGTGCCGCATCCGAGTGGCGTGGTCACGCTGGTGAGCACCACGCACGACAGTCCGTTCGAGAATTTTTCGTATCGCGAATACCTGGACATCCGCGACAAAACAAAAAGCTACGACGGCGTTATCGCCTACGCGCCTATGGAAGCCGTCGGCTTCAGCGCCGAACCCGGAACCACGCCGCGAATTAAGGGCGGCATGATGGTGTCCGGAAATTATTTGCGCGTGCTGGGCGTGGAGCCGCGCTTCGGGCGCAGTTTTCGAGATGACGAAGATCAGGCGCCCGGCCGCGATGCCGTGGTGGTGCTCGGGCCGGAGTTCTGGAAGCGCGAATTCGCGAGCGATTCGTCCGTCATCGGCAGGAAGGTTCGGCTGAACGGCACGGACTTCACCGTGATTGGCGTGGCTCCGGATACCTTCCCGGGAATGTCGACATTCGGCCATCCCGACTTGTACATGCCGCTGGCCATGGCACGCGTGTTTTCCACCAATATCCAGAAGAATTTTTTCGAGGACCGCGACGACCGCGAGTTGTTGGTAAAAGCGCGGTTGAAAGCGGGCGCGACGCTGGAGCAGGCGCGCAATGAACTGGCGGTGATGGCAAAAAATTTCGAAAACGAGTATCCCCTTATCAATCGCAGCCGCGGCGCGAAGGTGTACACCCAATTCCAAACGCGGACGATCGAAGACGAGAATTGGAAATTTGGCGTGATCTTTGTGATTCTCGCGCTGGCCGTCCTGCTGGTGGCTTGCACCAATGTTGCCGGACTTCTTCTCAGCCGTTCCCGCGCGCGAGCGCGCGAAATCGCCGTGCGCCTGGCGCTGGGCGCCGGGCGTTTCCGGCTGATCCGCCTGCTGTTGACGGAAAGCCTGATTCTGGCGTTTTTGGGCGGCTTGGCGGGGATGGCCATCGGCTACGGCGTCATCGAATGGTTCCACAGTAAAGAAAGCATTGTGTTCATGACCGAGTTGCCGGTGGCCATTCCGTTCCATATGGACAAACGCGTGCTGTTGGCCTGCGTCGCATTGTCGGTGTTGAGCGCACTCCTATGCGGCCTGGCTCCGGCGCTGCAGAGCACGCGCGTGGACCTGGTGAACGCGCTCAAGTCCGCGGACGTGGATGTCCCCGGACGCAAGCGCCTGTGGGGCCGCAATCTGCTGGTGGTGGCGCAAGTTTCCATGTCCCTGATGCTGCTGACCGCGTCTTTCCTGATGGCTCGCGGTTTCCAGCACGCCTTGCTCGACGGCACCGGTTTCACGAAGGACCATCTTCTGATGACCAGTTTCGATCCGCGCCTCATTCAGTACAACGCAACTCAAACGCAGCAGTTCTATAAGCTGCTGGCCGAACGGATGCGGCAAACGGCCGGAGTTCAGAGCGAGGCTCTCACCCAGAACATTCCCTTTGGAATCGACGATTATACCGGCGTCGAATTCGTGCCGGACGGTTTCCAGATGCCGCCGGATCGCGCGAATTTCACTTCGACGATGGATACGGTGGATGAAGGTTATTTCGAGACGCAGGGGATTCCCATCTTGCGTGGCCGCGCTTTCCTGCCCACCGATACCGCCGACGCCCTGCGTGTGGCCGTCGTGAATGAGCACTTTGCGAAACATTATTGGTCGGCCGGCGATGCCGTGGGCAAACATATCCGCCTCGACAGCAGCGCTGGAACACAGGTGGAGATTGTGGGCGTCGCACAGACCATCAAGAACGGATCCATGGATCCGCCCGTGGACTTCGTGTACATACCGCTCGCGCAGCATCCTGTCGCGCGAATGGTCTTGATGGTGCGTTCGAGCGGCGATCCGCTGCAACTGGTTCAGCCCATCAAGGACGCAGTCCGTGCCCTCGATCCCAACATGCCTATGATGCAGACCCGGTCTTACGAGGAATTCTACCTGAATCAAGCCGTGAGAGGCCCGCGCATTGCGATTGACTTGGTCGGCAGTATGGGTTTGATCGGCCTGCTGCTGACCGTTGCCGGTTTGTATGGACTGGTGGCCTATAACGTGAGCCGCAGAACCCGCGAGATCGGCATTCGCATGGCCCTCGGCGCGGCAAGCTCAGACGTGCTGCGGCTGGTGATGGGCAAAGGCCTTGTGCTTGTCGGCTTCGGAACCGTGATCGGGCTGGCCATGGGTTTCGCCCTCGAGCAGCTCATGAATTCCATGCTCTTCGATTCGGGCGGCGTAGACATTCTGGCCTATGTCGCAGTTGTGCCCACCATGTTCCTGGTGACCATGCTGGCGACCTACCTGCCCGCGCGGCGAGCATCCCGCATTGCGCCAACACAAGCGTTGCGATACGAGTAGTGCAGTTTCTCCTTGAACGTGCGATTTGCCCCGCGCATCCTCCGAAAGCCCAAACCGCTTCCCTTGGGTCATAAACACCACCTTTGAAAACAGTTTTATACCAGATGGTGTTGCATCGACCGGTTGAGCTCGCACGACTTATCGGGCAATGACCCGCGACTATTTCAAGCGGATTTCTTTGCATCCGCCCGGATTGCGTATACCCGAGTATCGCAGGTGTTGCAGCGAAAAGGACGAACCGGAATGAGCCGACAGGCAAGCTGCTCTGCAATACCCTTGCGTCTTGAGCGATGAATGTCGGTGCTGCCGCAGATCGGACACTTGTTAGAACGGATTATGTAAAACAAATTCATAAGCGAACGAAGTCAGCGGGGTAAAGATTCTTAGGCTGGTGCGAGAAGAGTAGTCCCCGCCATGTATGATAGTCAAGAAGACAAACTCTTTAGCTACTCAGCTTGGCGGGTTGCGTCGGAAAGACACCATTTGAGGAACGCTAACCAGTTTGTCTTTTGATTGCACGCACCAAGCGTCTCTTGCAGCTCCTGCTATCCTGTTCCGACTAGCGACTCGACCCAACGACAAACTTATCCTTTGTCGCTTGATCGACTTCACGCGGGATGTCCGCTGGCCTCCATCGACGAACCAGCAGCACTGATGCACTTTGCCGAACGAAGAAACAGAAACGAAAGGAAGTACAACACCGCCGCGAGAATGATCAGGGATCGGATTCCCGTCCACAAGGACATTGACTCCAACATTCCTCCGACGAGCGCCCCAAAAAGGTTGGAACCAAGTGCTTGACCGCTGAATTTGTATTCCGCAAAACTGCGGATGAACACAATGGAAGCAAATGCCACCGGTGAACACAGGGCCAAGGTGGCTACCAACGCTTTCACCCAAATCCCCTGAAAAAAGAGCTTTTCGAGCGGCAGGAGATATGAGACTAAAATGCAAATTCCGATTCCTGCGTAAGCTAAACGCACAGGTATGGTTGACCAGGAATCCACGAGGAAGTTGACGGCCACGATGAGCACCAGAATGGCCGCGATAACAATTGAATTGACCAACCAAGTTGTGCCAAACAGCATTGCCATGCGGCTTACAATCTGCGCCTCGAGGAGCAAGAAACCTGCTCCCAAAAAGAAGAAGTGCCAATTGATCGCCTGCCCGGCTGCGCCCGTTTTGCGGATAAGCAATCGTGTCAACGCCACGAGAAGCACTGACATAACAATGACAATGAGCGGCAGACCTGGTTCATGTTGATAGAAGTACGGCCAGTCGTCAGTGGTGAGGTGGGCCGATTCCATTTCCACGCCACTGTGTGATTTGACATAAGCCGCTAGGTCCGGAGCGGACAGGGCTTGTTCCAGTTGTTTCTTGGATCCCACAACAAAGAAGTGTCCCCCACTACTGTATTTCGAGGCGTCGGCATAGAAATCCACAGGCATTTGGCCAAAAACTGTCTTCAGCAGTCCGTGTAAGCGGCCCGCGATCCACGGGGTATGCACCTGAAACTTCAGGGCAAGGATTCCGTCATCTTTGAGCAACCGGCGTGCCGCTTCCAGCGCCTCAACGGTGTACACATAGTTGTCGATTCTGACCGAAGAATAATTGGAAATATTTGTGTGCGAATCGAGCAGCGAATAAATGATCAGATCGAATCGTTCCTTACTGTTCTCGATATAGCTCCGTGCGTCGTTGACGACAGGAGTGACGCGCGGAGAGGAATATGGCCGCTCGAAATGGATTTCCCGGCCGAGGTGTTGGATCAGCGGGTCGATTTCGACGGCTACCACGTGTCCCGCCCCATTGCGAAGAGCGGCAGCGACGTCGTTACCCATTCCCGCGCCTAGAACTAGAACGTTCGGCGGATTCTTGTAAAAGTGATACGGAAGGTTGTAGGCATCCCACTCGCTGGGCACCTGAAAAAAGAACTGTGGATGAGCAGCCACGAATTCTGGCGAGAGATTGACGACCTGCTGAAACCAGGTGTGATTGGTGTCGAGCTGGTAAGCGATCACCTCCCCGTTTTCCACTCGCTCCGAAATTTCAAGGTATTGATAAGGCGACCAATATTCTCGGCCAGTTCTTTGCGGATGCAGGAAAAAGAGCAAAATGCAGAGCCCCATGGTCACGATCGACGCCCAGCGAAGGGAGGCGATCTTGCCCACGAGAAAAGCCAAAAGCACTCCGGCTATGGCAAACCAAACAACCGGAGGCTGCCAGTACTGGCAAAGCAGGGTGAACAGCAGGATGCCTCCCAGGCTCCCCAGGATATTGACGGAGTACGCGAAAATCCCATGTGGCGCCTTCTCCAGATATCCCCCCACGATTTGTCCGAGCGGGACAAAAATCATCGCATTCAAAATAAACAGCGGCACAGTAATAGCAATCGCCGCTCCCAAGGCCACAAGGGCCAACCCGGAGAACTGTACGGCGGGAATTCCCATGGAATTAACTTCCGAAGCCACGCCTAAATATGAGGGAAGGGCGCTTATCAAGGCGCGCATCGGCTGCCATGGAAATTGAATAAGAAAGACAAGGGAGAGGAGCGGAGCGGCCATGGCAATGAGGTTGATGCGCTTCCGACAAAGAAAGCAGCCCAGGCCAAAGCCGAGAAAACAGGAAACCAACATGTAATTCTTGAGAAACGCAAAAATGCGCACTTCGGACGACATCCAACGGATCATCAACAATTCTAAGTATAGGCCGAGAATGCTCGCGACGCTCAGTCCGGCATAGCTGAAACCTCCCAGCGTATCCAGCGAGAATCCAAATGCCGCCGTCCAACCTTGTAGTTTCAGCCACAAACCGCTCGCGGGCTTGTCTTGATAAAAGCTGAAGGTATAGAGGCAGGCGATCAATCCAATCAATAGCGTAAGACAAAAGGCAATTTGGAAATCGAGCCGTACAAGATTCTCTTTCAAGCGTCCTCTCTGGGGGACCAGATTAAAATTCGTGCCGGGTAGCCCCCGCATCGTAGCAAGCACTCGAATCGAAACGCTAGTGCTCGATTAACGCATTATAAAAGGGCGCCCCCTTCAAGTAGTTTTGGTCGTTCGCATCAACGCCTACAGGAAAGGAGCACCCTCATGAATGACGCTAGGTATTTTGGGCTGGATATTCATCAGGCAACCATCTCGGCTGTCGTTCTGGATTCCACACATGTTCGCCTAGCCCAATTGAATTTTACCGCTGAGGGCGACGACTGATCGTTTAACGCGAAATCGACAGAATGGGAAATACTGGAGAATGGGAAATACCGCGCGCAAAGCCGCAAACGGTTAAGCAATTCGTTCACGCTATGCCACTCACTGCAAAGACAGAGGGTAGAAAAGCAGAGCGGGAAAGGCAATGAGTCGAATTCAGGAAGGGCTCATTCAATTAAACTTTCACCGAATAAACGCGCTTTTTGCGAAACAATCCCGGCAAATCGGAATTCTTAGTTCCGAGTGTGTTCTCGCAACGCGCGCATCCGGCAAGCGGAAATCACCGCGCTGTAGATCGGACCAGTCGTAGCAAAGCGGGTGTAGCCGAATCGCTCCCTGCGTGTTCTTGCCCGTTGGTCGCGTTGCCTTTGCATTTCCGCGCGCCTATACTTGATTTGCTGACCTGATAAGAATCAAGGAGCACTCGCCATGGAAAATCCCGTCATTTTGAGCGCTGTGCGCACTGCCATCGGAAAATTCATGGGCGGACTTTCGCCGCTTTCCGCCACGGAGCTGGGCTCGAAAGTAGTTGCGGAATCGGTGCGCCGCGCAGGTATTGACCCGAAATCGGTGGACGAAGTGATCCTCGGCAACGTAGTGCAGGCCGGGCTGGGACAGAATCCGGCGCGGCAGGCGGGATTGCGCGGAGGCCTAGACTCGCGTGTCGCGGCCATGACCATTAATAAGGTATGCGGCTCGGGGCTCAAGTCCATCGGTCTGGCGGCGCAGGCGGTGACGCTCGGCGAATCGGAAATCGTGGTCGCCGGCGGAATGGAGTCCATGTCCAATTGCCCCTACCTGCTGAAGGGCGCGCGCACCGGGTTCCGCCTGGGCAACCAGGAAATTTTCGACTCCATGATCACCGACGGATTGTGGGACGCCTACGAAAACTTCCACATGGGCAACACCGGCGAGCTGGTGGCAGAAAAGTACAAGATCACGCGCCAGGAGCAGGACCAGTTTGCCGTGGACAGTCACCGGAAAGCCGTGCGCGCCATCAAGTCGTGCTTCTTCGGCGAGCAGATTGTTCCCGTCGAGATCCCCCAGAAGAAAGGCGAGCCCGTCATCATCAAGACCGATGAATCGCCGCGCGAAGGTACTTCGCTCGAAGCGCTGGCCAAGCTGCGGCCCGCGTTCAAGAAGGACGGCACCGTCACCGCCGGCAACGCCCCGGGAACGAATGATGGAGCTGCCGCTGTCGTAGTGACCGGCGAAAAAAACGCCGCGCGCCTGGGCAAGTCTCCGATGGCGCGCATCGTGGCCCAGGCCGTCAGCGGCGTCGAACCCAAGTGGGTGATGATGGCGCCAGTGGAAGCGGTGGAAAAGCTGCTGGCGAAAACCGGCTGGGACCGCGACAAGGATGTGGACCTGTTCGAGCTGAACGAAGCGTTCGCCGTGGCGGCCATTGCCGTCACGCGCGTCCTGCGGCTGAATCCCGAAAAAGTGAACGTGAACGGCGGCGCGGTCGCGCTCGGCCATCCGATTGGCGCGTCCGGCGCGCGCGTCCTGGTGACGCTGCTCTACGAATTGCAGCGCCGCAACCTGAAGCGCGGCATTGCCGCGCTGTGCCTCGGCGGCGGCAACGCCGTGGCCCTGGCCATCGACCGTTACTAGCGCCTGAATCGGCCGGAAGAAATGCAAAATGTGATTCATGAAGTCCCCGGGGCTGATGCGCTGTTTCAATGGTTCGGGTACTGGCCTGATTTTCATGATGCGGAAGTTCTCGCAATTGACCTGAATCGAACCGGCTCTACACGGGTACGTGTTCACACCTTCGACGTCTCAGATCAGGTGGGAAATGATGGGTGCAATGTTTGTGTGAAACATGTAGTTGTCTCGTTTCTTCTCGATGGCCTTAAGACCATTGAGTTGCATGGATTCAACAATCAAAATGTAGTGTCAAAAGTAGCTGTCGTGCGGACGGAAGAGGGCCTACAGTTGCTACTAGCGCCCTGTTACGGCGCAGAAGGAAGCCTGACAGCGGAACGCATCAGAATTGAGATTGAACCGGGCGTTCCTTTAGATAGCCAGTATCGTAAGAACGGCGCCTGACTCACTCGGAGGATTCCATCAAGCGCGCTGCAGTGGGATTTCGCGTCCACTCGGGCTGGGCTGCGCTGGTTGCGCTGGCCGTGGACCGGGGCGTGCCGATGGTCCTTGCGCGCGAGCGCGTCCATCTGGTCGAAATCTTCATCTACAAATTTCGCCAGCCGTATCACACCGCGGGAAGATTGCCGCCCGAGCAAGCCGCCGCTTTCGTGGCGCGCATGAAATCCGAAGCAAGACGCCTCGCGGCCGGCGCAATTCGCAAGCTTGAGGGCGAGCTTCGGGAACAAGGTTTCGCCCTGTCCCGAAGTGGCCTGCTGCTCGCCTCCGGCCGGCCGCTGCCCACGCTCCCGCGCATTCTCGCTTCCCACGCGCTGATTCACACCGCCGATGGCGAACTCTTCCGCGGAGCCTTGCTGTATGCGGCCGCGCGGCGCGGACTCGCGACCGTGGCACTCCGCGAGCGCGAAGTCCTCGCAGCGGCTTCGAAAGCGCTGCGGATCAGTCCAAACACCCTCACGCGCCGCATCGCCGCACTCGGCCGCCCGATTGGCCCTCCCTGGTCGCAGGATGAGAAGTTGGCGTCTGCTGTCGCCTGGCTTGCGCTTGCCCCCGGTCGCCACTAGCGCAAACCGGATCTTTGCGATAGAACTTTTCGCCTATGTTCTGCCCCCAGTGCAAAGCGGAGTACCGCTTCGGATTCACGAAGTGTTCCGATTGCGGCGTGGACCTCGTCGAGCACCTGCCTGACGACTCCTCCGCCACCCGCAATCAAGATCTCGCTGTCGCATGGCGCGGGTCAGACCCGAGCGCATTCAGCGCTGCGCTCGCCGCACTAAAAGATGCGGGAATTGCATGTGCTCAAATTTCTGACCACGACCAATTCGTGTGGGGTTGGGCCATCCCGCGCCCCAGATACGAAATTCTGGTGCGGAAACAGAATTTGGGGGAGGCACTAGAATTAGTTGCTCCGTTCGGCGAACGAGCGCCGCTGGCTCATGCCCGAGATATTTTGAAGGGAAGGACGCCGTTTCCGGAGGCAGAGTCAGAGCAAAGTGAACAGGAATCGAGCGAATCCCCGCTTCGGGCCGCTCCAGATGACATCATGGCCGACATCAACGTCAAGGATGCGACTGCTCTGGTCTGGTCCGGAGAAGACGGGCAGATGCCGCAGGACATCAAGGCCTGCCTTACAGAGAATCGCATCGCCTGTGTGATCTCGGACGATAGCGCCAAGCACCGCGTGATGGTGCTGCCCGCCGATGAAGCGCGCGCCAAGGAAATCGTCCGCGAAATTGTGGAAGCAGCGCCGCCGCAGTAAACCCACCCACAAATCGTGCATCGCCGCGCCCTGCGCCGCATCCGATTCCACCGGGGCGGGGAGGCGCGCATGCCGCGAATCAAGTGGTCGGACCGAATCTTTGACTTCAGCTTTCCCGTGGAGCTTCATCCCGAGATGCTCGAACGCTTTCGCGGCACGCCGGCTCGCGCGGAGTATCTCGTGCGGGATCTGCCGGCGGCGACACTCACGCGCCGTGAAGGCCAGCAATGGTCCATTCAGGAAAATATCGGCCACCTGCTCGATCTCGAAGAGCTGTTCCGCGGTCGCCTGGATGACTATGACCGCGGCCTGGACGCCCTTCGCGCCGCGGACATGACAAACCAGAAGACTCACGGCGCGCAGCACAATCAATCGTCCATGGAGAAAATTCTTCGCGCTTTCCGGCAGGAGCGCGGCAAAGCCATCGAGCGGCTGGAGAAAGTCGAGCCGTGGTACTTCGCGCGCACGGCGCTGCACCCGCGCTTGAAGAAACCCATGCGCGTGGTGGACATGATTTACTTTCAGTCGGAGCACGACGACTATCACCTCGCGCGCGTCTCGGAATTGATTCACTTGTTTCGCTAGCCGCCCCGCGCCGCGCTTCGCACATCCTTCGCATCCTCCGCTTCCCCTGCATCACGCGGTTCGCTATCATCACCGCCATGACAACCGAATTGATCAAGACCGTGGGTGTGCTCGGCGCGGGGACCATGGGCAACGGCATTGCCCACGTCTTCGCGCGCGCCGGTTTCCGCGTGATTATGCGCGACGTGGAGAAGCGCTTCCTCGATCGCGGCCTGGAGACCATCAACAAGAACCTGGAACGCGAAGTGAAGAAGGGTAAGCTCTCCGAAGACGATGTGCCGGTGGTTGTCGCGCGCATCAAACCCACCACGGAAATGGCGGCACTGGCAGAAGCGGATTTCGTCGTCGAAGCCGTCCCCGAGCAGCTGGACCTGAAAGTGCGCGTGCTGAAAGAGGCCGACGCGGCGCTGAAGCCCGGCGCAATTCTGGCCAGCAACACTTCCTCGATTTCCATCACGCAACTTGCTGCGCAGACCAGCCGCCCCGAGCGCTTCATCGGGATGCACTTCATGAATCCCGTGCCGGTGATGGAGTTGGTGGAGGTGATTCGCGGCCTGGCGACAAGCGACGAGACTTTTCACGCCACCATGATTCTGTGCGAAGGCCTGGGCAAAAAACCGGTGGCCGTAAATGACGCTCCGGGATTTGTATCCAACCGCGTGCTGATGCCGTTGATCAACGAAGCGGCCTTTTGCGTCATGGAAGGCGTAGCCACCCCCGAATCCGTGGACGCGGTGATGGAGCTGGGCATGAATCACCCCATGGGCCCGCTCGAGCTGGCTGATTTCATCGGCCTCGACGTGTGCGTGGACATCCTCGATGTGCTGCACAAAGGATTCGGCGACCCGAAATATCGCGCCTGCCCGCTGCTGCGCAAATATGTGGCCGCGGGGTGGCTGGGAAGAAAATCCGGCCGCGGATTCTACAAGTACGCCTAGCCATTCGGAGTAAAATCTCCCGGAGACAGTCAACTCCCGCGGATTTGCGTGCGGAGGCCCCTTCGATGCGCCGGATCGCGGCCCTTTCCGTTTTCGCGCTGCTGCTCCTTGGGCTGGCAGCGGGGCAGACACGCCCGCCCGGAGACGCGCTGGTCTTCGAGCGCCCCAGCAATCAATGGTTCGAAGGCCCCTCTGTGCACGTCACTCTCTCACCCGACGCGCAATGGGCGCTTTTCAAGGGCTTCGGCGGGCAGGCGCAGCTTTATTTCTTGAAGACCGGCCGCGAGGATCCGCAAACGCTCGGCGATGGGCTCGACCGCGTGCAGACCGCGACGTTCTGCGGGCAGCGCGGCCTGATCCGCTACGGCGAGCGCGGCAGTGAGAAGCGCTGGTTTCCGCCGGATGTGGAGAACAAAAAACTCCAGCTTCCCGCGGACGCGGTTTTCGAATGCTCGGCGGACGGCAGCGAGATCGCCTATTTTCGCTCCAGTGAACTCGAGGAAGGCCTCTTTGCCGGCCCGCTCGACCAGCTCAAAAACTACCAGGTTGCCGGGCGCATCACCGCCATGGCCTTTACGCCCGACGGCAACGCCCTCTACGCCGTGGTCTTCCGTCCGGAGGGCGAATCTTCGCTGATCCGCATTCTCCCCCACGCGCAAACTACCAGGACCATCGCCAACAACCTGGATGCCAGCCCCATGCCCGGAAGCATCGCCGTGGCGCCTGACAGCCGCAGCATTTACGTCGCGCTGGCCACCGCGGCCGGGCCGCATAACGAAGCGCGCCATCACCCCGAAGCGGATCGCTGGCTGAAGATTTATCAGCTCGATCTTGCAACTGGCGCGCGGCATGTTGTCGTTGAATCCGCAGGGCAAGATAATTTCGGGCCGCAAGTGATTGGCAGCAATCTCTATTGGTCGCGCAACCTGGTCAGCGATGCGATCGCCATTCTTCCTGCCGATGGCGGCGAAGCAAAAGAATTGGTCTCCGGCGGCGAAGTTCCCATGTGGAGCCCGGACAGCAAGCGCGTGGGCTACACTTTCGGCGGATGGCGCCTGGCCGATTGGGCGCTAGACCTCGATGCTGCCGTGGTCAGCGTTGACGAGAAAGGCCAGCGCGCCTCGGCGCCCGCCGTCATCATTTCCGGCTACCACGAGGATTTTCCGCCGGCATGGTCGCCCGACGGCCACTGGATCGCTTTCCATTCCCATCGCTCGAAGACTCCAGTGCCGGAATATTCGAGCGCCGGAGCCACCGACGACATCTATCTTCGCCGCGCGGATGATCCCGCCGCGCCTGAAATCCGGGTCACGGATTTCGGCTGGGAGACTGGCCCGGCCTACTGGTCGCCCGACGGGCAGAAGCTGCTCTACAGTTCCTGGGTTCGTGGAGGCGAGCCGGGCATCGACAAGCTGTACGTCACCATCATGGATCTTGAGATCGGCCGCGCCTTGCGCACGGAAATGCTCGCGCTGCCTGCGGAAATTCGCAGCGCGCAGTGGGCCGCTTGGTCACCGGACGGAAAGGAAATCGCCATTGAAGACAATCGCGGGGCGGGGAAGCGCAGCCTGTGGATTGTCCATGCCAACGGATCGCAACCTGTAAAGCTGCTCGATTATCAGGGGACAACGTACGGCGGGCTCGACTGGTCTGCCGACGGGAAGGCCATCATCTATAGTGCGCTGGCCGGCGACGGCGTGCAGCTTTTCGCCATTCCGCGCGAGGGCGGCGCCCCGCGCCAGTTGACTCGCGATTCCGGTAACCTGATGCACCCGCGCGTCTCGCCCGACGGCCGCTGGATCGCTTGCACCCGTCTGGCCCAGTCGCGCCAAATCTGGCGCCGCCCGCTGCCGTAGCTGCCTCCTCGCGTTGTCGCGCCGCGCTCACTCCAAATCTAGCGGCACGTCTAAACAGCTCGCGGGAAGTGCTTTTGTTTAGGGGGTCGGAGCTTTAGCTCCGACATTGCTGCTCAGCTTTCATTGGGCTTCAGCCCCTGAGGAAAGTTGTTCCGCATTCTTCCGCACACTGTAAATCCGTGGAGCGGCCCTCCGCCGTGTTATGTTTTGTGTTGGAGACACCGAGATGAAGTTGACGCTCCGCATCGCGTTCGCGTTTGTCATTTTGCTCCTTGCCCGCCCCGCCGCGGCGCAATTGGGCAAAATCGACTTCTCGAAAGCGACGGCCAAGGTCATCCCACTTCGCGGCAATGTGTCGGTGCTCCAGGTGCGCGTGGAAGACGGCTACTTCAACATCGGAGTTCTCGCCGGGCCGGACGGTTATCTGCTGGTGGATCATCCGGAAGCCGCGGCGCACGCCCTGATCCAAAAAACGCTCGACGATCTCGGCAAGCGTCCGGTGCGCTTCCTCCTCAACACGCACTGGCACTACGATCACGTCGGCGGCAACGAGTTTTATGCACCGGACGCGGTCATCGTCGCGCACGAAAATGTCCGCAAGCGCCTGATGACCGAGCAGCGCCCGTGGTGGTCGCCGACTCCGATCGGCCCCTATCCCGAGCGCGCCTGGCCGCGCGTCACCTTTCGCGATTCACTCGCCATTCACTTCGCCGGTGAAGACGTTGATCTCGTGTACTACGGCCCCGCGCACACCGACGGCGACGCGATCGTATATTTCACCCACGCGAATGTCATTCAGACCGGCGACGTCTTCCACGGCCACGGCAATTTCGCCATGGGCGAAGACATGCCCGGCCTCGCGCGCATGCTCGCGGCGGTGGCGAATCGCATCAACGACCAGACCATCATCATCACCGGCCACGGTGAAATGTCCAATCGCCGCGAAGTCCGCGAATATATTGACCTGTTGAACGACTGCATGGCGCAGGTGAGGCAGGGAATCACCGCAGGCAAGAGCGACGAACAAATTCAAGCCCAGGGCCTGCCCGAAAAATGGGAATCCTGGCCCGCCGCGGACAACGTCCCAATCATTCCCCAGTTCCTGCACCTGATTTACCTCTCGCTCACGCACAAAGACGCCAGCACGTAGGCTATTTCTGGCCTGACGGAGAGTCCCAGCGGCTCAAAATAGTGTTTCGCTTTTTCTTCGCCTAGTGGTAATATCACCGTAGAATTGCGGATGGCCGGGCTGCCGCGCAGTGGTACACTGAGCCGCCTGCGTCTCCCCGCGACAGAGCAGGATACAAAACGATCTCACTTCGAGGTGGCACGATGACCGACGAAAAAACAAAAAATCTGGATCTGGCGATTTCGCAAATTGAGAAGCAGTACGGCAAAGGCTCCATCATGCGCCTGGGCAACCGCGACGTGCTGGTGCCCGTCAACGTCATCCCCACCGGCTCGATTTCCATTGATGCCGCGCTCGGCGTCGGCGGGTTTCCGCGCGGCCGCGTCATCGAAGTGTACGGCCCGGAATCCGGCGGCAAGACCACGCTCACTCTGCACGTCATCGCCGAGGCCCAGAAACTCGGCGGCCAGGCCGCGTTCATCGACGCCGAACACGCCCTCGATCCCGCCTACGCGCGTAAGCTGGGCGTGGACGTGGACAATCTTCTAGTCTCGCAGCCGGACAACGGCGAGCAGGCCCTCGAAATCGCCGAAGCGCTGATCCGCACCAACGCCGTGGACGTGGTCGTCGTTGACTCCGTCGCCGCGCTCGTGCCGCGCGCCGAACTCGAAGGCGAAATGGGCGAGCCGCAGATGGGCTTGCAGGCCCGGCTGATGTCCCAGGCGCTGCGCAAGCTGACCGCCATCGTGTCGAAATCAAAAACCTGCCTGATCTTCATCAATCAGATCCGCGAAAAAATCGGCGTCATGTTCGGCAATCCCGAAACCACCACCGGCGGCCGCGCCCTGAAATTCTATTCCTCGATTCGCGTGGACATTCGCCGCATCCAGTCCATCAAGGAAGGCGACCGCGTGGTCGGCTCGCGCACCCGCGCCAAAATCGTGAAGAATAAGGTGGCCGCGCCGTTCCGCGAGGCCGAATTCGACATCATCTACGGCGAAGGCATCTCCCGCGAAGGCGATCTCATCGACCTGGGCGTCTCCAAGGGTCTGCTCGACCGCTCCGGCACGTGGATTTCCTACAAGAACGAGCGCCTCGGCCAGGGCCGCGAAAACGCGCGCGTTTTCCTCAAGGAAAATAAAGACATCCGCGACAAGATCGAGCACGAGTTGCGCAAAGCCCTCGGCCTCGGCGCAGCATCGGCCGCCGCGGCAGCTGCAGCAGCCGCCGCAGCAGTTGAAACAGAAAAGGGCGAGAAAGCCTCCGGCGATGGCGCAAAGCCCGCAGCAAAAGCCGCCGCCGCAGGCCAGGGCCGCCCCAGCCGCTGAGCGCTGGTGTTTGTGGCACAGCCACTCTTGGCTGTGTGCCCTTGCCTTTAAGTTGTAGCGGCCACCCTTCCCCGATTCCTTGTATCGGGGTCCCGGAGGGAGGGTGGGCGCCTTTCTTTTCCGGCTAACGCAAAGTGGAAATTGGGAGGAGCAAACTGACACCAGCCGAACGCCAACGCGCCACAACCTATCTCGCCGAGACGCGCGAGCAATGGCTCCGCACCATGCACGGCCTCTCGCCCGCCCAACTCCAGTACAAGCCCGCGCCGGATCGCTGGTCCGTCGCCGAATGTCTCGAGCACATCATCATTGTTGAGGGCTTCCTCATCGCCAGAATCGAAACGATGCTGCAACAAGCGCCCGACTCCACCACCCCCACGATGCGCGACGACGACATGCTGCGATGGGTCGTGAATCGCGAGACCCGCGTAAAAGGCCCCGAGCGCCTGATGCCCACAGCGCGCTGGCCTCAAGATAAACTCCTCCCGGCATTCGAGGCCGTCCGCCAGTGCTCCTCCAAATTCGCCGCCACTTTCCAAGGCGAACTCCGCCAGCACACTTTCCCGCACCCCATCTTCGGCCCATGCGATTGCTACCAGTGGCTCCTGTTCCTCGGTGCCCACGGCGAACGCCACCGCCTCCAGGCCAAAGAAGTCATGGCCGACTCCGGATTCCCCCGCGCCGCCGCTGCGGTTTAGTTTCGGCTCTTGGGAATGGCTCCTCCGCCTCGTTGCTTCTCTTTTCCAATGAAGTCCTCTCCTAATTGCAATTTAGGGGGTCGGAGCTTTAGCTCCGACATTAGAGCTCAGGGAAAATGGGGCTTCAGCCCCTGAGGCAAGGTCTCTCGCACGTCATCCTCCGCGCATCCCCCCACCGAATGCTTCGCGTCACCCCGTCGAACACCCCCTGATTTTCTGGAGTGCGAGGGCTTGACCTCGCTTTGTTACGGCGAGGCTGGACTCGCCAGCGAGGAGCAGCGCCTTCTGCTGCTCCGGGTTCCCTCTTGCATTTGCCGCTGCAATTTGTGTTCATCTGTTGAAGCCAATTTTCGAGTCTGGAATTTCGCCTTTCCATTTTCCCTTTTCCATTTTCCGATGTACCGCCCCGGCACACTGGCCGCGCCCGTCCATTCGTACAGGCATTCCATTTGGGCACGCTGTCCCCCATAACAGTTGCGCCCCCTTCCGCCCCTCCGTAGAATTTGAATGTGAAAGGATTTGGCTGTATATAGCAGTCAGACAGGCCATACTAATCGGGACCCAATGCGAAAAACCCCAGCCCTTGTTCAAGCCGTAACGATTTTCTGTCTCTTGCTTGCAAGCGCGATGAGCGTCGCGGCCGGTGAACCCGGCGTGGCAGCCAAGCCCGCTGCCAAAGCGGCTGCGAAGCCGGCAGCCAGCCGCGCGCACCGCTCGCGTGGCATCCCCAACTATGCCGATCCGGCACGCGAGGATTCCTCCGCCTACGACGACCCCATCGTCCGCCAGATTGCCATGGACGCACTCGGCCACACCAACGGCTCCGTGCTGGCCATGGATCCTGCCACCGGCCGCATCCTCACCATCGTCAACCAGAAGATGGCCTTCTCCGCCGGCTTTGAACCCTGCTCCACCATCAAGCCGGTCATTGCTCTCGCCGGCCTGGAAGAAGGCACCATCACCCACGACACCATGATCCGCATTGATCGCCGCCGCTACATGGACCTCACCGAAGCCATGGCGCATTCGAACAACACTTATTTCGAGCACGTCGGCTCGCAACTGGGTTTCGACACGGTCATCAAGTACGCGCAGCTTTTGGGCCTCGGCGAGCGCGCCGGCTACAACATTCCTGAAGAGAAGCCCGGCCTGCTGCCGACGAAGCCGCCCGCCTACGGCGGCATCGCGCGCATGTCCAGCTTCGGGCAGGGCATCCGCATCACGCCGCTGCAACTCGCGTCCTTGGTTTCGACGCTCGCAAACGGCGGCACGCAATATTATTTGCAGTACCCGCGTTCCGATGAAGAGCGCCAGAATTTCCAGCCGCGCATCCGCCGCACGCTCGATATCGCGCCGCTGCTCCCCGATTTGCGCGAAGGCATGCTCGCCGCCGTGCTCTACGGCACCGCGCGCCAGAGTTACGACCCCTACGGTGAACAGGCCCTCGGTAAAACGGGAACCTGCAACGACGAATCGCTCGGCGGCCGCCTCGGCTGGTACGTTTCCTACGCCGACCAGGCCCACCCGAAAATCGTGCTCATCGTGCTGATCCGCGGCGGCAGCCGCCACATCAATGGCCCGCACGCCTCGGAAATCGCCGGCCGCATCTATCACGGCCTCAGCGCCCGCAACTATTTCGCCATCAAGCCGCGCACCGGCGAGTATTACGCCGCGCAATCCGCCGGCATGCACTGAGCGGAGCCGAAGCGCGCTTCCCACTAAGCAGAGAAGTTGGTGGCACAGGCACTCCTGCCTGTGCGCTCGTTCGTAAATTGTCCATCTCGCGGCGCGCCCATTGGCGCCTGGGCCATACTCAATACCTGTATTCAATATGGTTTCCGCGGCGGCTTTGATTGAAATATTACGTCGGCCCGATGTTGCGTTGGGAATTTGCCCCCGTAGTGGCCGCTACTCACGGCAGACCACTCACGCCTTTGTTTACTCCCATGGCGCACACGAAACCGTTTCCACTTCTCAGCCGCCACACCCTGGATTATTCTTCACCCCTCTCAGCCGGGCAGGAGGGCATCGAGTGAACCGGGGCCGAATCATCTTCTGGATGCTGTTCATCTCCGCGGGCGCTTCATTCGCCGGGTGGACCTACTACCAGCGCGCTGCCGCCGAGCGGCAGGTGGCGGAGCAGGCGGCGCTGGCGCACGAAGAAGCGCTGCAGACGCAACAGCAACTGGTCCTTTACACCGAGAAGACCGTTCCGCCGAGGCTATCTTTCAATTCCTTGCTCGAAGCCATGGGCCTCGACGCGTCGCTGGCCGCGCGCATCACCGCGGCTGCCGGCGAGGCTTTCAACTTGCGGCATGTGCGCGCGGGAAATCAGCTCGCTGTCGGGCGTTCCGTCTTCGGCGAGCTGCGCGGCGTGCGCTACCGCATTGATACCGATCACGCCTTGTGGATTGCGCCGCGCAATGGCAGCGACGACTTCCATTCCGAGATTCAGGTCATTCCTTCGGAGACCGCTACGGCCGGCGTGGCCGGCGAAATTCACGGGTCGCTGTTTGAATCGGTGATTGACGCGGGAGAAAAACCCGAGCTGGCCATGCGCCTGGCGGAAATTTTCGGCTGGGATCTGGATTTCTACACCGACCCGCGCCCCGGCGACACGTTCCGCGTGGTGGTCGAAAAGAAAAAATTGTCGGACGGGTCGGTGGTTTCCTATGGCCGCATCATGGTGGCCGAATACGTGAATGAAGGGCGCCCCTACCGCGCCGTGCTGTTCCACGATTCGCTCGGGCATCCGGCGTATTACACGCCGGAAGGGAAGTCCATGAAGAAGGCTTTCCTGCATTCCCCGCTCAAATTTGCCGCGCCGATTTCTTCGCACTTCAGCGCGCACCGCTTCCATCCGATCTTGAAGCAGTATCGCCCGCACCTGGGCATTGACTACGCCGCGCCCACCGGCACGCCGGTGCAGTCGATCGGCGACGGGCGCGTCGCGTTTGCGGGGGCGAAAGGCGGCGCGGGAAATCTGGTGGAAGTGCAGCACTCGAACGGCTACACCACTTATTACATGCATTTGTCGCGGATTCTGGTGCGCGGCGGGCAGCGCGTCGAGCAGGGGCAGCGCATCGGCCTCGTCGGAATGACTGGACTCGCCACCGGGCCGCATCTGGATTTCCGCATTCAGCGCGCCGGGCAGTTTATGAATTTTGAAAGGCTGCCGCTGCCGCCCGCCGGCCCGGTTGAGAAACGCGATTGGGCCGCGTTCACTGTCGCGCGAGACAATGCCATGGCAGAAATGCGGGATGTCGCGGTTCAGGCGAAGACAACGCCGCCGGCGCATGAGACGACGGCGCAGGCTGCACCGGCGAATCCTCCGCAACCGAGTACACCGCGGGCTCGGCATCGCAGGCGGAGGGCGGTGCAGTCTGGAAATTGAAATCGTAGGGGCACGGCATGCCGTGCCCTAAGGATTAAGATGGGCCCGAAAGGAGGAACTTCAGGGGCTGAAGCCCGATTTTATCTGCGATCGTGATGTCGCGGTTGAAACCGCGACCCACAAAGATTAGGCGCGGACTTCCCAGGTGTCGCCGGCTTGCAGCAGCTTGGTCAGGTCGCCCTTGCCGCGCTTGGCTTGCACTTGCTTGATCTGGTCGGCGACCACGTCTTCGTAGCGCGGGAGATCTTCCCAGGCGCGAATGACGCCGATGGGAGTGGGGAATCCGGGGCGCTGTTCCATGTGCGCCAGCATGAAGGCGTAGGCAGCGCGAGGATGATGCTCGTCGTGGACCAGCAGGTCGTTTTCTGAAACGCCGTCGCCGAGCTGCACGACATCGAGGTCGAAGCCTTTCAGGCGAATGCCCTTGTCGCGGTTTTTGCCGAAGATGAGCGGCTTGCCGTGCTCGAGTTGCAACACGTGTTCGCTGCGCGCGTCTTTTTCGGTGATGGATTCCCACGCGCCGTCGTTGAAGATGTTGCAATTCTGGAGAATCTCGACGTACGCCGAGCCTTTGTGCGCCGCGGCCTTCTTCAAAGTTTCTTTCAGATGCTGCTGAAACACGTCCACGGAGCGGGCCACGAAGGTGCCCTCCGCACCGATGGCCAGGGCGATGGGGTTGAACGGCCGGTCGGCGGTGCCGAACGGAGTGGATTTGGTTTTCTTGCCGACTTCGGAAGTCGGCGAATACTGGCCTTTGGTCAGGCCGTAGATGCGGTTATTGAACATGAGCACCTTGATGCCCACGTTGCGCCGCAGCATGTGAATGGTGTGATTGCCGCCGATGGAGAGCGAATCGCCGTCGCCGGTGACGACCCAGACGTCCAGGTCCGGCCGCACCAGTTTCACGCCTGTAGCCACCGCAGGCGCGCGCCCGTGAATCGTGTGGAAGCCGTAGGTGTTCATGTAATACGGGAAGCGGCTGGAGCAGCCGATGCCGGAGACGATGACGAATTTCTCGCGGGGAATGCCCAGTTCGGCGAACACCGATTGCGTGGCGGCAAGGATGGCGTAGTCGCCACAACCCGGGCACCAGCGGATTTCCTGGTCCGTTTGATAATCTTTTTTGGTGTAAACCGGCAAAGTATCTGTGGCCATCATGCGTCTCCCAGTCCTACTTCAGGGGCTTCCCGATAAAATTCATCGGGACGCAAACAGCGCGCAAGCCCGTTCGTGATCGCAAATGTTTCGGCGGGGTTTAAACCCCGCCCTTCCGTTAACTGAGAATCTCTTCGATCTTGTCTTCAATTTCCGCTTGCTTGAACGGCTTGCCCTGAATCTTGTTCAGGCCCTGCGCGTCCACCAGATACTTGGCGCGCAGCAGCATGATCAGCTGGCCCATGTTCATCTCCGGAACCAGCACGTGCTTGTAGTTCTTCAACACTTCGCCCAGATTGCGCGGCAGCGGATTCAAATAGCGCAAGTGCACGTGGCCGATGCGGCGGCCCTTGGCGCGCTGCGCCTTCAGCACCGCGGTGATGGGGCCGTGCGTCGAGCCCCAGGCGACGATCAGCAGCTCGCCCGAGGAATCTCCTTCCGGCACTACATCCGGAATTTCCGCCGCAACCGTTTCCACTTTCGCGGCGCGCGTGCGCACCATGTGCTCGTGGTTCAGCGGGTCATAATTCACGTTGCCGGTCACGTCCTGCTTCTCGATTCCGCCGATGCGATGCTCGAGTCCGGGCGTGCCGGGGATGGCCCAGGGGCGCGCCAAAGTGTCGGGGTCACGCTTGTAGGGTTGGAATCCCACCGGGTCCGAGGCGAAGTGCACGGGAATTTTAGGCAACTCGGCGATGGTCGGAATCTTCCACGGCTCGGCGCCGTTGGCCAGATAGCCGTCGGAGAGAATGATCACCGGCACCATGTGCTTGATGGCGATGCGGCTGGCTTCCAGCGCAATCCAGAAGCAGTCGCCCGGCGTCGAAGGAGCCAGCACCGGAATCGGCGCCTCTGAATTTCTGCCGTAGAGCGCCTGCAACAGATCGGCCTGCTCGGTTTTTGTCGGCAGCCCGGTGGAAGGCCCGCCGCGTTGAATGTTGCAGACCACCAGCGGCAATTCGACCGCGACGGCCAGGCCCAGCGCTTCGGTCTTCAGCGCCATGCCCGGGCCGGACGTGGTGGTGATGCCCAGCGCTCCGGCATAAGCCGCGCCGATGGCCGAAGTGACGGCCGCGATTTCGTCTTCCGCCTGAAAAGTTGTGACTCCGAAATCCTTGAATTGCGAAAGCTCGTGCAGGATGTCCGACGCGGGCGTAATCGGATACGAACCGAGAAACAGGGGAATGCCGGCCTTTTGGGAAGCAGCCACAAAACCCAGCGCCAGCGCGGTATTGCCGCTGATGTTGCGGTAGATGCCCGGCTTCAGTTTGGCCGGCGGAATTTCGTAGCTGATGTAAAACGCTTCGGTGGCTTCGCAATAGCTGTAGCCCGCCTGCAACGCCAGCTTGTTGGCTTGCGCCAGTTGCGGCTTGTTCTTGAATTTGTCATCAATCCATCGGACCGTCGCTTCCAGGGACCGGTTGTAGAGCCAGTAGCACATGCCCAGGGCAAAGAAATTCTTGCAGCGGTCCATGTTCTTGGCATCCAGGCCCAGGCTCTGCAGCGCGACGCGCGTCATGCGCGTGAGTTCAACGCTGAAAACGCGGTAGCCGTCGAGCGAATGATCTTCGAGGGGATTGGTGGTCATCTGCGCCTTGCGCAGATCGGTTTCCTTGAAGGCGTCCATGTTGACGATCAGGATGCCGTTCTTGCGCAGGTCCGCCAGATTCATTTTCAGCGCCGCCGGATTCATGGCCACCAGCGCGTCCACCGCGTCGCCCGGCGTGTACACGTCGTTGGAGCTGAAATGCACCTGGAAGCCGCTCACGCCCGGAAGCGTTCCGGCAGGAGCGCGAATTTCGGCAGGGTAGTCGGGAAAAGTGGCCAGGTCGTTGCCGTACAGCGCCACGGTATTCGTAAATTGATTGCCGGTAATCTGCATGCCGTCGCCGGAATCGCCGCAAAACCGTATGACGGCCTTATCAATCACTTCCCGCTTGCGCGGCGGTAGATTAGCTATGGACGTAGACATAATTAGTCAGGACCCCCACTTCTCGCGAGCCTCTGCGGGCGAGAAAATCCTGTCCTTTCCCCCCAAGGGAATTATTGCGAACAGCGCAGCTCCGCCCCTCGACAGAATAACACTCCGGACGGGGGAGCGGAATGAAATTTGAGACGCCGTCATGCTGTTCTCGACATCGAGCACGAGCCTAATTTGTTGGATGCCGGGGTGCTGTGATTGGTATACCTGGGTGTTGTGACTGCGGTCACAGCGCGATCGGCGCGTTTCACTGCGCGGTCCTTGCCCGCACTTTGTTATCGCGGCTACCTGCTGCTGGTCATCTTCGCCATTGCAATCATCGTTCACGCGCTGCACGGCGACTACGAAGTGGCTGCCCTGCTGGTCTATGCCGCGGCGGTCTTTGCCACCATGCATTCAGACGCAACCTGACAGCAGTCCAGGGGCACATCGAGAAAGCTCGCCCCTGCCAACTCCCAAATAACTAGAACAGCAGCTTTCTCATCCCATGCCTGAACTCAGAGGGCTCGCAAGGGAGGGAGAGACTCGATGGACTACCACTTGGCGCAAATTAATATCGCGCGTCTGGTCGCGCCGATTGACGATCCCAAGATCGCCGAATTCGTCGTCCAGCTCGACGAAATCAACGCGCTCGCGGACGGCGCTCCCGGATTCGTCTGGCGGCTGCAATCGCAGTCGGGCAACGCCACGGATATCGCCTACTCCGACGATCCCTTTATCATCGTCAACATGTCCGTGTGGGAATCCGTCGAAGCCCTGCGCGACTATGTCTACCGCACCGATCACGTCCGTGTTTTCCGCGACCGCGCCAAATGGTTCGAGAAAGTGGACAAGCCCAACTATTGCCTGTGGTGGATTCCCGCCGGCCACATTCCCGCGGTAGCGGAAGGCCGCCGCCGTATCGAGCATTACCAGCAGCACGGCCCCACGCCCTTCGCCTTCTGGTTCCATGAACGCTTTCCGGCCCCAGCCGGCGAAGAGGTCAGCGCCTAGACCGGAGAAGTCCCGCCCAGCTCACTAGAAGTCAGCTGATAACCGGTTTGTAGGGGGTCGGAGCTTCAGCTCCGACATTCAGCGCCCTGAAGACATTGGGCTTCAGCCCCTGAGGAGCTGGCCTCTATACCCCTGCCGGATTTATGAGTCGACTTCTAGCGCCTATCGTGGTCCTTATCCTCGTGGCCGTGCCGCCAAGTCCAATATTGCTTTTGGTCGTCGTGGTCGCGTTTGTCGAAGTCGCGATGCTCCCTGCGCGTTTCATTTTCCCACTGCACGTAGAAACTCGCTTCGTGATCGTCCCAGCGGTGATAGTCCTCATGATCCGGGTCATACACGCGATAACTGGCGCGTGCGGCACAGTTCGTCAAAACCACGGGTGAAGCGAGCGCCGCCGTCAATGCCAACGAACAAAAATACCGGCTAAGATTGCTCATGTCGGAATTCTCCTTGGATTTATTTGAATGCGGGGAATTAGTGAGTCCAGCCGCGATTGGGCAGGCCCGGGGTGTCGAAGCGCTTGGCCTCAGCCGTTAATCTCGGCCAAGCAGCCGGCGGATGCATTACCAGGTGAGCGGTCTTCTCCAGGTCGCTGACTGCGTCTTCGATGTCCGTCCACAACTTCTCGCGGACGCCTCCGCTCGAGTGCTTGGCTACGCGCAAAATCCACCGTAGAGCCGATTCCTTCACGCGCAGTTCGTCAAAGGCGGCACGGTGCAGCGTGTCTTCTCCCAGCAGAACTCCATAGCCCGATTCTTCTAGGTCCGACACCAACTGGGACAAGTCCAGCAGCCGCTCTTCGATCTTCTGCTCGGCCTCTGCTCGACCATCGTCGTGTGGGAATTCGATGACTTGAAAATCGCGAACGGGCCCGCGGTTCTGACTCTTGTTCATGGCGACACCCCTCCTGAACCAGTGAAAACACCACTGCCTTTGGAGTTCGGTCAACCCTGACCGGGATTGCCTGGCAGGGTCTTGAGTGCCCCTCCCGCCTGCACGGTTAAGTATTGCAAGGGGGGTGCCATCCGTGCGGTTTTCGAGGAAACGACTAACTGTGAATCACTTACGCGGAAATCGGAGCCCGCAAGAGCAGGTCCTGACGGGGTTCTAGAACCCTGCATTTATTACACCATGGCGACTGCCTGAAACCTCACTCGGCACGCGTTCTGTAAATCCTGACCGCGGGTCGGTTTGCGGCCGTGGCAGTTGTCCGGCAAGCGCGTCAATCTGGAGTTCGAGTTATCCGACGTGTCCCTTCTCAAGTACTGCTAATGCCAGCTCCCGGGAGCATCCTTCAGCAAATACAGCTCATCGCCTGCGTGATCGCACCGGTCGGGCGAGTAATCAAAATGGAAATCCCAGCTTGGCGGCGGCCTGCCGGGTGGTTGAGAAGCAGCAGTGGTGGTGGATTGCAGCCATGATTCGCCGGCGGCCATGCGATCGCAGGTGGGCCTTCGTTCGTATGTATATGAGTGTAGGCATAGTTATTTTAGGCTTGCTGGGTTCAACTTTGGCACGCCTATTGCATACTCCAGGTTGGCACTCCCATAAATTCCGCCTTGGCCCACCGGAAGATTAATGCACTTATCGCTTGAATAGGAGAGGAGGGCACTGAGGGTGTCCGCAGATCTTGCTGGCGATTGCCAGCGGAACTGCTGCGGGGCGTCGGACATATTCTCGAAGGAAGATTTGATCTCGGCACCGCGGTCAAATGTGGGGAGAGCGGTTCTGAGGAGGAGTTACGAACATGCGATATCTAAAATACTTTGGTTTACTAGGCCTTTTAATGCTGCTGGCGGGTAGTGCACATGCGCAGGATGGCTATGGGGCGGGCGATGAAGAACAGTCGGCCTACGTTGAGTCACCGTCGGCCTACGCGGCACCGGCAGCACCGGTCTACCTCGGGCCACCGCCGGTCTGCGCCTATGGGTACTATGGGGTTTACCCCTACGGTTGCGCACCCTACGGTTACTACGGGCCGCAGTTTTTCGTTGGCGGCGTCTTTATCGGTGCCGGTCCGTGGTACGGTGGCGGATTCTATGGCGGCCGTGGATTCTATGGCGGTCGCGGATTTGACAGGGGCCGTGGGTTCAACGGCGGCCGCGGATTTGACAGAGGCCGTGGCTTCAACGGCGGCAGATCTCACGGTGGTAGTGGATTCAATGGCAACCGCGGATTCAACGGCGGCGGATCTCACGGCGGTAGTGGATTCAACGGCAGCCGTGGATTCAACGGCGGTGGATCTCACGGTGGTAGTGGATTCAATGGCAGCCGTGGATTCAACGGCGGCGGATCTCACGGTGGTGGTGGATTCAAAGGCGGCCGTGGATCCAACGGCGGCGGATCTCACGGTGGTGGTGGATTCAAAGGCGGCCGTGGATCCAACGGCGGCGGATCTC
>Ga0210409_10000411_pt1 | contig 73230 bp, 56 predicted proteins | sample IncBWH17MmetaG_FD_161649 | JGI IMG/M metagenome (GOLD analysis project Ga0210409, IMG submission 161649) | Forest soil microbial communities from Barre Woods Harvard Forest LTER site, Petersham, Massachusetts, United States - Inc-BW-H-17-M | ecosystem: Environmental > Terrestrial > Soil >... | reverse complement strand
CGGCCGGTAAGCACCAGGTGAGAATGGAGTTTGCCTACGATGGCGGCGGCCTCGCCAAGGGCGGCAACGTTAGCCTTTATTACGACGGCAAGAAGGTCGGTGAGGGCCGGGTTGAACGCACCCAGCCAATGGCATTTTCTGCCGATGAGACGACCGACGTTGGCCGCGATACCGGTACACCAGTCAGCTCAGACTACACCCGCAAGACCAGCGAATTTAACGGGAAGGTCCACTGGGTGCAGATCGACCTGGGCAAGGACGCCCACGACCATTTCATCACTCCGGAGGAACGGCTGAACCTGGCGATGGCTCGGCAATAACGGTTATAGCTGGCACGAGGCGGGCAGTTCCTTATGCCCGACCGTACCGGCTTCGTAACGGTTGAAGTTGTATATCGTTTTGATACAAAGAGTAGCGCACGGGTCGCTTCGAAGAACCGACTCCTGCGAACGTGATGGAAATTTACGTACGGAGGCAAGTATGCACAAGGAACACCCTGTAATGATCGCGAGGAATAACCGAGTCGGCCCTCAGCGCCAAAGCCTCCGGGTGACGCGTGCGATGGCGTTCGTTTCCCTGAGTCTACTCGCAACCTGCGTGTTCGTTATCAGCTTCACCGTGCGAGCGCAGGACCCGGCGAAAGAACAAGGAGACTCAAGGAAGGTATCCGGGTTCCTGGGCGACTACTCCGGACTCGTTCCCGATGCGAAAAATGGCGATCTGCTTATCTATGAGAAGGACATGTCAGTCCTTAAGAGGTACAACAAATTTATCTTTGATCCGATTACGATCTACTTGCTCCCCGAAGCTCGAGATCGTGGTATCGACGCCGACGACTTGGATCGGCTGGCTAAATATTTTCATGATGCCGTCACCGATGAACTCACGAAATCTGGACGCTACCAAATCGTAACCACTCCGGGGCCCGATGTACTTGAGCTGAACGTGGCAATCACCAACGTCGAACCCACCGGCGGGAAGAAAAATGCTGCCGTGAAGGGAGCCGCAACGGCTGCTTCCGTTGCTGTGGCGCCTGGCGCCAGCCTTTTGGTTCCCAAGCTCAGTGTGGGCAGAGTCGGTATCGAAGGCGAAATGCTCGATTCAGCATCAGGCGAGCGGATGGCAGCTTTCGTGACTAGCAAAGCAGGCCGGCGGTGGTTCAGTGGTTTTAACACATTCAAGAAATGGGGGGATATTGAGTCCGCATTTCGCTCCTGGGCGAAGAACTTTCGTGAGCGCCTCGACGAGGCGCACGGATCTTAGCGGTTCGCCATAGCACTGCACGAGCATCTCGTGCGTGCTCTCGTAGCGCACTAGGTGCGGTGCCTTCCAAGGATCATGCAAAAAAGTCTGACAATTAGTCGTCGGACTGCTCTACATGACCTGCTCGCGGGTATAACTTCCGCGTTGTCCTACATTCCTCAAGGAATGGGCTATGCGGTCGTAGCAGGGGTCAACCCCGTATACGGCCTGTACACTGGCGTTTTCGCACCCGTGATCGGCGCCCTCCTCGCAGGCTCCTCTCTGATGGTCATCACCGTGACGAACGAGCTGGCCGTGCCTACGGCCGGCATCCTAGCCAGTCTTGGGCCACAATTTTCGGCAAAAGCTCTATTCACCCTCGTCCTGCTGATCGGCGGGATCCAGATTGTTCTCGGCCTTCTGAAGTTCGGTAGCCTGACGCGCTTTATTTCCAACTGCGTGATGACTGGGTTCATCACTGGGGTAGCGATCCTGCTGGTATTCGGCCAACTGCAGAAGCTCACCGGCTATTCCGGAAGACCATCTGGCAATGTGTTTGTCAAGACATGGGATTGGCTGCTTCATTTAAACAGGATTGACCTGCGGACAACTCTCGTGGGCTTGCTAACCATCGCTGCAATCATTTTGTTCCAACGAACCAGGTTAAAGGCCATCGCGTTTGTCCTGGCACTGGTGATCGCCACGGCTGTCGTTTCCCTGTTGCATTGGAACACTGTGCAGCTGGTTGGAGCCATCGCCAAGATTCCTAGGGGACTCCCGTTTTTGGTCCTACCCGACTTTCGGGCGATTCCCGTGTTGTTTCTGGATGCACTCTCGCTGGCAATCCTGGGATTGAGCATCGCCTCTGGGGTTTCGCAAGCCTATCCCGAAGCTGACGGCAGCATAGCTGACGCGTCGCGCGACTTTTTGGCGCAGGGTGCGGCAAATGTAGTCGGCGGGTTCTTGCAAGGCATGCCGGCGGGAGGTTCGATATCCCGCACAGCCACCAGCGTCTCCGCAGGCGCGAAAACCCGTTGGGCAAACATTTTCGCGGGACTCGTTCTGGCCCTCTTCCTCCTGACCATCGGGCAAGTCGCCGAAATCATTCCTATGGCGGGGCTGGCAGGCTTGCTGGTCTACATCGGTTTTAGTGTCATGCGGCTTGACCGCATCGCGAGGGTTTGGAATACGTATGCGGCGGAGCGAGCGGCGATGATAGCCACGTTCGCCCTGACACTGATGATCCCCCTGCACTGGGCAATCTTCGCCGGGGTAGCTATCACGCTGTTGTTGTATGTGCATGCATCTTCGGCCAAGGGTCGCCTCGTCAGAATCGTTCCTGGAGTAAATGGTGGGTTTGAAGAACAACCCGCACTCGATCGCCTGCCGAGCAATGAGGTCACGGCGCTGCACGCATATGGCAACTCCTTTTTTGCGGCAGTCCCCACGCTCGAAGCCGCTTTGCCCGCCGTAGAGGGCGCCAAGAATGCTGTTGTGATCTTTGGACTCCGAGGACGCGAGTCCATCACCACCAGTGGCATTGTCTTGCTGGAAAGATATGCTCGGAAGCTTCACGCTGGCGGAAACAAGCTGATGCTGGTTGGCGTAGAACCCGGTGTCCGGCGCGAGCTAGATCTCACTGGAATCACCCGCTTAATTGGTGCTGAAAACCTCTTCGAGTCAACCTCGAGCCTCGGAGGTCCCTTGCATGAGGCTTTGATTGCAGCGAACGAATGGGTCAAGCGCAACTCATCGGAGTCAGCCCAAAACGGAAGCCAACCCCACACCTAGGTCTCGTCTCCTCGTTTTTTCCTTTCGAACAAGTCGGCATAACGGTTGTGCGCGACACAGATTCTTGTCATTATTGGCATGATCGCCGCGGAAATCCGCTTGCCACCGGAGCTGGTCCGTCGACTGGAGCGATCCACAGATAGCAACGAAAGCCGTATGGAAAAGAGCATGCAGCGGCTCATTGACGACCCCGAGGCCACGCTCCGCCGGGCAGCAGAGCACGTACTAACGGGCTACGCGTGGTTCTATAGCGATCGGAACGTAACCGTCCCCGCAGCCGCGACGCTGGTGAGGCTGGCTGATGAGATTCTTGCCGAGCGGTGTCGCTGGATGGCGATTTTAGCGAGGAACTGACGGAATCCATCGGATTCTTGGGTCATGTTGCACCATCCCTTCTCAGCGAGCCTGACAAAAATCCGCTACACGTGACAACTTTCGCGCAGATCCTCCCCGAACGTCCCTATCTGGAGTTCACTTTGTTCATGCAGTTCTTAATGAAGGACCTGCGATCCTCGCCTTGAAGATTCTTTTTGTCGGCAAGATTCTTGCATGCGTTCATCTTGTCCTTCTGGCTGGCGTCGCTCAGCGGCTGGGCATCTGTGGTCTTGCCGACGCAACTCTGGAGGAAATTCCTGCGATCGTCCCCTTTTAGCCCTTTTTTGTCAGCTAGGTTATTGCAAGCTTTCATTTTGTCCTGCTGCGAGGCGGACGCGGCACCTGCCTGTCGATCATGAGCCGCCGCGTGGCCAGGCGTGAGGGTCATACCCATCCCGCACCACAATGCCGTGATTACCAGAACGTTTCGCAATATGAGTGGCATAGGAAATCCTTTCCGTGCGATGGGATCGAAGCCACGTTAGTACCACCTGAGACAGTCGACGGACACTGTCACTTCTTACAGAGAGATCTTTCTTTGCAGATATCTATAGCCAACTGAAGGATTTGTCAGCCACCGCCAAGCGAATGGCGCTGGGGTTCCTCTTACTTATCAGCTAACGGTGAGCTAACGGATTCGGAGATATGAATCCGTCGTTCTTTATCGCAAAGGCCGGCAAGATAATTTGGGCCGTGGGCCCGTCTGACGACCTTTTCTCCGCCTGCGCGTCGAGCGAGGCGCAACGATATCGCCGACTGGCACTTTTGCCAGTTATCTTTCTGTGCCCAAGCCCACTAGTCTGAGAACTGGCATTCGCGCGCGATGGCCTTGCCGGCGAGGTCTGGTCCAGCTTGGCAACAAAGGAGTAAAGAAGTCATACATGAGAGCTAATCGAATCCCCTTGACACTGGCGGGTTTTCTAATCTGCACCGTTCCAATGCTCCCGCAAGACACACCCATTGGAACTGCAGGAACTCAGGTCGCCACGGAGGAGACGCCGGGCGCAGCAGCAAACACAGACGCTTTGAGAAAAGCGGCACAGAACCCTGTGGCCAGTCTCATCACTGCCCCCGTGCAGAATAACAACAACTTCGGCTCGCCCGCCGTCACCACTGTTCAGGAAGCTCACCCGCCGCACTGGAGCTATGAGGGCAAGGAAGGGCCTAAAGAGTGGGGCAAGTTGGATTCAAGTTACGCCGCCTGCTCAATTGGTCACACACAGTCACCTATCGACATCAAAGATGCAAGAAAGGCGGACTTGCCGCCCCTCAAATTCGATTACCACGCGGTCGCTTTGAACATCATTGACAATGGCCATACCGTACAGGTCAATTATGCTCCCGGGAGCACGCTTACAGTCGGTGAAAAAATCTATACTCTGAAGCAATTTCATTTTCACCATCCGAGTGAAGAGCAGGTGAAGGGCAAGGGCTTCCGTCTGGTCGCCCATCTTGTTCATGCAGATGCCGACGGGCACTTGGCGGTCGTTGCCGTCCTCTTCGAGTTGGGAACCGCAAATCCTCTGATCGAGACCTTGTGGAAGAACATTCCATCAGAGAAAGAGAAGCCTCAAGACATACCCTCAGTCTCTGTTCAGGTGCAGGACTTGCTCCCCAACGAGCGCGGGTACTTCACGTATGCCGGGTCGCTCACCACTCCTCCTTGCAGTGAAGGCGTGTCCTGGTATGTCCTGAAGAGCTACGCAACGGTCTCCCCTCAGCAAGTGGCCGCGTTTGCCGAGATTTACCCGATGAATGCGCGACCCATCCAGCCAACGAACGGCCGTGAAATTCTGCAGTCTAAATAGGCGACCGGACAGCAGCCAAGGCCGCCTAACGCGTGCTTGAGGTTTCAGTACTTCCGAGGCAGCCTAAAGATCAGTGGACCATTAATTCGCCTTACCGAAATCTGCCGCTCGACTTCTCCGACAGCTGCGTTTGTCAGGGCTTATCTCAGAGCTGGGTACTTGTGATATCTTGCTCCGCGATTAGCAGCGAATCCGACGAATTCGAGTTTTTCGCTGTGAGACAGGTACGCTTTGCTCTGGCTTATCGATCATCCCTGGCATTTTTTCCCCATCATTCTTTTGGGTCTCTGGTTCTGCGTGAATCTAGGATTCAGCTTCCGGCGCCGCGAGGAGCAGAGCTATTCCCAAATCGAATTCGTTCGCAATGGCCTCAACGTCTTTCTGAGTCTGCTGCTCGGCTTCACGCTTCCCATGGCCAAGACCCATTACGATCACCGCAAGGAACTCATCGTTGACGAAGCCAACGCTATCGCCACGGTTCACGTTCGCGCCGGAATGCTTCCCGAGCCTCTCCGGGGGGAAATTCTCCGCGAGTTGCGGGAATATTTGGACTCTCGCACCGATTTCGGCAAGGAGGACATGGACGAGATGGCGTTGCGCGCCTGCCTGGCCAGCTCCAAGCAGCTTCTCCATGCAATGCAGCAGCAGGCTGTCCCGCTTGTCCAACAGAGCCCGAACTCTGTGATCAACGCGTTTGTGCAAGCTCTGATTGAACTGGGAGATTTAACCGAGAAAAGGTTGGCTGCCGAAGAAAACCTCATCCCAGGCGCTATTTGGCTCATGATCATTTTGATTTCGGTGCTGACCTGCCTGGCCACAGGTTACAGCATGCGCCGCAGGCTGCTGGTGGAAATGATCGTCTTGCCCCTGAGCGTGGCCATTGTTATGACCCTTGTTGCCGAGTTGGACAGCCCCCGCACCGGCGTCATTCGTGTGGGCCAGCAAAGCCTGGAACGCCTCCAGCTCGAATTTAAATCCGCACCTCCACAACTACAGTAGTTTTTGGAGTTTCACCGATGGTTTTCGGGCGCCTGCAGATCAAGCAAGGCGTACCGGTCGTGCCGCCGACTTCAGTCCGGCCGCCGGCAGAGTCCCTCCACTGTGTGGCCGCGCCTAGGTTAGATCTGCAGTCTATTGAGGCAGCCGAAGGAAGATTCCTCGCTTCAAACTTTTCCAGCAGAAAAGGGCCGAACCTTGCTATGGCGTTTTCGACTGCCTCTACCTCCACGGTAGCAATCTGGGAATGTGTAGCAATACCGTGACGAAAGTGGCCCATACTGTTATGCGGACACCGCTGCTTCACGCGGCTCCTCCAGCGCGTTACAACTCCTGGAACCCGACGGCCTCACCTTTGATCCCAACTCGGTCAAAGCGGAGCGCATCACCGAAGACGCCGTTTACGAAAGTGTGCGCGTGACATTCACGGCCCATCTTGATCGCGCGCGGATCCGCATCCAGATCGACATCGGCTTCGGCGACGCCATCACTCCGGGTCCAGTCGAGACCGAATACACCACGCTGCTTCCTACTCCCAGTCCGCGCTTGCTCGCGTATCCAAAAGAGACCGTCGTCGCGGAAGCTACAGCAGGAGCGACCATCGGGAGCCGCGCAAGCGGGTCTGCCTCTTGACGACGGTGGGAGCGAAGGAAACCCAATTACCGCCGTGCCTAAATAACGATTTGCAGAATGGCTGGACAAAAGGGCCGATTGCGAGTGGTCCTCGTTCCTAACGTCCGCGTGAGGATTTTTCTGGATGTTTAGATTCGCTCAGCAATTCACGGCCGAAAATATCCTTCAACCACTCAGGAATCGTGCCGAGTGGCACGGCTTGTCCACCGCGGCTCATCCGAACGAGGATTCGTCCGACATTCAGGTTAGGGTCCTCCGTGGAGATGCTATGGGCCAATCCTTCGCCATGGGCTGTTTTCCTCGCAAAGCGTGAAAGATTCATGTTGGAATGCAAGAAAAAACAGCAAGGGTGGCAACAGTGCGTGGTAACAGTTAGCAGGTTTCTAGCGTAAGTTCTTTGGTTTCTTCAAATGGTGGAGCCGATGGGATTCGAACCCACGACCTCCTCGATGCCATCGAGGCGCGCTCCCAACTGCGCCACGGCCCCACCGAGTTGCACTCTTCAACCAATGTTAGCACTGGGCCTCAGGATTCGTCCAGAAAGCGAACTTGTGCGGGATTCCGAATTCTCTTGACCCACGTGCCCCTCATTTGCGAATGACGCAAAACCCTCCGCTTTGGGTGCTCATACGGGATCGATGGTACGGGTAAAAACTACAGCGATTGCGATGAGAGCCTAGAATTTCCGCTCTACAGAGTTTGCCCGAGCGCCACGTAGAAAGCGCTTGAGCGCGCTCGCTAACTGTAACATTTCAATGGGAAGTGAAAATTGGAAGGGCGCATGCAGTTCCTCGCTGGTGTCAGGCATCGCGAAAAGGAGGCTCATGCGAGCACCCCACTTGGACATCCTAAGAAGGCAGAGCGACGGAAGCTTCGTATGGATCGAAGCGGTGAGCGACCTCAGAGTGGCGGAGGAGCGCATCGCGTATCTGGCTGGCGCGGCGCCAGGTGAATACTTTGTATTCGACCAGAGAAGCCAGGAGATTGTGGCGAAAGTTGCGAAGCAGGCAGTGAACTGAGAGCGCGCGAAAATGGTTGGCCCGCCTCGCAAACTTTTGCGCTGGACCGAGAATCCTATCAAGAGGGTTTCTTGTGGCACATCAGATACAGTTCTTCCCTCCCGAAGAACGCAGAGACGCACTGAACAGGCGTGTAGGAAACAAGATCCTGCTTGTCATTCCGGATGACGAGTTCCGCGCAATTCGGCCGCATCTGGAATCGATGGAACTTGAGTCACACCGCGTCCTTCACGAAGCGCATGAGGTGTTGCAGTACGCATACTTTCCCAATGATGGTTTGCTCTCTTTGGTTGTGGTGTTGGCGGACGGAAAGACGGTGGAGGCAGGGATCGTCGGAAAAGAAGGGCTGGTGGGGATTCCGGCCATTGCGGGGCTGAGCCGAAGTCCGCTGCGCGAGGTGGTGCAAATCGCCGGAGACGGGCTGCGCATTCCTGCGACAACCCTGCGGGAGTTGCTTGCGACGGCGCCGGAACTGCACCGCGAATTGCAGCGTTTCTCGGTCGTCTTGGGCCTGCAGGTGGCGCAGACGGCGGCGTGTAACCGTCTCCATGAAATTGAGAAACGGCTGGCGCGGTGGCTGTTGATGGCGCAGGACCGGGTCAGTTCGGAGCTGCTGCCGATCACACACGATTTCCTTGCGACGATGCTGGGGACGGACAGGCCGAGCGTGAGCCTGGCGGCCGGGATTCTGCAAAAGGGCGGAATTATCGAATACAGCCGCGGGTCAGTGAAGATTTTGAATCGGACTGAACTGGAAAGAGCCGCTTGTGAATGTTACGGGGTGATTCGACGATATAGCGTGGAAACAAGAACGAATTAGGGACGGCGCGCGCGTGTGGTCGGAGAATTTCGGTGCGGAGTACAAGAAGATGCGAGCAGGCTCTACGCCGTTTACCGGATGGTTGCGTAGGGGTGTCCGGGGATAGGCTGCGTGATTGTGGCGCCGTGGGTTCGAGGCGCTGGATGACGAGCCGGGATTTGTGCTCGGCCGCGATGACGGAACGAGTCTGGAGGACCAAGTGAGGATGCGCAAAAATTGGCCGGAAATTACGGGGGCATTCGCGTTAGGGATCGGAGTAGGCGCAATTCTGGGACTACTGCTGGCGCCCCAATCAGGCGAGGAGACCCGGACATTACTGCGCGAGAAAGCGCAGGAAGGGATCGATGGAGCCGTTGAACAAGGAAAGCGAGTGGTGCGGAAGGCGCAAAAAGCGGCCGATGGCGCGAAAGAATTTGTGAACGACGCGGTAGAAGCGGGCCAGGGAGCTTATCGAGAAGCGCGAAATTCCTAGCATTCGAGTTATGGGCCTGGGGCTAGGTCAAGAGAACGAGCACGAAGAGGAGAGTAAGACATGGACTTGCTTTGGACGGTCGCGGTAATCCTGATTATTTTGTGGCTTTTGGGTATGGTCAGCTCCTACACGCTCGGTGGGTTCGTGCATATCCTGCTGGTGCTGGCGATCATTGTTATTTTGATCCGCGTGATTCAGGGGCGGCGACCGGTTTAGAAGTACGGGTCGACTCGGAGAGGTTTTGCCGGCGCGATTGCGAAAAAGACTGCCGTTGGTAAAGGAGTGTTTCTGTGGACAGCCATAAAGCATCGAGGAACGAGCCAATTCTCACCAGCGTAGCGGAATCCATTGGGTCAACGCTGGGTACGATTGCGGCGAAAGCCGGGGCGGTGCAGAGGGCCTTTACAGAGAAGGTTGCCGAGGCAAAGCCGGAGGTGCGGCGCGTAGCTAAGCGGGCTACTAAGGCCGCCAAGCGAGCCACTACAAGCGTAAAGAAACGCGTCAAGCCGCTGAGAAAAAGAGTGCTGAAGAGCAGGCCAGCACTTGCTGCACGGCGAGCAAAGAGAAAACTGTAGAGCATTAATGCTGCCGGGCACTAATGGTGTCTACAGCCGGACGCTAGTAACAGTACATTCTCGACCGGATGGCTTGTTTGGAGCGCCGGGACTAACGTTGCTCCTAGGTCGCCCAGCGGGATGGGTAAAGGCTCCTTCTCCGTAGTCCTACCCCACTTGAATCTCATCCCAAAATCCTCGTAACGATAGGAAAGCAGTCAATCGCGCCTTGCAGGAGGTGATGGGATGAGTTTTGCATCAAAAATGGTCAGGGGCTTTCTATTCAGTGGTGCCGCGGCTTTGCTGGGCGCTGCTTTGATGGCGGCTCCACTACCACGACAGGACAATACCCAGCAGCCCGACAATACCAAAACGAACAAGAGAGATCGCGACAAGAATTCGCCAACAGCGGACCGGCAAAAGATGAATCCAACCGACCGCGACCTGGCGAAGCGGATTCGCGCTTCCATAATGGAAGACAAATCGCTTTCCACGTACGCCCACAACGTCAAAATCTTGGCGCAAGACGGGAAGGTGACGCTGAAGGGCCCCGTTCGCTCGGAAGATGAAAAAAATGCAATCGCCGCGAAAGCTACGGAAATTGCAGGCAGCGGGAACGTGACCGACGAGTTAGAAGTGGCACCGCCGAAGTCTTAAGTTCCTAAAGTTCCTAAACCTAAAACAGAGAAGTCACAAGGAGAAATAAAATGGCAGAGAAGAAGACCGCAGTATTTGGAATCTATCCGAGTCGCGAAGCCGCGGAACGCGGGGCCGACGCCATCGTGAACGCGGGGTTCTCGTCGTCAGACATTTCCGTTCTATTGCCGGAAAATCTCGGGAAGCGCGCGATTGGGACGGAAAAAGCGACGAAAGCTCCGGAAGGAGCGACGGCTGGCGGAACCACGGGCGCGTTGCTGGGCGGTACGCTGGGACTGCTGGCCGGAATTGGCGCGTTAGCAATTCCGGGTGTGGGACCACTGATTGCAGCGGGCCCGATCATGGCCACGTTGGCGGGGCTGGGCGTAGGCGGCGCGATTGGCGGCATTACCGGCGCGCTCGTGGGAATGGGAATTCCGGAATATGAGGCAAAGCGATATGAGGGGCGGATTCAGAAGGGTGGGATCCTGCTGTCCGTGCATTGCGCGAGTTCCGATGAAGTGAAGAGTGCAAAGCAGATCCTGCAAAGCACCAGTGCGGAGGACATTTCCTCGACCAGCGAAGCGTCCGTGAATACGTCGACGACAGACCGCACAATGAAGCGAGGAGCCGGCGGAGTGGAGTAACTCTGGCGCAAGATGTCGACGATGGCGAAGAGGAAGCGCAAGCTTCCTCTTTTTGTTAGTACCCTTTAGTACGACTGTTCAGGCCAGGCGAGACACGTTTCTGGACCGCCCGGCTTGTCGATAGGCGAAAGGATGCAGTAAACGCCTGATAGTCACCGAGGACGCGGTGTGCTACTGATTTCGTAGTGTCGGTGTGAATGAGAGTTCGCAGCCCGGAGCGGGCTTTCGAGCGTATGGAGACAGTTTGTGAGGTGAGCGATGGTTCCGCTACGCCTTTTTTTGGCTGATGACCATGAAATTGTGCGCTTTGGGCTGCGAAACCTGCTGGAATCGCAGTTCGGATGGTCCGTGGTGGGGGAAGCGGCTGACGGCAAAGACGCGGTCGACAAGGTTTTCTTGCTGGAGCCGGACATTGCCTTGCTGGACATCAGCATGCCGGGCATGAACGGGCTGGATGCAGCGCGAGAGATCCTCGGGCGTGGCTGCCGCACGAAGATATTGATTTTGTCGGTGCACGATTCCGAGGACGTGATCCGGCAGGTACTTGATTCCGGGGCGAAGGGCTACGTCCTGAAATCCGATGCCATGCGCGACCTGATCGCCGCGGTGGACGCGGTGCGATCCAACAAGACGTTTTTCACGCACAAAATTGCTCAGGTGGTCCTTGACCGGTACATGAAGCGCGTGAGCGAACACGCAAAGCATCGGCCTTCGCTGGTGCGGAAGAAGCAAGTAGGAACGTGACGCAAACCAGCGTCACGGCACTCTAAGTCGACAATTTACCCACCTGTTTCTCCGGCGAGCTGCTGCCTACGTCACTTTCTCCATTTGAATAATCGGCAAGGATTCGCCGTTGCGTAGAGGAACTTCGAGGTTCCTGACCGGCACATAGCCACGGGCCCGGAAGAGCTTTACGCCTGTGAGGGTTGCGCCCATCTCAAAACGCGAGAAGCCTGCGGACTTTGCGGCATCTTCGCAGGCTTGCAGCAGGAGAGTGCCGATGCCGCGGCGCGCCCAGTCCGGGTGGATAAAGAAGGCGCGAATTTTGGCGGCGTCGCGCTGCGAATCAAGAAGGTCGTCGTGCCGGTCCGTCCACTGGTCGGCGCCGAAGAGAGTCTTGCGTTTACTCCAGCCGCCACAGGCGACTACGACCGCGGACCCTTGCGGTTCTGCACTGTAACACTCGACAACCAAATAGGTACCGTCGGCAACGAGCTGGGTATCGACGCCGAAGACGGTGGCGAGCGCACTCTCTCTTTGCGAAGGCGTGTAATCGTCGGCCTGAAGCTGGCGGACGGACGCTTCGATGAGCGCGCGGAGAACGGGAATGTCTGATGGGACCGCAGGACGGATGCTGAAATTCGGCTGCATGGGGACTCTCGTCCAAGATCTTAAGCGGAAAGTAAGGCGCGTGTTTGGGTATTTACTCCATAGACCGAGTCGGGGATGATGCGGGCGCTGTGTTTATGTGGCGAGGAGACGTCGTGAGGAAATGGATTGCGGCTTGTGCGGGTGGGGTGCTGCTCTTTTCGAGTCCGGTTTTGCGCGGGGGCCAGGCTAATGTGACGAGCACGGAATCTGGTGCGGCGCGCCAGACGGAAACCGATGAGTACACCAGGTACGAATTGCTGTCACCTGAGACCACAAGTTTTAGGATTCGTTACGAGGTTACGGCGACGACGGCAGGAGCAAAGTATTATTACAACCCGATACGGAAGGGCAGCGTTGCTACAGACGAAGCTGTCTACGACGCGATGACTGGAGACTCGCTGCAATTTGAAACTGTGAGTGGCAACGAGGCGGGGAAGGACCGTTTGATGGCGGACGCCGATTCGGAGACGAGTTACATCAAAGTGCATCTAGCCCGTGCAGTACCGAAAGATGGGCAAGGACGGCTGATTATTCTGAAGACGTATAAGGATGCGACGAGCTATTACCGCGACGGGGATACGATCGTGTTCAACCGTTCGCTGGGAATCAAGAGAAACAGCGTTGTATTGCCCGCCGGGTATGAGGTGATTGGCTGCAGCGTGGCCTCACAAATCCTGACCGAGAAAGATGGACGGATCACAATAAGCCTTCTGAATGCAAGCGCGGGAGAGGCGCAACTGATGGTGCGCGCGAAGTTGGGCGCGCAGACCGGTGCGACAGCGCTGCCTCGGCCTCTGACCACCGCGGTCAGTTGGGAGGCGCCATTCAAGGGCGAGACGGAGAGGGAGCGGCTCTCGGAACGTGCGCATCAAGATCGCGACATCGTGTACTTTTTGAAGGAGCCGGAGAGTCATGCCTTCCGTCTGTATCACGATTACACCGAGTCGCGGCCGGGCGTCGACAAGTACTTGAATGTGGTGCGTGCGGGCAGCACGGTTTCCGACCCGTCCGCGTATGTGTTGGACACCGGAGAACAACTAGAGACGCAAATCATGAGTGGCGAGCAGTTGGCCGCGGCGAAGATCGATGCGGGAGAAGCGGTGGCGCCCACCGCCCAGGTGGTGGTGGTCCGGTTTACGCCGGTGACGAAGGGGAAGTCGATTCGGCTGCGGATTTGGGAGACGTACACCGCGGTCGGAAGTTACCGGATGGAGCAGGAGGAACTTGTGTTTGACAGGAGCCTGCGGCGCCCGCGGAATGCGGTGGTGCTGCCGACCGGATGGTATGTGTCGGCTAGCGCGATTCCTGCGAGAGTAAGTATGTTGGCGGACGGACGAGTGCGGCTGGAATTCTGGAATGGGTCGCCGGATTCTGCGGATGTATTGATCAAGGGGAAGCGACGCGTGTCGTCTGGGGAAAAGAAGCAATAAGGAACTTGAGGAGGGTTTTGTGAACAGACTTGTTCGGTGCGGGTTGTTAGGGGTGTTTGCGGTTGCGGGCTGTGGCGGGCTGTACGCGCAGACCAGGCATACGCCGTCACTTGAGGAGTCCCTGAGTCTGAAGACGATCGGTGGGGCGCGCATCTCTCCCGATGGAAGATTCATCGCTTATCGCGTGCGCGAGACGGATTGGAAAGAAAATGCCTACGTGCGGCAGATTTGGTTGGTGAACGTAGCCACAGGCGCGAGCTTTCAGTTGACGCGTGGAAAAAAGTCGAGCGATGGGCCGGAATGGTCGCCGGATGGGCGTTGGTTGGCGTTTGTGACGGAGCGGGAAGGGAACGCAATTGTGCCCGCCGGAGCCGCAGAAAAGAAGGAAGGCAAAGAGGAGAAAAAAGAGGGGGAAGGGAAGCCGGCGGCGCGGCAGATCTGGGTGATTTCGCCGGAGGGTGGCGAAGCGTGGCAGTTGACGCAGCAGGAGACGGATATTGGGGGATTTCACTGGTCGAAGGACGGGAAGCAGATTGCCTTTACGGCCTCCAGCCCGGAAAGCAAGCGCGAGAAAGATAGGAAGGAAAAATATAGCGAGTACGAAGTGTACGAGGAAGACTTCCGGCAGAGCCAATTGTGGGTGGTAGACGTTAGCGAGGCAGAGGCACAGCATTCCCCGGTGAAGGCGCGACAGATCACGCGGGATGCGAGCTTGAATGTGAATGGATTCGCGTGGTCACCGGATTCGAGGCGCATCGCGTTTGCGGCGACGCACAAACCGCTGCTGGCGTTCGGTGGGGATGAAGATATTTATCTTGCGGAACTTACTCAAGACAATTCGGTCCGAAAGATCGTTGCATTGGAAGGGCCGGACAACGATCCGATTTTTTCGCCTGACGGAAAGAAGATCGCCTTTGGGACGGCGCTGGCGCAACCTTACTACTACTATGCGAACGGTCACATTGCGATGGTGGACGTGGAGCGGGTGCTTGCGAAACCGGCGACGAAACCTGAGGACGTCCAGGATTTGACGGCACAATTCGACGAAGATCCGCGAATCGCGGACTGGGGGCCAGAGGGGCTTTATTTTCAAGGACTGCAAAAAACATCAGCACACCTCTTTCGGGTGAATCCGAAGACGAAAGAGATCACCCGGATCAGCTCGCCGGATACCTATTTTCTCGACGACGTATCTTTCACGAAAGATTTCAAGACGGTGGCGCTGGCGGCGGATGATGCCGCGCACCTGACGGAGATATTCGTTACGGGCGCGCAGAAATTCGCTCCGCGTCAACTGACGGATGTGACGGCGCAGGTCAAGGATTGGAGCTTGGGCAGCGCCGAAGTAATCTCCTGGAAGAGCAAAGATGGCGCGACCATTGAGGGGATACTACGGAAGCCGGCCAACTACGATGCATCCAAGAAATATCCACTGCTGGTTGTGATTCATGGCGGACCGACGGGGATTTCGCAACCGACGCTCTCGGCCGGCGACACGTACTACCCGGTGCAGACTTTTTTGGCCAAGGGCGCGCTGGTGCTGCAGCCGAATTACCGGGGGAGCGCAGGATATGGTGCCGCGTTTCGCGCGCTGAACGTGCGCAACTTGGGCGTGGGCGACATGTGGGATGTGGTCAGCGGTGTGGATTCGCTAATTGCGCGCGGGATTGTGGATGGATCGAAAGTGGGGTCCATGGGTTGGTCGCAGGGAGGATATATTTCGGCGTTTCTGACCACCCATACGGACCGTTTCAAGGCGATTTCGGCGGGAGCGGGAATCAGCGACTGGAGAACGTATTACGTCAATACCGACATCACTCCGTTCACGCGGCAATATCTGCACGCCACGCCGTGGGACGATCCGGAAATCTATCAGAAAACATCGCCGATGGCCGCGATCAAGCAGGCGAAAACGCCAACACTGATTCAGGTGGGCAGCGTGGATAAACGCGTGCCTCCGCCGAATAGTTTTGAACTGTATCGCGGATTGCAGGATCAACATGTTGCCTCCAGGCTGATCCTGTACAACGGATTCGGGCACCCGATCACCAAGCCCAAGTCGAACCGCGCAGTGATGCAAGCGAATTTAGATTGGTTCAACCATTACATTTGGGGCGAGGAGCTTGCCAAGGATTCGTCGCTGCTGGGTTCGAGCGAGATTGAAAAGGCGCAGTGATCCTCAGCTCATGGAGCGATGCTGGTCTCCATCTGTTCTCTTGCGTTGATCTGTGAGCGGTTCATGAAGCCATCGTCGTAAGGTGACGATGGGGCGGCGCCACGAGGCTTGCGACTGGGAGATTGTCCGGGTGCGTAGCTGTTTCCAGTAAGGGTGAGACGAAATGCGCGAAACGTGAAAGCGCAACTGACGTAGTTCGCGACGCAAATGGTGAGCGAATGGTTTCCAGCGGCGAATTTCAAAAGAATGTATGGCGCGGCGAGCTTGACGGGAGGTTGCACGAACGTCGCGAACGAAACTCCGGCTCCAAAGGCTTAGGAAATTAAGCGGTGACGGTCTCGTTTGAGGCAGGGCTCCTTGGCGAAGAGGCGCCCGGGCGGGGATTACTTGCGCTTGGACAAGTGGTTGGGTTGGGGCTTGGGCAGGGCTGCGCGGTGGCGGTGGCGCTAATGGAACCGCGTTTGGAACGGCAGGCAGATCTGGCAGATTAACTCGCGCTTCAGAGCGGGAAGGATGCACTTCGCGGTGCGAATCCTGAGGGGCGGCCGAAAACACTTCTGGAAATTGTGGCTTGCTTGCAGGCCGAGCTGGCGGCTCTGACGCGGCAGCGACGGCAGTGAGTAGCGAGTTGATGTCGGAAAGCCCAGCTGTCGAATAGGATCGGGCACTCAGGATGCGAGCAATGGAATCGGCCCGATCGAGTTGGCAATCTCGCGCAGCGTGCTCGACGGCAGTTGATGACACGCTATTCACGCTGTCAGCGCAGGCATTGAGGAGCGCATGCTCACACAGAACATTGATAACGCGAGGGATGCCGCGAGAATAGGTGTGGACGGAACCGATGGCATCAGGCTCAAAGATCGGTGTGCCATTGGCTCCCGCAACTCGTAGCCTCTGCTGGACATAGCCATAGGTTTGTTCCAACGTAAGAGAAGACGTCCTGCAGCGAACCGTGATGCGCTGCCGGAGCTGGCGAAGTTCGTGGCGCTTGAGCTTTGTTTCCAGTTCGGGCTGACCTGCGAGCACGATCTGAAGGAGTTTCTCCCGCGGCGTTTCAAAATTCAGGAGCAATCTAACTTCTTCCAGCGCAGCGGGTTCCAGGCCTTGCGCCTCGTCGACAATCAATACCGGAATTTGACCGGCACGATACTGCTCAAGCAGCCAGCGATTGAGGGCCATTAGCTTTTCGCTCTTTAAAGTCGAAACACACGGCACGCCAAAATCGTTGAGGATGAAATCGAGCAGGTGGTCAGGCTTGATGAGAGAGTTGAAAATGAGGGCGGTGGGCATCTTCTGCTCGGAAAGCCAGTCCAGCAGGCGACGGAGAAGCATGGTTTTGCCAGTTCCCACTTCGCCGGTCAGGAGGATCAGGCCTTTTCGCGTGCGAATAGCGTAGGCGAGCTCGTCGGAGGTTGCGCGAGCCTGGTCGGTGAAGAACAGGAAGCGGGGATCAGGATTGATTTTGAAGGGGTTCTCGCTCAAGCCGAAGAAGTTAAAGATCGTGTCGGACATAGTGGCGGCGTAGGGGCGGGTGCACGGATTCTAGGGCAGGGCGCTTCGATGAGGCAATACACGATTCTCCCAACAATGGAATCATAAGACCCGAGGGAGCTAGCGCGAAATCGGCTCCACCAGATGTTGCCTTTGGTCCAAATTCCTCCAGATTAAGCCCGGATTTACAGTTGCTTATCAGTTAAGAGCGCTGTCCTTTGTTTGTCCATTCGGCCAGTGGATGGGTGCGGAGCGCCTTTCTACACTTGCCCCACTATGGCGGACAAACGGTCGGATGTAAGCAAAGTATCAAAGTGTGTTTTTGGAGTGGTCCTTGCAGCCGCGGTCTTGGGCAGCGGTTGCGCCGGTGTTGTTACCCCGTCGAGCGCTTCGGGCACTGCAGCTCTTACGGCGCCGCTGCCGAAGACGCCACAGCCGCAGCCACAAGTCCAGCCGCAGCTTTCCGCTACGCCCACCAGCGCCAGCTTTCCTGGGGTTGCGACAGGCTCCAGCAGTTCACAAACGATTACGCTGCAGAATAGCGGGACCGCGAACGTCACGATTTCCAGCGCGAGTGTGACGGGAGCCGGCTTCAGCACGTCCGGGCTGACGGTGCCGATGACCATGGCGCCTGGCCAAAACATGATCTTCAACGTGGTGTTCACGCCGAGTTCCGCGGGAAACGTAACCGGTTCCATTTCACTGCTGAGCAATGCTCCTAACTCTCCGCTCGCAATCTCGGCGAGCGGCAGCGGCGTATTCTCCGCGCCGGTATTGGGCGCCAGCACAGCCAGTCTGGACTTTGGCAGCGTGGTGGTGGGCAGCAGTAATTCACTCGGTGTAACCCTGACGAACACGGGGAATGCGAACGCCATCATTAGCAGCGTGCTTGTAACTGGCTCGGGTTTTGGCGCGAGTGGCGTTGCCGGAAGCACGACAGTGCCGCCAGGGCAGACCGCCGTCTTGAACGTTACGTTCGCGCCCCCGGCAACGGGAAGTGACGTGGGGACGCTCGCGATTGCGAGCAATGCGGGGAGCTTGTCTATCGCGCTGGCCGGAAGTGGCGGACAACTCAGCTCGCGCACTGTGGCATTGAACTGGGACCCGAGCACGTCGGACGTCATCGGCTATTACGTCTATCGAATGTTGCCAGACGGAACGTATGGAAAAATCAACGCTGCGCCCTTGGTCCTTACGGAATTTACAGATACGAATATTCAAAGCGGGCAAACATACACCTATGTGGTGACTTCTGTGGATGCCGATAATGTGGAAAGCGACTATTCCGATCCGGCTATAGCGATCATTCCTTGAGCGGCGACTCCTCTAAGGTGTCCTAGGGTTAATCCTGTACCTGTACTAGGGTCAATACTGTACAGGCTCTTAGGGGTAATGCTGTACGAACCCTTAGTCTGTCCCGGTTTTGAACGCCCGACCAGTAGCCTACGGAAGGCCCCCTACGCCAAACTGCGCCCATTCGGTGAGGCGGCAGGCAGTTGTGAGGGGGGCAGTCATGGTCGGAACTCTGCGCACGTGTGTACGTTTAAGAAGCTCCATCGGCCTGGCTCTTGCGGTCGCCAGCATTCTCCTAGTTTCGATGCCTGGGGCTCTAAGCGTCCGTGCCTCCAGCGTGGGTAGTTCTAGAACTGAGCCGAGTTCACCATTGGCGCAGGTATTGCCGGATGCGGTCAGCTTTGTGGATGTGCCCGCAGGGGACACTTACACGCAGACGGTAAGGATCAAGAACGTCAGTGAGTCCACGTTTCAAATCAAGGAAATTACGCCTTCGAGCCCGGATTTTTCCGTAACGGGAATCCTACTGCCAGTTGTTGTAGCGCCGGGGACGAGCGAAAACTTCACGATCTCGTACCGAGGAAGGGCAGAGGCCCGCGCGGAAGGTCAAATACTCATTGTAACGAGCGCAAACAATACGCCTATTGTTTTGAGGGCGAGAGCCTCCACAGTGACCGAACAAAGGGAACTCACGGCGAGCGAGACAAGCATTGATTTCGAAGACACTGCAGTAGGTAGCTCCGGCACGAAAGAAGTTTCGTTGTTCAATTCTGGAAATCGAGACCTGAGTGTTTCCGGGATATCGGTCTCTGGTGTGGACTTCAGCGTGTCGGGTGCGGGAGCCATGACGCTAAGCCCGGGGCAGAAGGTCACCGTGGATGTGAAGTTTGCACCCAGGAGTGCGGGGCGCCAAGCCAGTAGTTTGCGGGTGATCAGCGCGGATGGCGCTTCGCTGTTAGAGATGCCGCTAAGCGGGCTGGGAGCAGCATCCTCGCAGAGTACCGTGAAGCTGCATTGGGAAGAGAATCCATCGGGTACGGCAGGCTATGTTGTTTACCGGGCGGCAGATCCCAGTGGTCCGTATACGCGGCTAACATCCCAGACCGTTCCTTCTGCTGAGTACGTCGACACGGGGCTGGCGGCCGGGCATACGTACTATTATGTCGTGACCTCGGTTGGCACCGACGAAGTGGAGAGCGAATACTCAGCACCTATAACCGCGACGGTCCCAGAAGCCTAAAGCCTCGGCCATCCAAGGCAGATCAGTTGACGGTGAAGTTCGACCGCCGGGAGATTGGATTGTGGGCAGTGGCCCCCACCCCCCCTTTTTTCGTAAGTGCGCATTCTAAGGGGTTTAGCTGGCCGGATCCTTGTAAATGCGGAAAACAAAGGAGTTACGGACCGACAACTTCGGCTAAAAACCGGGGAAACGCGGAATTTGCTTGTAAGTGCGCATTCTAAAGAACTTAGAGGACAGCGAGAGTATCTATGTGGGAATACCAGGGAGAAGTATAGCAGATAGTAACTAAATGTCAAGAAGAATCGTCGTCTTTGGTCGGGTCCGACGCCTAAATGACTTACCCGATTGAAAAGCCACCAGATAGACCCTATGGTCGAGCGAGTTAGACCTCGGATGCAGAGGGATTGGTGTGGATATGGCGACAGCCTTACAGGCGGTTCCAGAGCATTTCACGTCGGGCCGCAAGCTCATTGAGAATAATGAAGAATTTCGGACGAAATTTGACAAGTACAGCTTTGCCTTCCGGCATAAGCTAGCGGGGCATCCGGTTTTCGAGCTGAGCCGGCTGATGGAACTGGCCGAAGAAACCCAGAGTACCCGGCCTGGAGACCTCTATTACGATGCGGGAACAATCGATGTAAATCAGCGGTGGGATCGTACGCCAAGGCCGGAGTTCAGCGCGCGCGCCGCCATTCAGCGAATCGAGCACTGCGGCGCGTGGATTGTCCTGAAGCGCGCCGACAAGAATAAAGAATATGCAGCCGTGCTGCAGGAGTGTATGGCGGAGCTGCAGGATTTTACAGGGTTGAACCTGGAACGGGTGATGAAAGTCCAGGAAGTGATTTTGTTCATTACCTCGCCAAAACGAATCACCACGTATCACATTGACCGGGAATGCAGCGTGCTATTGCAGATTCAGGGCGACAAGCACATCAGTATTTTCGACCGAAATGATCGCGAAGTGCTCTCCGAGGAGGAGATCGAACGTTTTTGGTCTGTGGATCACAATGCGCCCCGGTACAGACCCGAGCTGCAGCATCACGCCACGGTCTATGAATTAAGGCCGGGCAATGGGGTGCATATCCCTGTGAACTGTCCGCATTGGGTGCAGAACGGGGAGAATATTTCGATTTCGCTGAACGTCAACTTCCAATACCGAGATACGATGCGTGCCAATCTGTACCGCCTGAATTTTCTTTTGCGGAGAATGGGAATGCAACCGACGCCACCGGGCGCCTCGCCGGCCAAAGACAAATTCAAGAGTATTGCGATCCTGCCCGCCGTATGGGCGAAGAACATTTCACGCGGCAGAAAGCCCTGGGCTTGATCGCCGAGCGCAAGTTGCGTGCAGCGGTTTAGTTAGCGTTTTATTTCCTTACAAAATAAAAACCGGAATAGTTGCGGGCGCATAGGTCGGGGTGTGTGGGTATGAGGAGGCGACGCTCATGTATGGGCCACTCCGAGCGCAGTTCGTAACCGAGGGCTTGCATTCCGGTGATGAGCGTAGTGCGACTGTGGAGCTTGCAGGGAACGAGGTACGAGCGGTTGTCTTGCACGGTGATCAAGTCCGGGCCATTGGAGAAAGGAGTGCGATTCACGAAGACGTGTTTTGGAGGAATGTGCAGAGAGGCGAGAATTTCGTGAAGAGGCTGCTCGAAATAGTGGAGCGAGCCTGAAGCGATGAAGACGTCGGCGCCACTCGCCGCGGTTAAGTCATTGGTGAAGCGGACACGGGTTTCAGCGCGCTGCGCGGCAAATTTTTCACCTAGGGGTTTTTTGACAGGCAGATCATAGACGGTCCAGAGGAGAGTGGGCCCGAAGTTCAGTTTGTGTTGGGAAGAGTAGAAGAGGTTGCCAATATTGCCGCCGAAGTCGAATACGTGGCGGAGTTCGGATACTAGCGGGGCAAGATGGAAGAGGAGCGGATAATCACTTTCGCGCACGGTGTCCGAAATCAAGGTGTGGAAGCGGATTTCGTCGGGATGTTCATGCCCGGATTGGATATATTTCGAGGCGGAGGCTTGAGCCGCGGCGAAAGAAGAGAAATCGCGTCTAAAACCGAGACAGAAATTCAAAGGAATTTGCGTGACCCGATTCGATCGCAGGCGGGTGATGAGAGCGCGGCCGACGGAACGGCTGCCGATGGAGTTTAGAAACGAAGCCAGGGCGCGGATCTGGAAGATGCGTAGACGCGTGAGCAGGGAAACGTGAGGCAGCGTCGCGTTTTGGATTGCGCGCGGAGCGGCTTCGTGTCCTGCCATTTCGGTCGCATGCGGAACTGTTGACGTTAGATTTTCCCCAAATGCATGTAGACGCGGCTGAGAATTTTCTTAACGAAGAGTCCACCGGAATTTGGAGGCTCTGGCGTGACTGGCCGAACAGCGTCGCCAGTGGGCGCGCTGAAACTGCTGCGAGGCACAAAGGGCGGAAGAGGGTCCCCGGCTTCTTCCGGGAAATCGAACTCCGATATTTTGCGATTCGGGTTTTCAGCGATTTGCGTCAGCAAGTGACGTAGCTGAGCGATCATACGATTCACGTGGACCGCGTCATACATGTCGCAATCATATTCACAGGACAGTCGCCAGCCGTCGGAGCGTTCCACCATGAAAAAGTTGAGATCGTAAATGGCGCCGGGCGACTTGGATGGGACGGGGGTCATGGTAAGTCCCGCGAATTGGAGGGGCTTAACGAAATCACGTTGATAGATGAAGTTAATGCTATAGACCGTGGGTCGATTGGGGTCGCGCTTTAGACGCAAGGCTTCTACGACTTGCTGGAAAGGAAGATCCTGATGCGCCATTCCTTCCTCGACCGTCCGCTGCACACGCGCGAGCAGCTCGAAGAAGGTGGGTTCGCCGGAGAGGTCGGTCCGCAAAATGATGGTATTGATGAAAACGCCGATGAGGGGTTCCAATTCAACGCGGTCACGACCGGCCAGAAGAGTACCAACGCAAATGTCGTCCGCGTCCGTGTAGTGGGCGATCAGCATCTTTAAGGCCGTCAGCGACAGAGTATAGAGGGTGCAGCCTTGCTTTCGAGCCAACGCTGCGAGTGAATCTGTGAGCGAGGTCGGGAGTACAACGGAAAGGATGTAACCCCGGTGAGTCTTGACGGATAGCCGCGGATAGCCGGATGGAACTTCGCAGACTGGCAGATTGGCCAGTTTTGTTTGCCAGTACGAGCGATGCTGCGCGGCTACGGGGCCTAGCCCCTGCTCATTTTTCCAAATCGCGTAATCGGCATATTGCAGAGGAAGATCGGGAAGGGCTGCCTGGTCGCTCGAGTAAAATGCTCTATAGTGTGCGGCAACTTCATCACTGATGATGCCAATGGACCAACCATCCGAAACGATGTGGTGCACGGCGACCAACAGCATGTGTTCCTGCCCGGCGAGTTTGAGGAGGCGAGCTCTCAATAGGGGGCCGGTCTTGAGGTCAAAGGGCAGCGCTGCTTCTGCAATCGTGCGCCGCTCTTCTTCTGCGTCGCGAGCGGTTCCAGATAGGTGACTTAGATCGTCCAGCGGCAGTGGGATGGTTCCCTGCGCATGGACCATTTGAGTGAGAGCGCCATCGATCAGCGCGAAGCTGGTGCGAAGGACTTCATGGCGGCGAACGATTTCATTGATGGAGCGCTCCAGGACGTCGACATTAAGTGCCCCGATAATGCGAAAGCGGACGGCAATGTTCCAGCAGGGATTGCCAGGCTCAAGCCGATCGAGGTACCAGAAGGACTGCTGCGCCAGGCTCGTCGGAAAGCGGTAAAGGGGCTCGTCTAGCGTGCCGGAGTTTGGCGCTTCCGATGAGTGAATCGAGCCGAACTTGCCTCTGGCGTCCATATTTAAGTGGCTTGGGGCGCGGCATCCAGTTGGTAATGCTCGCGAGGAACACGGGCGATTTTGCCGATGGTGCGTTTGGCGTTGCCATTTTCGGAAGCGCCAGCATCCGTTTCGGCGGCAATCGCCGCAACAGAGCGCAGTCGAAGGATTTGCTGGGGGGCAAGAACAATGCCAACACTTGCGGCTCGCGCGATGATCTGAAAAAGATGTATGGAGTCGGCGCCGAGATCGAAGAGGCTGTCGTGGACGCTTAGCCGGTCGAGACGCAGAACCTCCGCGCAAACGGCGGCTAATTTCGTTTCGGTGGCCGTGCGAGGCGCGATGAAGAGATTCTGTTCTGGAAGACTCAGCGCGTCGAGCCGGACTAGAGCTTTGCGGTCTACCTTGCCATTCGGTGTGTGTGGTAAAGCGGGCATTAGGACGAATACGGAGGGCACCATGTATTCGGGAAGGGAAGAAGTGACCCAATTTCGGAGATTTTCCGGGGAGCATTCTTCGGAGTTTTGCGGTACGCAATAAGCAACGAGGCGATTCGGGCCGGATTCATCCTGTTGGGTGGCGACAATACATTCACGGACATTCGGATTGCGGGCGAGGACGGACTCGATTTCACCAAGCTCAATGCGGAAGCCGCGGACTTTGACCTGATTGTCCAGCCTACCCAAGAATTCCAGCGTGCCGTTGGGACGATAGCGAACCAAGTCGCCGGTCTTGTACAGGCGATCGTTCGGGTCTTTGGTCAACGGATTGGAGATGAAGCGCTCGGCGGTCAGCTGCGCATTTCTGAAATAACCGTCCGCAACGCCATCGCCGCCGATGTAAAGTTCGCCGGGCACACCTATCGGCAACGGTTGTTCCTTGCTGTCAAGGACGTAAAACCGGGTGTTGTGAATGGGAGGGCCGATTGTGACGGGACCCTCGCCTGGTTCGACGCGTGACGTTGCCGACCAAATCGTTGTCTCGGTCGGTCCATACATGTTCCAGAGCTCGCCACGCTGCAAGAGTTCATCCGCAAGTTGTCGCGGCAAGGTTTCACCACCACAGAGCATTCTCAGCCCCGGGGAGCCTGTCCAGCCTACTTCCAGGAGCAGGCGCCAAGTGGCTGGCGTGGCTTGCATGACAGTAGCCTTCGATTCGTTCAACAATTTCACCAAGAGGCGAGGATCGTGGGCGGTTTCGCGATTTGCGAGGATGACTTGGGCACCGGTGATGAGGGGGAGAAAGAGTTCCAGCCCGGCGATGTCAAACGATAGGGTGGTCACCGCGACGAGGCGGTCGCGGTCGCTGAGCCCAGGAGTGATGCGCATGGAGCAAAGCAAATTAACGACATTGCGATGCGTTACTTCAACGCCTTTGGGCTTTCCTGTCGATCCCGAAGTGTAGATGGTATAGGCCAGGGAGGTTGAATCCAGGTCGATGGAAGGGGTGGTTTCTGCCTCCCGTTCGATGAGCAGCCAATCGCGATCGAGGCAGATCGGGCGCGTGTCAAAAATTGGGAGATTGGGAACGAGCTTTGAATGGGTCACAAGCGCCGCTAGCGAAGCCTCTTCCATGATGAACGCGATGCGGTCGCGCGGATACGCGGCGTCGAGAGGAAGGTAGGCGGCCCCGGCCTTCCAGATGCCGAGTAATCCGACGAGCAAGTCCAGCGAGCGATCAAGGGCGATGCCGACCAGCGAACCAGGGGTCACGCCGACTTTGATCAAATGTCTGGCGAGTTGGTTGGCGCGTTTGTCGAGTTGCGCATAGGTGAGACTGCGCCCCTCAAATGTCGCGGCGATTGCATCCGGCCTGCGCGCAACTTGCTCCTCGAAAAGTTCATGGACGCATTTGTGGCGAGGATATTCGCGGTCAGTGGCATTCCAGTCGTGGACGATCTGGTGGAGTTCAGCATCGGTGTGGATTGGGAGAAGATCGACTTCCTGGCCAATATTGGCGGCCAGGGATTTGAGCAGGGTTTCGAAATGCGTGAGCCAGCGTGCAACCGTTTCGCGCTCGAACAAGTCGGAGTTGTAATCACAATCGATCAGGAGGCCCTGCTCGGATTCGACGACGTTGACGAACAGATCGAAATTGACTGAAGTTTTTGGGTTCGGGTCGACCTCAACTCGCAGATCGGCGAAGTTCAGGTTTGCTCCCACTTTCTCGAGGTTGAACTGAACTTCAATAAGAGGTAGGCGACTGGGATCCCGGCGCAACTGTAGATTGCGGATCAAGGTCCCATACGTATAGGACTGGTGTTCGTACGCATCGAGGAGCGTACGCTTTACCTGTTGGAGCAATTCGGCGGCGGACTGGCCTTCGATGAGCCGGACGCGAATCGGCAAAAAATTCACGCAATGTCCGACGAGGTTGTTGCCGTTTTCCAATAGTGATTGCCCTGCCGTGGGAATACCGATGACGATATCGCTCTGCGATGTCAAACGATGCAGCAGCGATGCGAATCCGGTGAACAGGGTCGCGAACAGGGTGCATCCCTGCTTGGCGCCCGCCTGTCTGATTTGTTTGTACGTCGCGGAATCGATTCGAGCACGATAGGTTGTGCCTTTGAACGATTTGACGGCGGGGCGGGGGCGATCCGTTGGGAGATCGAGCACAGGAGGAATTTGGTCAAATCGCTTGAGCCAGTAAGCGGCGACCTCCGGATTGCCGGAACTTTGCGACTGTTGCCGTGCGTATTCGCTGAAGCGCACTGCTGGGGGCAAAGCGGAATTCGCCGCTTTGCGGCGGGCGGCGTAGAGCGCGCTAAGTTCATCGAGAAGAACGTTGGTTGACCAGCCATCGCAAATAATATGGTGAGTGGTGAAAATGAGAGCGTGCAATTGCGGCTCTAGACCGAGGAGTCGCAGGCGAATGACAGGACCGTTGATTAGATCGAATGGCGTGGAAGATTGTTGTTGCTTGGCGCTTTCCACAGCAGCGGTGCGTTGGGATTCGGCCATTTGCGACAAGTCGTCGAAAGGCATGGAGAGTTGAGTCGACGATGAAAAACGAAGCGAATTGTGCTCCGGAACAATCGTTGCCCGCAGGACCTCATGGCGGTTCACGAGATCCTGAAGGGATTGGCGCAGTGCTTGGGTATCCAGTGGTCCATGCATGACCAGAGTGAAGGACTCATTAAAAGCGCAGGATGCGTCGTCGCCCAACTGTGTTGAGAGCCAGATCTCTAGTTGTGCTTCGGTCAGAGGAACCTCGATAGCGGGATCGGTCTGCGGCGCAAGGTTGGGCGCCTTTACCGCGGCCAGGTTGGAGTTTCTTTCGTTCTGATGCGCGGGAAGTGCTGGGCGTTCGGAGAAAATTTCGTCACTCTGCATTTCCCGAATCGATTCGTCAAATGCACGGACAATCTTTGCGATGTCCGCATCGGAGTGCTGCGTAGTAAGGAAGCTGGGAAAGCCTTCGAGAATGTAAATTCCTTTTTCGCGCAAGTGATAGTAGAGCAGGCTGCCCAAGGGGAAATCGGCAGGGAAGCTGAAGTAAAAGATGCTGCCGAATGTCTCGATGCGAGAGGGTACATTGGCTTTTTCAAAAAGTGAGTTCAATGTCGCTACGAGTGAAGCCGTTTTCGCGGTGAGCTGCTGTTGCAATTGTCGACCTTGCTCACGGAAATGTTCGAGCACCGCTTTTACGGCAGCAAGCGTTAGGGGGTGGCGGACGAACGTGCCGGCGAAGAAGGTCACACCGACGGACGGATACGAGTCGTCGCCGAATTGCCATGCGCCGCCATCGAGCGCATCCATGAACTGTGCCTTACCGGCAAGGACGCCAATCGGCATTCCGCCGGCAAGAACTTTTCCATAGGTGGCCAGGTCGGCGCGGATATCGAATAGGGCCTGACAGCCACCCGGATCAACCCGAAAGCCAGTGACGACTTCATCGAAGATCAGCGCAGCGCCGGAATTCTGAGTGATTTCCCGAATCTCGCGCAGGAATTCGAGCGGCTGCAGATTGGGATGGCGACTTTGGACGGGTTCGACGAGAACCGCCGCGAGTTCGCGTGCATGGGTGCGAATCCACTCGAGGGACTCGGGCGCGCCGTAGTCGAGGACGACGACGTTGCCAACGCTTTCCCTTGGGATACCGGGAGCTATGGGCAAGGAACGTGGCGTTTCGCCGCCCTTTACGGATCTAACGAGCACTTCATCGAACATGCCGTGATACGCGCCCGCGAATAGCACTGCTTTGCTCCGGCCGGTGACGGTGCGTGCTACGCGGAGAGCGGCGATAACCGCTTCAGAGCCCGTGTTACAGAAAGACATGCGCTCGTTGCCGGTCATGTCGCAGAACATTTCCGCGACTTCACCGGCTAGAGGTGTCTGAGGCCCAATCTCGAAGCCCTCGCGAAGCTGCTTTTCGATGGCGCGCTCCACAAAATCGGGACGGTGGCCAAGCATGATGGGGCCGAAGCCATTGAGAATGTCGATGTATTCATTGCCGTCGACGTCCCAAAGGCGCGAGCCTTTCGACCGCACGGTGAGAATCGGATAGACCATTTCCTTCCACTGCGCGCGAAAGCCGGAAACGACTCGAGGGTCGGCAAGGTGCGAGCGGTACTGCTGCGTCATGCTCTTGGACTTAGGCGTCCGCTTGGTGCAGCGTGCGATGAGTTCCCGCACGTGCTGCTGCTGGCGCTCGGTCAGCTGTCCCGAGGTTCCTTTCTGTGGCGGCTTGTAAGGGCCAAACGGCTTAAACTCTCGCGGTTCCTGGGGCGCTGGCGTTGACGCAGACGCAGACACACTCGTGACCGCTGGTGCAGTGGGTACTGGCAATTCGTTGCGTGTCTTTGGGGCGACAGAGCTGACTACCGGAACGCCCTTCATGGCCTCTAGTTGCTGGGCGAAGAGCTGATTCATCGTTTGCATTTGCTCGTGCATGAGGCGCTCAAGGGCGGAATCGAGGGTCTTGCCGATGTCGCTGGCCGACCCTGACGCTTGTGTCGTCAGTGGAGGCAGTTCAGGCGATTTTGAAGACACGGGAGCCTGGGTTCGGATTTCACTAGGCGCCGATTCTTTCGCAGCAAGGGCCTCGGCTGGTAATTGGCTATTGATGAATTCCGTGAGTGATTTAAGCGAGGATTGGTCGCCCAAGAGTTGCCTAAACGTGATCTTCAGACCAAATTTGCTGTGCAGTGCCTGCGTGACTTGTGTCAGGAACAGCGAGTCGAAACCCATCTCAAGGAAGGTGGAGGAGGCATCGGAGGGCTCAATCCGTGTTCCCGAAAGGTCCGCAAAAATCTCAGCCAAGGTGTTAGAGATTACTGCGTTGCGATCACCAGCGGTTTGTAGATCGCGGGTTGGGCTTTCAGAATATTGAGTCACTTGCTGAGTCTCCTGAGCGGGTCTGGTCTCGTGTGCGGTTTGTGATACAGGAAGCTGCGGTTCAGAGGGCACCCGGGTTTGGCTTGCAGGTGCCTCCAACCAAAATCTTTTTCGTTCGAAGGGATATGTAGGCAAGGGCACTCGTCGTCGGTGCTCTCCGCTATGCAGCGCTTCCCACTGCAGTTTCAATCCTGCTGCCCAAACCGCTCCCAGCGCACTTATCAAGTCGACAGAACTGTTTGCCCCTGACGATGAGTCACCGAAAGAGGAAACTATAGTCACAGATGTTTGCGAACCGTTCAGCGCGTCATCCTTCGGCTTGGTTACATGTTGTCTGGATAGAGTGCTCAGCACATTGCCGGGCCCGACCTCCAGCAAAACTGCTCGCGTGTTGCCCAACAATTCCTGAACTCCGCGGGAAAATTGCACTGGCGCGCGCAGGTGGCGTCCCCAGTAGGCGGGGTCAGTAGCTTGGCTTTCTGGAATCCAAGTACCGGAAACACTCGAAACAACAGGAATCTGCGGAGCGTGAAGATGGATTCGCCTTACGCACGACGAGAACTGATCCACGACCGGATCCATCATCGGGGAATGGAAAGCATGGGAAGTGACCAGACGCCGAGTCGGGACGTCCTCGTTTTTCAATTGCGCTTCCAAGCTATTGAGAGCTTCAAAGGGACCCGCGACGACACAGAGATGAGGAGCGTTGACTGCCGCGATGGCCAGGTGGCCGTTGATCCGCGCTCGAACTTCGGATTCGGGCAGGCGCACCGATAGCATCCCCCCGGGGGGGATTTGTTGCATCATCCGACCGCGCGCAGCTACTAACGCAAGAGCATCTTCAAGAGAGAAAACCCCCGCGAGACATGCGGCGACAAACTCGCCCACACTATGCCCAAGCATGCCTTGCGGGCGGATTCCCCAGCTCATCCAGAGTTGGGCAAGTGCGTATTCGATGGCGAAGATGGCGGGTTGCGCTATGAGTGTGTCGGTGATGCTACGTTCTTGCGACTCGGATGTGTCACTAGGCGGATACAGAAGGCCAAGAAGATCTTCGCCCAGATCTGGGCGCAGGATTTCGCAGCAACGATCCATTGCTTGGCGAAACACAGGCTCGGACTCATAGACCTGACGGCCCATATTGGGATGCTGCGAGCCTTGCCCGGGGAAGAGGAAGTAAACGGGGGCACCGTCGTCTACGTTACTGCGAGTATGCACACGTTTACGATCACGTTTTGAGAGTGCCTCAATTGCTTCTGGAACGGTTGTGACAACGGCGGCACGACGGTGCGCAAATTTGCGGCGACCCACTTGCAAAGTCCAAGCCACGTCGGGCAGGCAAAGCTCCGGTTGTGCTTTCAACTGCTCGACCAGATTATCCGTGGCCCTTTCAAGAGCCTGCTCCGACCGGGCAGACAACACGAGCAGTTGTGCAGGCCGGGTCGAACCTTCTAATTTCCTCAGGGGCGGCTCTTCCAGAATTACGTGGGCGTTTGTTCCTCCGACCCCAAAAGCACTTACTCCCGCCCGCCTGGGCAACTCCTGAGGTTTCCACGCCCTTTTTTTCGTATTTACGTAGAACGGACTATTTTCAAGATCGAATTTTGGATTCGGCTTTTCGAAATGTAGTGTTGGCGGCAATATTCCGTGCCGCAGAATGTTTGTTGCGTTGATCAGTCCGGTCACGCCGGCCGCGACATCGAGGTGACCGACATTTGTCTTGGCGGTCCCAATCGCGCAGAACTGTTTGTCGTGGGTTTTCGCTCGAAAAGCTTGCGTAAGCGCCGCCAATTCAATCGGGTCGCCCAGCGGTGTGCCCGTGCCGTGCGCTTCGATATATCCGATAGTCTCAGGACTTACGCCGGAGGCTTCTTGTGCCATCGCGATGACTCGCGACTGTCCCTCGATGCTGGGAGCTGTAAAGCCAACCTTTGACGCGCCATCGTTGTTAAGCGCGCAGCCACGGATCACCGCATAGATGTGGTCGCCATCACGAAGGGCATCTTCCATTCGTTTCAACAAGACCACGCCTACGCCGCTACCAAAAACCGTTCCTTGTGCGTTCGCGTCAAAAGTCCGGCAGTGTCCGTCCGGGGAAGTCATTCCCCCTTCCTGATACTCGGAACCGCGTTTTTGCGGCAGCGTGATGGAGGAGCCACCCGCGAGAGCCATATCGCTCTGATACGTCAGCAGCGACTGAAACGCTTGGCACACGGCGACGAGCGAGGTCGAGCAGCCGGCCTGCAATGTGAAACTCGGACCGCGCAGATTCAATTTGTACGAAACGCGAGTAGAAAGAAAATCCAGGCTGTTGCCAAGCATTTCCAGATAGTTGCTAACTTGATAGCCGCCCGTGAATTTCTGGATGAAATCGTTCGTGCAGAGCCGCGACAAGAAGTAGGTCGGCATGCTGCACCCGGCGTGCACACCGATAGAACCGGGATAGCTGAAGGGGTCGTAACCGGCATCTTCCAGGGCCTGCCAGCAGCACTCCAGAAAAAGGCGATGCTGCGGATCCATCAACTCCGCTTCACGTGGGTAGATGCCGAAGAACTCCGCATCGAAAAGGTCTACGTCCTTCAGGATGGAACGAGATCTGACATAGCCAGGGCGTGCAGAAAGCTCCCGTGCGCCATGAACTTCCAGTTCTTCCACTTGAAAATGCGAGATGGCCTCCACACCCTCGAGCTGGTTGCGCCAGAACTCAGCTACGCTTGACGCGCCCGGGAAGCGACCAGCCATGCCAATGATGGCGACACCTTCGATGAAGGGAGGGGAATCAATGCGGCTCACAATTCACCGTCCGAACTGCGCCCGCGAAAGCGCACAAAGGCCTCTCGCTGTCGGCGTGCTCTTTCTTGCGCATCCGATAACTTTGGCGAGGTAGATTTTGCTTCACCCAAGTGTTCGGCGAGCTTGCGGATCGTTGGGAATTCGAATAGATCGGTCACGGCTATTTCTGTTTGCAAAGTCTTTTGAAGATTAGAATGCACGGCGACGAGCAGCAGGGAATCACCGCCGAGATCAAAGAAATTATCGTCAAGTCCCACCATTGGAACTCTCAGGACGCGTTGCCAGAGTTGCACAAGTGTGCGCTCGAGTTCGCTGGCCGGAACAGTCGGTGTAGCGCTCGACTGATTCGGGGCCATCTCTAGTTTGGATAAAGCGGCCCGATCAACTTTTCCGTTATCCGAAAGCGGAAGCGCCGAGAGCTTCACAAAAAAGGCCGGAACCATGTGTTGCGGCAATTGAGATGTGGCAAAGTCACGCAATTCTTCGATGGTGGGTCCGGAGCCAGACGGAACGAAATAAACGGCAAGACGCTTGCTGCCATTTTCGACGCGCGCTACAACGCAGTTCTGTTTGACCTGACCATGTTGCTCGAGAACAGCTTCGATTTCAGCAGGCTCGATCCTGTGCCCGAGAATCTTCACCTGGTTGTCCACTCGACCCACAAATTCAATGATCCCGTCCGGCCGCCACCGAGCTAAGTCCCCGGTGCGGTACATCCGCTGGTTTGGTTCCTCCGTGAAAGGATCGAGCAGAAACTTAGCCGCGGTACCGTCTGGGTCGTTTAGGTATCCGCGGGCGATCCCATCGCCGGCCGCGTACAGCTCCCCGACCTCTCCGACCGAAACTGGAATCATGTTCTCGTCCAGAAGATAAACGCGAGTATTCGAGATGGGCTTTCCAATCGGAATCGAGTTTGGAAGAGAATCGCCGGCGCGCATCACATGGCAGCAAGTAAACGTAGTGTTTTCCGTGGGGCCGTATCCGTTGATGAGAGTTGTGTTCGGCGCTCGCTCGAGGAACAGTCGTACGTGACGCGGCGACAAGACGTCGCCGCCGGCAAGGAGTTGGCGCAGAGTGCCCAGGCCATCCGGGTGCTCTTCGACCATCAGGTGAAAGAGACCCGCCGTCAACCAAAGCGTGGTCACGCAGTGCATACGAATGGCGCGGAGTAGATCTTCAAGGGAGGCAGATTTAGGTGGCATCAACACCAGCGTGCTTCCGTTCAGCAAAGCGCCCCAGATTTCGAACGTCGACGCGTCGAATGAAATCGGAGCGAATTGAAGGAAAGTTTCGTCCGGACCAAAGTGGCAATAATTGGCGCCACGAACAAGGCGAACAATGCCGCGATGCTCAACCGCTACTCCCTTTGGCTGCCCTGTAGATCCGGACGTGTACATGACATAGGCGAGATTTTTTGGCCCGGCGGCTGCCTCCAGGTTTTGTTCCGGCTCGAAGGAAAGGAAAGATTCGGCTTCGTCGAATAACAAAATCCTGCTCGAATGCTCCGCCAGAATAGAGGAGGCCAACGACTTGTGAGTAAGAATGAGAGGCCTTCCCGTATCCTCCAAAATAAGGTCGAGTCGTGCTTTGGGATAGGCTGGGTCGAGCGGCACGTATGCTCCGCCCGCCTTGAGTACCGCAAGGATGGCCACGATCATTTCGATGGAGCGCTCAAAGCAGCAAGCGACCAGCGTTTCCGGTTTCACGCCGACCTCACGCAGTCGGCGGCCCAAACCATTCGCGCGTGCGTTCAACTCTCTATAGGTGAGCTTAATAGGGCCCTGGATGAGTGCAATTGCGTCAGGATGTTCCTTGGCGACTCCTTCGAAAATTGTTGATACGCCGGCCGCGCGAGGATATTCGGTGCGCGAACCGGTCCAAGTCCGCAGGGGCTCCTGCAGCCAGTGCACCGGGTCAACTGGTGCTAGCTGCGCAGGACGGTCAGGGCTGAAGGTGATCGGCTGCATTCCGGGCCCATTTCACGATAAGAGAATTTCCTTTTCGCCGAAAAGCCGTTCGGCCGTTATGCCGCGATCTCGGCACGTTTCCATGAGTCGATTCGAATGGACGATCGGATTCGATTTTTCCGTGTATTTGATGCTCATCACGTAGTTCAACCAGGGTTCCTGCCCCATGGCATAGACGTACACTTCTTTGCACCCAAATTGCTGAACCATGGCTAGAGCTCGCTCGTAGTTTGAGCCTGCCAAACGGCGAGAGTGATCCTTTTGCCGCTCAAGTTTTTGGGTCAACAAAGGCCCGTAAATCCAAGAAACTGGCGCGCCGTCGCACTCCATCCCTACAAATAGCGCGTCTACATCGCCCACATCACGGTGCACATACTTGTACATTTGCGGTGCAATATTGCAGGAATCCGCGGCAAACATGAGCTTGTGCCTGCCAGTTGCGAGCAGGTAGGCAGATTTGGTGACAACATTCAGATCACCGTGTTCCCCGAGAAAAGGCAGCGCGGTGATGGAGCCATTCTCAAAATGAATTTGCTCCATCTCGGAGATTTCGCGCACGTTTTGGAAACCGCACTGCTGTAGAAGGAGCTTCAGCGATGGATCTTGCAGCGCGCCCGCACCGTTTCGCGGCACCACAATTTGCCGAATCCGGTGGCGAAGCTGCAATAGAGTCTCAAACAGTATGTGGTCCTGATGATTGTGTGTAATCAGGACATAGTCGATCACATCAGGAAGATCGTCGTACGTAAAACGAGAAACGTCACTCTCGTACGTATAGCTAAGAACTGGATCAAGAAGTACATTGACCTCGCGCGTTTCCAGCAGAATGCAAGCATGCCCAAAGTATCGCCAGCGCGCGCCGTCTCCGTCGTATCCAGCATAGGGCCGTGGACGCTCCGTCGTAAGTAACGACCAGAGCTGCTCTTGGTCCCGGTCGTCTAGGCCAAGTACATCGGTAATTGCCTCTGGTGATGAGGGCTCGCGCTTCATTCGAAAAAGAGTGTCGAGGCGTTCACTCGCAAATGGGATGTGCAGCCTTAAGGCCTGGCCGTCGTCTATGCGCGGCGTGCTGAGCACGAACGGCCGATCATCCCCGCTGATTTCAGAGAGAGTTACGGTTTGAAGCGAGCAGTTGTAGTAAGGGCTCTTATATAGGAGCGGTTCGATTAACCGAAAGGACGGCTGGTTATTGAGGTCGTAAACCAACTCCACGTAACCCTGGAGCGCCGATGGAACTTCAGCATAGAGCGGCTCGAGACTAAAGCCGGTGGCTTTTTGCCTCAGCAAGGAATCCAGTTGTTCGATCGCGCGGGACAATGAAACGAGGTGTTTCCGCTCTCGAACTGTCCGCTCATGCAACATCGTCACTTCTTCCACACTTCTCTGTTTTAGGTCCATGAAAGGGCCACCGAGTAAGCGTGGATCTCTCACTGCGGCTTCGTGCGTCTCGGGTGACTCAATATATGATTCGAGGATCTTCAAGTGCCGCTCGGTGATATTGCGTGACAAAGTGGCGGGCGGAATCAAATGCGCCCACGCATACCAGCTATCCACCAACGGTTCCGCAACTACATTTGGCTTCAAATAGTACGGAGTGCTCATTCAAATCGCTTAAGTTCGTTATGGCTCAGCCGCGGAGCCACATCAGAAATTGATTTTCTTTCACGATTGGCGTCGAGTACTAACACCGCGACACAAAGACGCGCTGTCTACAGTAATGGATCGGCCCTAAATGTCGATAAGGGACAGACGGTATATGGATACAGATTCTTTGGTATCTCCGAGTCAATTCAGGGTTTACCGTTCGGGTTAAATGTGCGGCACATGCGGTACAGGAAAATCCTTAGGGCTGTACAAGGAGGGCCTTATCGACTTTGAGGGAGGGTCAAGCGATAAGAGGGAATTGTATTCGCGGCTTCCTGGTGAGCCGGTGCGGCTAACACAGACAGAAGGATCGTTTGACAGACGCTGCAGTTCGTAAGCTTGGGAGATAGAGGGACAAAGGGAGAGCTGGCAGTCGGGGGCGCGGTCGGTCCGACCGGCTCGAATGTATCCCGCGGTGAAATCTAGCGGTTCATTTCGGGTTTTGCCTCCGATGTCAAACACCAGCACAAAGGTTAGCCTGTTCGGGCAACTAGGTTTCGCTTTTCCCGTGCAAGATCAGTCGTCAGCCGAAGGCCGAACGTGCAAGGAGTGAAGTGTGAAAATGCAACGAAGCTTGATGATTCTACTCGCCATTGCGGGCGTGGGGGCGCTTACCATGCCGGTGCTTCTGCGAGGGCAAAATCCGCAGGAAACCTCACAAGCAACTCAGACGGCATCTGCAAGACCGGCGGCCAACCGCCCGGAGGGTGTAAATCCTCCGGTGAAGGTGGGCAAAGATTATGTGATCGGGGCCGATGATGTTCTGGATGTTAGCGTCTGGAAGGAGCAAGAGCTTACGCGCACGCTGCAGGTGCGTCCGGATGGGAAGATTTCCATGCCGCTGCTGGGCGATGTCGAAGCGGCGGGTTTAACCCCATCGCAATTGGCGCAGACCGTGAGCGACAAGCTGAAAAGGTACCTCACTGCCCCGCAGGTTACGATCATTTTGACGCAAATCAATAGCCAACGCGTTTACGTAACCGGCGAAGTTACGAGACCGGGCGCGTATCCGGTCCTTCCGGGCATGACCATTCTGCAGGCCATCACCAGCGCAGGCGGGCTGACGCAATTCGCCAATGCCAAGAAAATTTTCCTGATGCGCGACGAAAACCATATTCAGACAAAATACCCCTTCAGCTACAAGGAAGTCCTTGACGGACGCAAGGCCGAAGAAAATCTGCCGGTCAAAGCTGGCGACACGATCGTTGTGCCGTGATGGAGGGACGTTGAAATTAGGCACATATTTGGTTGCGCTCATGTCGGGGTTCGCCGGAGTAGCCGGCGTCTACGCTCCAATCGCGCGGGCGCAAAGCCAGAACCCAGCTGAGCAACAGCCTGCGCAACCTGCGCAGCCCCAGCAGCCGGAAAAACCCGCGGACGATAAGAGCCAACAGGGCAAGAGCCAACAGGGCGGTGAGGACCAGTTGCCCACCCCTCCCGTGGTGGCAGGTACATCCAACGATGCTCCTCTCACCGGTGCTTCCCAGCCGATCATCGGGCTTGTGGCTTCGCGCAGCTACTTTGTTCCCAGTGTCTTCTTTTTTGGGCAGTTAGATTCCAATGCAAGTAATAGCGCCGGAAACTATCAGTTTGCCTCGATCAACACCATAATGGGCAGTATTGCCGTTCAGAAATTGGGCCGCGCTTCGCAGTTCAATTTGGGTTATCTCGCGGGTCGTTCCTTTTCCAGTCAGAACGGCGCGTTCAATTCCACCACGCAAGAAGCCGTTGCTTCCGAGCTTTGGTCGCGCGGACGTTGGGACGGTTTCATCCTTGACAAACTTTTGTACAGCTCGCAGGCCGCCTTTCTCGGAGGGTCAACCCCGTTCGATATTGCTGGGCTAAATAACGTGGCCGGGATGGCAGGCACGGGTTCCGTAACCCTGCGCAATACGTTTCTTCCTGGGCAGGGAATCTTCACGCCGTTCGGCCCGCGCTTGAGCAACACTTTGGTTGCGCAGGTAAACAATCATCTGAGTCGGCGCACTTTTTTTACTCTCGTCGGAAACTACGATGTCTTGCATTTTTACAATTCAACGTTCACCAGTTTTCCCGCCGCCCTGCCGACGCCTAGCTTTAAGCTAATTGATAGCTCGGCCGCCGGTTTTCAAGCCGGTTTGGGTTATCAACGCAGTCGTCGCGACACGTTTGCGGTGATTTACCGCTTCAATGACCTTTGGTTCAGCGGCGTCCCCGTAAGCGTCCGAGACAACACGCTCGAGGGCGCATATCAGCGTCAAGTCGGAGAGCGCCTGCTTCTCCAGATAGGCGCAGGCCCAGAGATCAGCATTATTCACGATCCCAGCGTGACCGGAACGAATTTCGCTTCGGGCACACGAGTTTCCTGGACAATGGACAGTTTGATTCACTATGCGCTGAATCGGGGGATCGGTGTGACGGCCGGGTATGATCATTTTTTGAGCAGCGGAAGCGGGGTGTTCCTCGGTGCTATCACGGATCGAGTATTTGCGGGCGCAAATCGTCAGCTTTCTCATATTTGGACGCTGGAAGTGAATGTCAGCTATGCGCACAACCGGAATTTAGTCCCGCTGTTCAACGCTGCGAACCTGGTGGTCCCGGCGAACTCAACATACGATTCGGTTTATGGCGGCGTTGAGATGCATCGGCGTTTCGGTAGAGACTCCGATCTATTTTTCGGCTATCTGGGCCGCTATCAAACCTCTAGTTTTACTTTGTGCTCGCAAGGCATTTGCCAAGGGTCAAACATCGTGGGGCATCAATTCAATTTCGGATTTGCTTGGCATCTGAGACCTGTTCCTATCGGTTGAACCGCACCCTGGAGAAAAGACTCACATGATCGGACATCGACAACTAACTATGGAAGATTACGCGGCAATTTTTCGCCGCCACAGACGCACGCTCATTGTTATGGCCATTCTTGGGCCGGCGCTCGGATATTTCCTGTGCTTGGTCTTACCCAAGGAATACACGTCGCAGACGGTTGTTCTCGTAAAACAGCCGGTAGTCCCGACTAGCTATGTAACAGACATCAGTTCCGGGGACGTGAAGCAGCAGTTAACTACCTTGCAGGAGCAGATTCTAAGCCGCTCGCGACTCGAATCAATGATCGACAAGCTTGGGCTTTTCCCTAAGGAGCGAGCTCAGCAGGCTTCGATGGAGGGGATGGTCGATCGCCTGCGCAAGAAAATTGTAGTGACGCCGGTCAAGCCCATGGCTGACTCGAATAGCACGCAGCTCCCGGGATTCATTATTAAAGTCAGCGATCGTAATCCCGCTCTTGCGCAGAAGCTCTGCAATGAAGTGGCCGCTGTTTTCATGCAAGAGAACCAGCGTGTGAAGCACGAAGAAGCGACAGGAACCACCGAGTTCTTAACCAAGAAGCTGGAAGATGCTAAGGCGAAACTGGACGATCAAGATTCTAAGCTGGCCGCTTTTAAGTCCCGCTACGCAGGAGCGCTGCCCGATGAACAGCAGGCGAATCTAAGTTTGCTGGCGGGCCTGAATACGCAGCTTGATGCGGCGACGCAAGCTCTAAACCGCGCTCAGCAAGACAAGTCTTTCACGGAATCCATGCTGGCCCAACAAATAGGCTCGCAATCGGCCGACAACCCGTCTGCGGAAAAGCAACTGGAAGAAATGCAGGGCCAGCTTTCCTCGCTCCTTACCAGGTATACGGAAGATCATCCTGACGTGGTCCGGTTGCGGCAAAGTATTGCTGACCTTAAGCAAAAGATGGCTTCTTCACAGGGCACAACGTCCGCGAGCAGCACTTCTACCCCAGGCGTGGGTACTCCCGAGGTTCAGCAACTGCGCGCGCAGGTCCATCAGTACGACGCCATCATTAAAGAAAAGACCGCGCAACAACGCGACGTCCAACGGCAAATCGCTTTGTATCAGAGCCGCGTGCAGGTCAGCCCCAATGTAGAAGAACAGTATAAGTTGCTCACTCGTGACCATGAGTCGGCGCAAAATTTCTATAACGACTTGGCGAAGAAACGCAGTGAATCCTCGATGATGGGTGACATGAACCACCAGGCAGAAACCGCGGAGTTCCGCATTCTGGATCGCGCGAATCTTCCAGAGGGTCCGTCGTTCCCCAATCCGTTGTACTTCTCGCTGGGCGGACTTGCTGTTGGCCTGGCCCTCGGCATCGGGATGATGGCACTGAGCGAGGTCCGTGACAAAACTCTGCGTACAGAGGAAGATGTCGAGTTCTTCCTACAACTCCCAACGCTTGCGAACATCCCCTCAGTCGAAGGCGCCCGGCGTCGTGCCGCGGCCGGCAAGAGCGCTTCTGATGGTCCCAGGCTGGTTGCGAGCGCCTAAGACTGAACAATGTATAAATCCTTTTTTGGACTGCGAGAAAACCCGTTCAACGCCAATCCGGATCCTCGTTACCTGTTTTTGACGAGAGAAATCCAAGAGGCGCTGGCGGGACTCGCCTATGGCATCAAAAATCGCAAAGGATTCATCCTGCTCACGGGCGAGGTGGGCACCGGCAAAACGACTTTACTTAACCGCTTGTTGGACTGGCTAAATCTTGAGGGGGTAGCCACCGCGTATATTTTCAACTCGCAGCTTGATACCAGTCAGCTTTTCGATTTCATGATGGCGGACTTCGGTATTCCCTGTGAGAGCCGCGACAAAAGCCACGTTTTGATGCGCCTCAATCATTGGTTGTTGCAGCGCTATCGCGACCGCAAAACGTCCGTCTTGATCGTGGACGAAGCGCAAAATCTCTCGTTCGAGGTTCTCGAGGAGATTCGCCTGCTCACTAACTTCGAGACCTCAAGCGAGAAGTTGCTACAAATTGTCCTTTCTGGTCAGCCTGAACTCGAGGAAAAGTTGCGTGATCCGCGGCTACGTCAGCTGCGCCAGCGTATCACCATGCGCTGCCGAACGCAGCCTTTGTCCCACGACGAAATGACCGGGTACATAAACGAACGGCTGCGGATCGGCGGCGCGAATGGAACTCCGATCTTTTCCCCAGAAGCCGTAGAGGCGATTTACAAGTACTCCCGCGGTATTCCTCGCGTTGCAAACCTGCTCTGCGAGAACTCGCTCATCAATTCTTTCGCCGACCTGTTGAAACCGGTCCCGCCAAGCGTCGTGCATGAAGCTGCCCACGAGTTTGAGCTTGACGAGTTGGACCCGATGGCCCGCCCCGTGGTTCGTAATGGTGAGGACCCGTCAAAGACGGTCGAAGGTCTTTTGCGCAGTTTGAATCATCTCTTGGAAGAATTGGGTCGCAATAATTCCGTAACAAGCGGAGTACACGAAAGGAAGCCATGAGCAGGATTCACGAAGCTTTAAAGCGCGCTGAACAACAGAGGACTGTGCCACTGGAGATTCCCACTCCGAGCATGCCAGAAGTCCACAGCCAGCAGGTGGAAACACCTCTGATTCCGCCTCCAGCGATATTGGACCCATTGGCCTCGCCTGAGCCATTGGTCCATTCCGACGTGGAATCAAGGACCAGAGCAGCGGAATTTCTTCGCTTCGATGATATTTGGACGCACTGCGCCAACCCGGGTTGGCGCCTCGATCTCGAACGCAACGTCTTCATCGACCCGGGTGCCCCTCCTGCGGTTAGAGAGCAATTCCGGACTTTGCGCTCGCGCCTTTACCAACTTCGTGACAAGCAGTCGTTGCGCAGCGTTCTTGTGACTAGCTCCCTGCAAGGCGAAGGAAAAACGTTTGTGGCCAATAATCTTGCCCACGCGTTATCGCGGCAGCAAAATTGTCGGGTCCTCTTAATTGACGCCGATCTCCGCCGACCCGATCTCCACACCGGCTTTGGTGCGCCGAGCTCTCCGGGCCTTTCGGAGTATCTGAAAGATGAAGCGCCCGAGCTTACGATCATCCAACGAGGTTTGCCCGAATATCTTTGTTTTATTGCCGGGGGAAGCAAACCAGACAATCCCGCGGAATTGCTCGCGAACGGGCGCTTAAAGGCTCTCTTGCAAATGGTGGGCCCAGTATTCGACTGGGTGATCGTGGACTCACCGCCGACTCTGCCAGTCTCGGACGCCCTGACGCTGGCTGAAATGTGCGACGGCGTTCTGACCGTCATCCGTGCCGCACAAACAGGATTCGACAGCGCGCAAAAATCCTGCCAACAGCTTCGCGAAAAGAATTTGCTAGGCGTCGCTCTCAATTGCGCTGAGGAAGGCGCGGCGTACGGGTCATACTACACCGAAGAGCTAAAGACCGGAGTTGCAAACTAGGATCATCCCGTCGAACTTCAGCCAATCTCTATGAGCCAATCTCTCTGAAGGTGCTGCACTTGTACGCAATCATTCGGTACAGCAGTTCCCTTGGGGAGCTTAAGGGAAGCACGGTATGGGTACTTACCGTGCGTCGTGCTACATAGATGGAGGAGCAGCTGTTTAACCCTGGTGGCCGAGTGACCTCAGGGAGTCCGCAAGAATGAAGATGGGGAAGGTCCTCTGGGACTTTCAGGGCGGTAGCTTGGAGCAACTGCAAGAAACTTCTGGGTCAATACAGCAAGGCGGAGCAGACAGCGCACGCATCAGCGCGGTTCGCTACCCTTGGTTCGCCTTGCAGATTCGCATGCGCCACGAGGTGAGCGTTGCGGATCACCTGCAGGGCAAGAATTACGAGTGGTTCCTCCCCCTGTGTAAAGCTCGTCGGCGCTGGTCAGACCGGGTGAAGGAAGTAAGTTCACCTCTTTTTCCGGGCTATTTGTTTTGCAGGTTCAATCCTCACGATCGGCTACCAATTCTAAAAACACCGGGCGTCACTCAGATCGTTGGCTACAACCATGTTCCGATTCCGGTGGATGAGCACGAAATTGAGGCCATTAGGCGACTGATTGCATCCGGCTTGCCCAATTTTCCGTGCGCGTTCCTCCAACTGGGCAGCACGGTTCGTATTGAGACCGGCGCACTACGCGGGCTAGAAGGCATACTAACCGAGCTGAAGGGAAAACGTAGGCTGGTACTTTCTATCACCCTTCTTCAGCGTTCGGTCGCAGTTGAGATTGATTCGGACGCTGTTAGTGTCGTGCAGCCAATGCACAGTGCCCGATCCTAGAGAATTTCCCCGGCCAGAACCTCAGAGAACCCATGTCTATATTTTCCAGAGTTCTGGATGTAGCAATGAGTGCGGAGTCAAGAAGGACTAAGGGCGAAGCGCCGCTTGAGGCCATTTCAGCGCAGCGCTTCGACAATTTGGTGGCGGCCCTGCCGGAAACCGAATTTTGCCGGCTCTTATGCCAAGAGCGGAAACGATCGGAGCGCTCCCGAAAGACTTTCTTGCTGATGCTGGTACGGCAGAAGACTTCAGCACTGAAGGATGCAAAGACTGCTTTGGAGCGCGTGGTCAGGCCGATTGGCGGAATGATTCGCGAGACCGATACACTCGGATGGTTCGACTCGCGCGCTGCGCTCGGCGTGATTTTCAGTGAGCTCGGCAACGCCGAACTAAGCTCGGCTGTCCAGCGCATAGAATTGAAGGCATTCGCAGCGCTTCGTCGTTCGCTGCCCGCGAATCAAGTAGAAACGTTCCAGATTTCTTTCTATTCCTACCCGCAGAATTGGAAAGATGGCGGTTATGCTGTAATTGATCCCATACTGTATCCAGATATTCTGGACGTCGACCTTGGCAAGAGAGCGTCACTCCTTTTTAAGCGGTTGATTGACATTTTGGGTAGCGCCGTCGCCTTGATACTCCTGTCTCCCCTTTTTGCCATTCTAGCGATACTCATCAAGTGCACCTCCGAGGGCCCGGTGTTTTTCCGGCAGCAGCGTCTCGGCCGGTTTCAAATCCCATTTGTATTCTTGAAGTTTCGATCGATGCACGTGGCCACAGGGGCCGAGATTCATAAAGAATACGTAACAAATTTCATAGCTGGCCGCGCAGAGCCTAACGCCCTGAATGGAAGTCGTCGACGCGTCTATAAATTGACAAACGATCCCCGTGTCACCTGGATTGGCAAATTTATGCGCCGCACCAGCCTCGACGAGATTCCACAATTCTGGAATGTCCTGATGGGGCATATGTCGCTTGTTGGGCCAAGACCTCCCATCGACTACGAAATTGCAGCCTATGATGTCTGGCATCGCCGGCGCCTGCTCGAGACGAAACCTGGCATCACGGGACTTTGGCAAGTGCATGGCCGCAGCAGGACCACTTTTGACGAGATGGTCCGTCTTGATCTGCGTTACTCGCGAATTTGTTCGCCGTTATCTGACCTCAAGATTCTTCTGCAAACTCCTCGAGCTGTTTTTTCGGGTGACGGGGCTTACTAAGCTGGTAGTCACTCGGCTCTTAGGTTTTTTGCTCCAAACGGAGACCGCCCATCCTCTCCGACTCGCTTCACAAACATAAATCCGCGGCTCAGGGTGAAACTGGATGGCCACTAGCTTCAGCGTTGGAACTTCCGCCAATTTTCCACTAGGCGCGAACTTTGCCAGGGATGTTATCCGCGTTGGTGTAATTGGTTACGGCTATTGGGGCCCGAACATTGTGCGCAATTTTCAGGGCCATGAAAAAGCGGACGTCGTTGCGGTCTGCGACAAGAATCCCAAATCGCTCGCGCGAGTGCGCCGCGCTCACCCCGAAGTTCCTGTCACGTCCGATCACATGGAGGTTCTGACCAGCACACAGGTAGACGTTGTCGCGGTCGTCACTCCGGTTTGGACGCATTTCGAGCTCGCAAAGCTAGCACTCGAGAATGGAAAGCACGTTTTTGTCGAAAAACCATTCACTTGCACTACAGCGCAAGCCGAACAGTTGATTGAGCTCGCCGAGCGCAAGAACCTGAAAATCATGGTAGATCACACGTTCCTTTTCACCGGTGCAGTGAAAAGGATCAAGCAATTTGTAGATGACGGCACGCTGGGAGCTCTCTACTACTACGATTCCACACGCGTGAACCTTGGGCTCTTCCAGCACGATTGCAACGTGATTTGGGACTTGGCGCCCCACGACCTGTCAATAATGGATCACCTCATTATGTCAAAGCCCGAGGCCATTGTTGCCACCGGCGCAAATCACCTGAATGGTCACGCGGACGTCGCCTTTCTGACGATCTACTATCCCAATAACTTGATCGCTCACATCAATGTGAACTGGCTTTCGCCGGTAAAGGTCCGCACTACCTTGCTGGGAGGCGAGAAGAAAATGCTAGTCTGGAATGACTTGGAAGCCGATGAAAAGCTCAAGCTATACGACCGCGGCGTGCAGATGATGAGCGGCGAGGCCGTTTATCAACAGCTAGTCAACTATCGTACCGGCGATATGTGGTCTCCAAATATCGAGCAGATCGAAGCGTTGAAGGTTGAGGCCTCTTATTTCATCGATTGCATTCGAAATGATAAGCGGCCCTTTAACGACGGCGAGGCGGGCTTGCGCATTGTGCGCATGCTGGAAGCCGCGGACGAATCCCTCAAACAGAAGGGGAGAGTAGTGAAGTTGTAGGCCGGAAATATCATGAAACTCTCCATCGTCATTATCTGCTGGAACGATCTTAGAGTCATCCGCGACTGCCTGCGCTCGATTTTTGAAGGCACTCACACAACGGATTTTGAAGTCATCGTGTCTGACAACGGTTCTGTCGATGAATCCATAGAATTTATTCGCAAGCACTATCCGACAGTTAGAATTGTCGAGAATCAGCAAAATCTTGGTTTTGCCAGAGGCAACAACGCAGGCATTCGGGCCAGCCGCGGTGAATACGTGCTCATCTTGAATCCCGACACAATCATTCACGAAGGTGCTTTGGACAAACTGGTCGAATTTGCGGGTCGCCACCCCGAAGCCGGAGCTTTTGGTTGCCGCGTTTTGAATCCTGACGGAACGTACCAGGTGTCGGCGCGCCTTTTCCCTACCATCGGTCGGTATTGGGTTTCGGCGCTCTGCCTTAACAAGCTCTCGTCTGCTTTTGTTTATGAGGAATATTTGCGTTGGCACGGCGATGCACAGCGCTCCGTCGATTGGCAGTCAGGCTGTTGCGTGATGTTTCGCCAAGACCTCCTCAAGAGTCTGGGTGGTTTCGATGAGCAATTCTTCTATCACTTCGAGGAGGTCGACTTATGCCGCCGCGTGTGGAACGCCGGCCGGCCGATCCTATTTACTCCTGACGCGGTGATCACTCATCTCGGGGGGCAATCCGTCAGTCGTTTTCCCGTTCGATTTGAAATTGAAAAACACCGTAGTCGATATCGTTACTTCTACAAACATTTCGGACCGGCCGCCGCGCGGCGGTGCCGGCGCCTCTCCATCACTAAGATTCGTGTACGCCAGCTTGGCTACGGATTGCTCAACTTGTTCAGGCCAAACGAAGGTCTTCAGCGTCGCCTGGAGATGTACCGCGAAGTTGTCCGTTGGAACCGGGCTCTGGATCCTGTGGAATTTGTGGAAAGAGGAGAAGAGCCCCGTTTTGAGCAAGCCTCTGTTCCCCAGGTTTCGGCCTAGTTCCACCTCGATTTAAGTCCTTTACGTGCACACGAAAGGAACAACTGGAGAGATGCCCACTTCATTAGTGACCGGAGGCGCAGGGTTCATCGGATCGCATGTCGCTGACGAACTCCTCAGCCGCGGTCACCGAGTCGTTGTTCTCGACGATCTGAGCGGCGGGTTCGAAGACAACGTTCCGAGCGGCGCGATTTTTGTTAAGGGCTCGATTCTAGACACGGAACTAATCGATCGGCTCTTCGAACGCTACAACTTCACCTACGTCTATCATCTCGCCGCCTACGCGGCCGAGGGTCTCAGCCATTTCATCAAGCGTTTTAACTATCACAACAATCTGATCGGTTCTGTAAATCTCATCAATGCCTCGGTCAACCATGACGTGCGTTGCTTCATCTTTACTTCCTCGATCGCCGTGTATGGCGCCGGGCAATCGCCCATGACCGAAGATATGGTGCCCATCCCGGAAGATTCCTACGGCATCGCCAAACTTGCCGTCGAGCGAGAATTGAAAGTCACCCATGAAATGTTTGGCCTCGACTACGTGATCTTCCGTCCGCACAACGTTTACGGCGAGCGCCAGAATATTGGCGACCGCTACCGCAACGTTGTGGGCATCTTCATGAATCAGCTCATGAAGGGCGAGCCCATGACTATCTTCGGCGATGGCGAGCAACAACGAGCTTTCACCCACATCAGTGACGTAGCTCCTGTTATCGCGGCCTCCGTGGACGTGCCTTCGGCCCGCAATAGAATTTTCAATGTCGGCGCAGACGTGCCTCACACGGTCAACGATCTTGCTCAGATTGTGGCCGATGCCATGGGTCAAGATTGCCGGATCGCCCGACTTGATCCGCGCAACGAAGTCAAAATTGCTTTTTCCGACCATTCCCTCGCAGAGAGCGTCTTCGGCGCGCGCCAGAAGGTCTCTCTGGAGGATGGAATCCGAAATATGTCCACCTGGGTAAGGGAGCACGGATCGCGAGAAAGCAGCATTTTCGAGGACATCGAGATTCCCAGGAACCTGCCTCCAAGCTGGGCCGGCGTCGCTCGAGTCCGGGTCTGAATAAAATGAAGAGTGCTAATTCACCATCACCAAACGGAAACGCCCACCTCCCGCAAGGTGAGCACCTCTCCATCGCCCCCGATGTTCGCTTGGGAGAAAACGTTAAGCTTTCCAAGTTCATCAATTTGTACGGCTGCCAGATCGGCGACAACTCGAAAATCGGCGCCTTTGTCGAAATACAGAAAAACGCAAAAGTCGGCAGGAATTGCAAAATCTCCAGCCACACCTTCATCTGCGAAGGCGTTGACATTGAGGACGGTGTCTTCGTAGGTCACAGCGTAACATTCATTAACGACAGTTATCCTCGCGCGATCACAGGTGAGGGTCAACTGCAGACGGAACAGGACTGGGTTGTGGAACCAACTGTAGTGAAAAAGGGTGCTTCCATAGGCTCCGGCTCCACGATTCTTTCGAATGTCGTTATCGGAGAGAACGCCATCATTGGTGCGGGCAGCGTGGTTACGAAAGACGTTCCAGCCAATGCCATTGTTGCTGGTAATCCTGCAAAACTTTTTCGTTACATCACCGAGGAGCAGAGGATAGCCTGAATGTCTAACATCGAGCAAATTCCGTTTCTGGATCTAATAACACTTCACAAGGATCTGGAACCAGAGTTACTGTCGACCCTGCAAGACATCCTGCACACCGCCGGGTTTGTGGGCGGACCCAAGGTAGACGAATTCGAACGCGAGTTTGCAAGATTCTGCGGCGTCTCTCATTGTGTCGGCGTCGCTAGCGGAACTGACGCTGTGCGATTTGCTTTGACCGCCTGCGGTGTGATGCCTGGCGACGTCGTCGTTACGGTTCCGCATACGTTTATCGCCACCACGGAGGCGATCAGTCAGGCCGGAGCACGCCCCGATTTCGTCGATATCGACGAGCGTACCTATTGCATGGACCCACGAAAGCTCGAGCAATATCTCGTGCATCAGTGCACCATGGATGCAAAGACGGGGAAACTCATTCATCGCAAGTTGCGAGCGCCTGTTACCGCCGTCGTTCCCGTTCACATTTATGGGCAAACGGCCGACATGGACCCAATCCTTGACCTCGCTGGCAAGTACAACCTCATCGTTATCGAGGACGCTTGCCAGGCGCACGGAGCGGAGTATTTCTCGAAAAAAGCGAATGCTTGGCGGAAAGCCGGCAGCATGGGGCACGCAGCCGCGTTCAGTTTCTATCCGGGCAAGAACCTTGGAGCGTGCGGAGAGGCCGGCGCGGTAACCACCAACAACGAAGCTGCTGCTCGCACCATGCGCATGCTCCGCGACCATGGGCAGGCGCAGAAATATTATCACCAGGTCGAAGGCTACAATGGCCGCCTCGACGCATTACAAGCTGGTTTTCTCACCACCAAACTTCGGCGCCTTGCGGATTGGAACCGTCAGCGTCAACAGGCCGCGCGGCGCTATGACCAGGCCTTTACAGAATTAGACGGTGTCGTCGCTCCCTTTTGCCCCGATTCCGTGCGCGCGGTGCACCACTTGTATGTGATTCGCGTCCATAACCGTGACGCCGTTCAAAAACATCTCGCCAAGTCTGGAATCGGAACCGGCATCCACTATCCGGTTCCTCTTCATCTCCAGGAAGCCTATCGCCATCTTCAGTATCCCGCGGGAAGTTTTCCGGTCTGCGAGCGGGTTGCCTCCGAAATCCTGTCTCTCCCGATGTATCCTCAGCTTCGGGCGGACCAGATCCGGCGCGTTGTCAGCGAAGTAGCTACGTACCTTTCTTCCTGTCAGACACCTGCGCTCGCACAACAACCTCAGCCGGTAGTGCTGTAACGCGACGTTCCTCCCCGCCCATATGTCTGCCTCCACAAGTCCGCAGCGCAAGCCCATGAAAATCTGCATGCTCGCGTACTCGTTTTACGAGACGGACGCGCGCATCAAGCAGTACGCGACCGCTTTGGTCGAGCGCGGCGATAGCGTTGACGTGATTGCTCTTCGTCGAGCCGATCAGTCCTCCCACTCCGTCTTGAAGGGCGTAAATGTCTTTCGTATTCAGACCCGAACCATCAATGAGCGCGGGCCGCTCACCTACCTGTTCCGCATCTTGCGCTTTTTGCTATTCGCCGCAACCTTCATCGCGCGCCGTCACCTCTCGCAGAAATATCAACTCATCCACGTGCATTCGGTTCCAGATTTTCTGGTGTTTGCCGCAATCATTCCTAAGCTCTTGGGAACGCCTGTCATTCTGGATATCCACGACGTTCTCCCGGAATTTTACGCTAGCAAGTTTCATGTGCCGCACGACTCTTTCCTGTTCCGTTGCTTGGTCCTTGTGGAGCGACTGTCCATAGCATTTGCCGACCATGCCATCGTCGCCAATCATTTGTGGTGCGAGCGTGTCGCCGGCCGTTGCGGAATGCCCCGGAAGTGTTCGCCTATCCGCAACTATCCGGCCCGCGGCCTGTTCAGTCCGAATATACGCGCCAGAGGTAACGGCAAATTCTTGATCACGTACCCGGGATCATTGAATTGGCATCAAGGCGTTGACGTGGCCATCACCGCCTTTGCCAAGATCAAGGATCAAATGCCCGACGCCGAATTTCACATTTATGGCGAGGGCCCCGCAAAGCAATCTCTGATTCGTCTCGCGGACTCTCTCCGTGTGAACGACCGCGTCCTCTTTCATGGACTTCTTCCGACCGAGCAGATTGTTCAAGTAATGGCTGACACGGACCTGGCCGTTGAACCGAAGCGCGCTGGCTCCCACTTTGGCAATGAAGCCCTTAGCATGAAAATCTTCGAGTTTATGGCCGTGGGTGTCCCATTGGTTGTCTCCCGGACCAGAATCCATCAATACTATTATTCAGATACACTGGTGAAATATTACGACAACGACGACGAGGAAGAGCTCGCCGCCAACATAGTTCTGCTTCGGAATAATCTGGAACTCCGCAAGCACCAGGTGGCTAACGCTTTGAAATATGTCGACGCCCATAGTTGGGATGTCGAGAAGTACCAATATCTGGGAATAGTTGACGCTTTGGTCGCCAAGGAGCCAGTGCACCCGTCTTCGCCTGCGCCACCGGAGCCTTGCGTAATGACTGATTCCAAAACCAACCAGGGGTAAATACGAATGCAAATCTCAGTAATTGGCGCTGGTTATGTTGGCTTGACGACGGCCGCGTGCCTCGCCGAAATCGGCCATCAGGTCTACTGCGCGGACAGTGATCTCGACAAGCTGCAAAATCTTAAGGCTGGCCGCCTGCCCTTTTTCGAGCCCCATCTGGACACGCTCGTCGACCGCAATGCCGCCGCTGCCCGCCTTCAGTTTATGTCGCCGGCCGAAGCCATTGAGAAGGGGGAAGTAATTTTCATCTGCGTCGGCACACCGCCCTTGGAAAACGGCGAGGCCGACCTGAGCGCCATCGAGGCCGTCGCTCGCACCATTGCCTCCCTCGCGGACGGATATCGCCTCGTCATTGAGAAGAGCACCGTGCCCGTCCAGACCGCAAAGCGCCTCTGGAAGCACCTTTCTATCTACAATACCAACGGTCTCGAGTTCGACGTCGTCTCCAATCCCGAATTCCTTCGCGAGGGTTCTGCAGTTGGCGACTTCTTTCATCCAGACCGCATAGTCATCGGGGCCGAATCGCCTCGCGCCATTGCCATGATGAAGAAAATCTACCAGCCGGTGCTGACGCCTCGCTCCGCCTGTCCTGTTCACTCGCAGTGCCCGTCGGCTCATGAAATCCCGCTCATCGTGACAGACACGAATAGCGCTGAACTTGTAAAGCACGCCTCCAATTCGTTTTTGGCCATGAAGATTTCCTTCATCAATCTGGTCGCGGATGCCTGTGAAGCCGCGGGCGCCGATATCTCCAAAGTTGCCGAGGGCATTGGCAGCGACAAGCGCATCGGCCAGAGTTTCCTGAATCCAGGAATAGGCTTCGGTGGTTTTTGCTTTCCGAAAGATCTGCAGGCCTTCGTTCGCATCGGCGAAAAGCTTGGATGCGACTTCTCCCTCCTCAAGGAAGTCGAGAAAATTAATCTGCGCCGTGCCGAGCAATTCGTCGCTAAGGTGAAGCGGGAGCTCTGGGTGCTGCGAGGCAAGACCCTGGCTGTTTGGGGACTGGCTTTCAAGCCAGATACCGACGATGTCCGTTTCGCTCCTGCGATAAACATAATTCGGCGGCTTCTTGCGGAAGGCGCCCGCATTCGCGCTTACGATCCTCAGGCCATGGAAAAGGCCAAGCTCGAGCTGCCGGAGATTACCTACTGCCAGAATCACTACGAAGCTGCGCAGCAAGCCGATGCCATTCTTGTCCTCACCGAATGGGACGAGTTTCGCGATGTGGACTGGCTCAGGCTTGCAGACAGCGTCGCTCACGCCTTGCTGATCGATGGTCGAAATCTATATTCGGCCGACGAGGCTGCCGCGCACGGGTTCCAATACCTCGGCATCGGTAAAGAGCCGGGTGCCGCTCAACCCACGCACAAACAAGCTGCTGGCAATCGATTGGCACCCAGGCCCTCGTTCAAGCCCGTGCCGCATCAGGTAGTTCCTGCACAGTCGGTGCCATGAGTATTGGTTGTACACAACGTATCGAAGGGCGTGACTGCCAAGAAGTCCGGGGTCACACTGAACCCGTACCTGTCCTTCAATTGCTCCTATGTACAGTAGAATCGAGTTTTCCTTATCTGTAACCTTCAAAGCACAGGAAGTTACATCCAAAAGAAGGAATGGTCGGAATCTCTCGTTCTCATGTCCCAGGTCAGCCTTGCTAAGGGGTTAGGCTGCCTATCCTCCTCCTCCCCAAGAGAGCGTTCCCATCGAGGGGGCAGATAACGATGCATAGGCTAAGTCTGGTTCTTGTATTCTTGTTTACCGCACTACCCGCTGGAGCAAAAGACTTCTACATCGCAGCAAATCAGGTTGGAACGGGCAGCGGAACTGGTTGTTCCACCGCGAAGTCCTACACTTGGTTCAACAACACTGCAAGCTGGGGAACTGGATCTGCTCAGATAGGTTCCGGCACGACAGTGCATCTTTGCGGCACATTTACGGGCACAGCGGGCCAACAGCTGCTATCGGTACACGGAAACGGAACCAGTACCAGTCCCATCACCATCAAGTTCGAGACGAATGCCATCCTCACCGCTCCGTACTGGTCTTCGCTTGGCACAATTAACGAAAGTGGTCGAAGTTATATCGTGATAGATGGCGGCACGAATGGCTTGATCAAGAACACTGCAAACGGCACCGGTCGCGGCAATGCCCAGGACAGCAGGGCTATCTATGCCCCGAGTTGCACCGGTTGCGTTATCAAGAACCTGACGATAGCGGATCTGTATGTCCGCACATCGGTATCAGATCTCGCCGTTAGGCAGACGGCCGTAAATTGTGTTTACTGGCTCAATTCCAATGAACTAACTATCACCCATGTGACTTGCCATGACGCCGGGTGGGCGTTCGCCGGATACGGAAACAACTTCACCTTGTCTTACTCGAACATCTACAACATCGACCACGGTCTTGCTTTCGGCCCCGCGGGTACCAACTCCGGTTTTTCCATCCACGATAACCATATCCATGATTACGTGAAGTGGGACTCGACGACCAATGTCTACCATCACGATGGATTGCACATTTGGGGGCAAAACGGCGGCATCATAAATGGTGGCGTCATCTATAACAATCTTTTCGATGGCGATTCTGGCGTGAACATCACCGGGCACATCTATCTTCAGGACTCCGTGAAGAATGTCGCTGTCTATAACAACGTGTTTCTAACGCTCCCCAATCGCACCATCAATTCGCTTTGGTTTAACGGCATCACTCGCGCCGGCGTATTGCCCGGCGGCCCCGCAACCGGGAACTCGGCCTATAACAATTTTATTCGGAATGGCGGACACAGGACTGGGGCCGGCATATTCGCCATGGCTCAAACCAACTTTACGGCCATCAATAACGTGATTCTCGGTGGCAATACAGATCTCTCGGTACAGGGCGGCGGCTCTCTATCTGCCGCTGGAATTCAAAGCAACGTCTACGAGGATTTATTGGCGGACGCCGGCTACCTCAACTCGCTCGTCTACCAGGGCCAAAGGTATTACACCATGGCGCCGTGGCAAGCCGCGTGTCGCTGTGACTCGAAGGGGAAGCTTGTTCCGGCCACCAAAATCAACGCCAGCAGCCTGGGTCAACTTTTATCAGGCTCTGTCGGCATCAGTGCCGCGAGTAATCTGACCAACATCACTACGGGTAGCTTATCTTTGCTGGCCAAGGACATCGTGGGCGCCCTCCGTCCCGTTAGCGGTAACTGGGATGCCGGCGCCTACAAGTTTGGTTCGACGGCTTTGCCCTCAGCGCCAGCCGGAGTTACAGCGACCGTACAGTAGCTCCACAGACTTCACTGTTCGCACTGACTAACAAAGAGATGGTTTGAATTGACAGTAATAAGCAGAAAGGGGTGGACTTGGTTCCACTCCTTTCTGTGTCTGCAAGACCCGTCTCATCATCAAGTCGCGAAGTTTCCTCCAAAATGGACGATCACAAACAACGCGGTAGACGTTTAATCGCAAAAAATACCATTTTCAACCTTGTTGGCCAGGTTTTGCCCATGGCCATCGGCGTCGTCACCATTCCGTTCATCGTCAGAGGGCTCGGCACGGATCAGTACGGAATCCTCTCCATCGCTATGATGCTCCTCGGCTATTTCAATATTTTCGACCTGGGGCTCGGTCGTGCCACTGTGAAGTTTGTCGCCGAGAATCTCGATCCTCAAAACATTCACAAAGTTCCCGAATTGATTTGGACTTCACTGTCTCTTCTCGTCGGACTCGGTATTGTTGGCGGCGCTCTCGCCGCGATATTCGTCCCCTTCGCCGTTACTCATCTCTTCAAAATGCCGCCGGAATTGGCCGGGCAGGCTCGCATCGCACTTTTTGTTCTCTGCGCCTCCATGCCTGTCATGCTGGGCAACAATGCCCTGCGGGGTGTGCTCGAAGCCACCCAGCGCTTTGACTTGGTGAATTACGTCAAGGTCCCTTCCAGCATACTTTTCTATTTGGCCGCAGCTCTCGTCATTCCCTTTGGTATGCACGTCGCCGGTATCGTGTCTTTGCTCGTTGTCATTCGTCTGGTTTCCACGCTGGCGTATCTTCTCCTCTGTTTTCGCACCATTCCGGAGCTTGGCAGCCGTTTCCGTGTTTCCAAAGCATCGCTCGGACCGTTGGCGATATTTGGCGGCTGGATCATGGTCACTAATGTAACGGGGCCCGTCTTCGGGTATGTCGAGCGTTTTATGATCGCATCGCTGCTTTCCGTCGGCTTGCTCACGTTTTACTCTGCGCCCTACGAGCTCGTTTCTAAGCTATTGATCTTTCCCATGAGCGTCGTGCCATCGCTGTTCCCGTATTTCAGTTACCACGGCACCAAGAAGAGCTCCGAAGTCTCGGACCTTACTTCTCGGACCATTAAGTATCTTTTTCTCGTTCTAACTCCTCCCGCTGCAATCTTCATCTTTTTTGCCAAAGACATCATGAACCTTTGGCTTGGGCCGCAGTTTGCAGATCGCAGTACCGTCGTTCTTCAACTCACTACTTTGATCTGCTTCTTCAACGCTTTTGCCTATGTTCCTTACACATCGGTGCAGGCTCTCGGCAGGCCAGATCTGAAGGCCAAGCTTGACTTGATCGCTCTTCCAACATACTGCGTCGTCGCATGGTGGCTCATAAAGGACGACGGCATCAATGGTGCGGCTTTCGCCAAATTGTTGGTCACAATCGCTGATTGCGCGATCCTTTTTCTGTTTGCCCTCAAACTGAAGGCCTTTTCTCTTCGGGACTGTCTCTCTGGCCCCCTATTTCGAGCCATCGCCGTCAGTGGTGGACTCATGGCGTTCGTTTTCGGCATTGAGTCCCTTCATCTCAAGTTGCTGCTTGCCGTCCCCTTGATTGTTCTCTGTTTTGCCGTCTACGCACTGATGTTCTGGGTTTTGGCTATCGACGGCGAAGACCGAACGACGATTTATGCCCTGCGTAAAAGAGCCGCCGGAATCTTGACAGGTCGGCGTGCCACTCCCGCGATGCAGGTTACCGGCGACAATTCAGCCCTTTGATGATCGTTACCAACTTCTGAGCCCGTCCCTCGGATCTGGAGCCTAATGAGAATCACTTTTCTAATGCCTGGCTATATGTGGGGGCCTTCTGGCGGTTACAGGGTCGTATACGAGTACGCCAATCAACTCGTCTCTCGCGGCCACGAGGTCGCTGTTGTACATCCCCGCCATTTGCCATCTGCCCCGCCTGTCAAGCCTACATTGCGGCAGTTACTTCGCAAGTGTCGCCTCACACTGATCGAGGCAGTTTCCAAGCCAACTATCGACTGGCACCCCATCGATCAACGTGTTCGGCTTTTGTATGTTCCCAGCCTGCTCGATCGACATATTCCAGATAGCGATATTCTCTTCGCAACCGCCTGGAATACGGCGCGCCCGGTTATGGAGTGCTCTCCAGCAAAAGGCGAAAAATGCTATTTGATTCAGCATTACGAAACCTGGATGGGGCCCAAAGCGTTGGTCGATGAAACATGGCGTATGCCGTTGCGCAAAATTGTCATTGCTCAATGGCTTCTCGATCTAGGAACGTCCCTGGGTTCTCGCTCGCTAAGCTACGTTCCCAACGGCATTGATCACAAACACTACAAAATAACCCAATCCATTGAGGGGCGGCCGCGACAAGTCGTGATGATGTGCTCGCACGTGGAATTTAAGCGTTCCCGGGATGGCATCGCCGCGCTGCAGCTCGCCAAGAATGAATTTCCTGACCTTCGTGTGGTTCTCTTCGGCAACAGTTACCGGCCATCTTGGGTTCCTGACTGGATGAGCTATGAAGAGAATCCTCCACAACGGCATATCGTCGAGGACTTCTACAATAGCTCAAGCATTATGTTGAGCCCCAGTTTGACGGAAGGATTTCCGCTTCCGCCCGCCGAAGGCGCCGCTTGCGGTTGTGCCATTGTGGCCACGGACATTGGAGGTCACCACGAGTACTTACAAAACGGTGTCACCGCCTTGCTCTCACCTGCCAAGGATCCCCACGCTCTCGCTCGTAATCTTTGTCTCCTGCTCGCGAACGACGAACTTAGAATTCGACTGGCACGCTCCGCGAACGAATTTATCAAACAATTTACTTGGCAGCGCAGCGCGGATCTCTTGGAAGATTTCGTTATCGATGCCGTAGCACACGAGCCTCTGTCGCGATCTCGCGTTTCTGCTGTCGAGGTGAGTTCCGCTTTGCGATCCTAGTCAGATGCATCTCGTAAGTGTATTCGCTAAGAATTGTTGTCCACTCCATTTCCTGGCGCCGCCCAGAAAGTTTGGTGCACGAACGCCGTGAGAATCACATTCCTGATGCCGGGCTATAATTGGTTTCCTTCGGGTGGCTACCGAGTCGTCTACGAGTATGCCAATCGCCTTACGTCGCGCGGCCACTCTGTCAGCGTGGTCCATCCTCGACGTCTGAGATTTCAGCCCTCGGCGAGACTTTCCATGCGTCAGCGCCTTCACAGGACGAAATACGATGTCATCGAACTACTATCCACTCCCGTGATTGATTGGCAGCCCATCGACGACCGGGTGAAGCTCCTTTTCGTTCCTACGTCGGGCGAGCGCCATCTTCCCGACGCCGACGTTCTCTTCGCCACTGGTTGGCAAACCGTTTCCTCCGTCCTTCACGCGCCACAAATTAAAGGAGAGAAGTTTTACTTGATTCAGGGACACGAGACTTGGTTGGGCCCGAAGGATCTTGTGAACCAGACTTGGCTTGCTCCGCTCAATAAGGTTGTCGTCTCTCGTTGGCTTCTTGAACTAGGAAACACCATCGGTGCTAGCAACCTCACATACATCCCCATTGCTGTCGATCACCGTCTCTATCGCCTGCTCCGCCCCATTCCGACGCGACCCCGGCAAGTTGTAATGGCCCTTTCATGGGTCGGTATCAAGGGCTCTAAGGATGGCATCGAAGCCCTCGAAATCGCCAAGCAGAATTTTCCAGACCTGCGCGTTGTCCTGTTCGGAAACAGTCGCCGGCCACTTTGGGTGCCTGCGTGGATGAGGTACTTCCGAAATCCCGAACAAAAACGCATCGTCAACGATTTCTATAATGGATCGAGCATCGTCTTGAGTCCTAGCCTGTCCGAAGGTTTTGGCCTTCCACCAGCCGAGGGTGCTGCTTGTGGCTGCGCCATTGTCGCCACCGATATTCAAGGTCATCGCGAGTACGTTCAAGACAACCTCACAGGCCTGCTTTCACCTCCGCAAGATCCCAAAACCCTCGCCCGTAACCTTTGCCTGCTCTTGGGCAATGACGAACTGAGAATTCGATTGGCACATTCCGCAAACGAGGTCGTTAAGCAATTTGACTGGGACCGCAGCGCCGATCTCATGGAAGACTTCATCGTGCGAACCGCACGCCGGCCGCCGTTGGGCCACGGATTTTCTTCAGCTGTCCAGGTAAGTCCTACTTAACATCCCACTTGAGATGGAGACCTGCTAATGCAACCCGAGAATTTAAGATTTGGTGGCGGTGCTTCAGAAACCGTCCTGCATCCTATCGTCTTGATAGCCATGCTCATCGCCATGGCTCTGATTTTCCTGCTCCCGCGCAAGTACGTTATCTGGCCATTTCTATGCACTGCGTTTCTCATCCCGCTCGGACAGTCGATCCTTCTCGGCGGTCTCCATTTCTTCGTCATCCGCATCATCATCCTCACCGTCGCCGTTCGCATGCTCGGCTCGGCCTTCTCCTCTCCCGAGGGAGTTTTTGGCAAACGTCTCAGCACTTTTGATGTAGTTTTCCTGTTGTGGGCCCTTTTCCGCGCTCTCGCTGGCGCCTTGGTCTTTTCTCTTAATTCTGGTGCCCTGGTCTACCAAGGTGGTTTCCTTCTCGATGCTATCGGTGGTTTTTTCGTGCTGCGCTACTTGATTCGCGACGATGAGGACATCTACCGCGCCATTCGTGTTTTCGCCGTAATCTCCATCGTCATCGCCGGTGGCATGCTTTTTGAAAAGGTGCGCCAGGTCAATGTCTTTGGTCTCTTAGGCGCCGTGCGAGCTGTTCCCGAGGTTCGCGGCGGCTCCATTCGCTCTCAAGGTCCATTCGAGCATGAGATCTTGGCCGGAACCTTTGCTGCAACACTATTGCCTCTGCTCTTCCTTCTGTGGAAGAGCGGCAAATCCAAGGCTCTAGGCGTACTCGGAGTCATGGCAGCGACGGTGATGGCCGTGACCTCGGCCTCCAGTACTCCCGCTCTAGCCTACGGGGCCGCATTGCTCGCAATCTGTGCTTGGCCACTCCGCAGATTTATGCGCACCGTTCGTTGGGGGATTGTGGCCGCGCTAATCGTCCTGAACATGATCATGAAAGCCCCCGTTTGGTTCCTCATCATGCATATCGACGTGGTCGGCGGCTCTTCCGGCTATCACCGCGCCATGTTGGTGAACGATTTCATCATGCATTTCCGCGATTGGTGGCTTATGGGCACCACCGAAAATGCTCGATGGGGATTCAATATGTGGGACCTCTGCAATCAGTACGTTGCCGAGGGGCAGTTAGGTGGGCTAGCCACATTCATCTGTTTCATCGCCTTGATCTGTATTGCCTTCTCCAAAATAGGCGCTGCCCGTAAGGCTGTCGAAGGCGATCGCGACAAGGAATGGTATTTCTGGTTGCTTGGCTCCGCGTTGTTCTCTCATATCGTCGCTTTTTTCGGGATCAGCTATTTTGACCAGACCCGCATTTCCTGGTTCGCGCTGTTGGCCATCATTGTCACCGCCACTGCTCCCTACCTCGTCAAGGAGCCGGTCAAACACTTCGTACGCGCTCCGCTCCGCGGCCCGCAGCCGAAGCCTGCTTACGCTTCATTCTCGCGGCTTCGTTCCAAAGCGCCTACCCCTCTGAGACAACACGGCTCGCGTCTAAACACTCGATTTTCCTGACTTTTATTCATTCACGAGCACAAGTTCTTTAACCTGATTCTTCCCGGTGAATTCACGAATGAACGCAATCGCTAAAAAATACGTGGTCATTTCCCCAGTTCGCGACGAAGAGCCTTACCTCCGCTTCACAATCGAGAGCATGCTCGCGCAGACCATTCGCCCCGCCGAGTGGATCATCGTCAACGACGGCTCCACCGATGGTACCGCCTCCATCCTCGACGAATACGCGGCGCGCCATTCCTGGATTCGCCCTTTGCATCGCCAGAATCGCGGCTTTCGCCAAGCGGGCGGTGGTGTTGTCGAGGCCTTCAACGACGGCTACCGTCTACTAAGCACCGGTGACTGGGACTTTATCGTCAAGCTCGACGGAGATCTGACCTTCGAGCCCGACTACTTCCAGAAGTGCCTCGATAATTTTCAGCGTGATCCACGGCTCGGCATCGGCGGCGGCGTGATTTGTTATCTGGAAGATGGCGTAAAGCGTTTCGAGCCTGGCCCTGAGTTCCACGTTCGAGGCGCGACAAAAATCTACCGCCGCGAGTGCTGGGAAGCCATTGGTGGGTTTTGGCCAGCTCCGGGCTGGGACACCATGGACGAAGTGAAAGCAAATATGCTCGGCTGGGTCACCAAGAGTTTCCTTGACCTTCATCTTCAACATCATCGCTATACCGGGACCGCCGATGGGATCTGGGTAGGCCTGGTCAAGAACGGTCGCGCAAACTATGTCTGTGGTTACCACCCGCTGTTCATGGTCGCTAAGTGCTTACGGCGTTTGCCGCACAGGCCGTATCTAATCGGCTCCCTCGCACTGATCTATGGCTTTGTTTCTGGATACCTCAAACAGCTTCCCCAGGTGGACGACATTGAAACCATCGGATTCCTCCGCCGTCAGCAACTCGGCCGCTTATGGGGGCGCGAAACAATTTGGCGTTAATAACTCCCCAAATCTGCCGATTCAAAAACTCTACGAACCACCAAAAGGGGCTTCCCACTGTGAAGTACAGACTGATGGATTTGCTGCAATGCACCTGCGGTCGAAGCAATCTGACTGTGCGTGAAGCCGTGCAGCGTAGGGTCCCGTTCAACGATTCTCTCCGCCACGTTAAGTGCTCGAATACGTGCGCCTTCCGAAGGCGCCCCATAAGCACCGTGACTCCAGCCGACTGCAAGGAGTGCTACTCCCAAGAAGTGGAAACGGCCACCATCTCCTGTGTTTGCGGCAAGACTTATCCAGTGGTTCGTGGAATTCCCCGGTTCTTACCCGATGACCTCGCCGCCGACCTCAAGAAAGCGCAAGAGACATTTTCCTACGAATGGAAAATGTTTCGTTTTGGCGAACGCAATTGGGGCCAGGACATTGAGCAACGCAAAGTTCAGTTCCTCGATGCCATGGGAGCCTCGCCCGAAGAGCTTCGCGGCAAGTTAATTCTCGATGCCGGCTGTGGCAGCGGACTTCTGTCCATGGAGATGGCCAAGACCTTCGGCATGGAAGTCGTCGCCCTGGACCTCGCTTTCGGCATTGAGAACGCTTACAAGAAAAACACAAATCCCTACGTCTATTACTTACAAGGATCCGTTCTGTCTCTTCCGTTGCGACCTCAAGCGTTTGACCGCATGTATTGCGCCGGAGTGTTGGTGCATTGCCCTGATTCCCATGCTGGCTTTAAATCGATTGTTCCCCTGGTCGCTAAGGATGGCCGCTGTTTTATCTGGGTCTACCATCCGATCACCAAGCAGTACTACCCCACCCAGCATCGCAAACTTGCCGTCTACAATTGGATCCGCACGCGAATCACCGCGCGCTTGCCCATCCGCCTCCAATACTGTCTTTACCTTTCCACTCTGCCGCCGTTCTTCATCAAACAGTCCATCGAGGCAATCCTCGGCAAACGCCCCTCGCCCTTGACCTGGCGGGAGAAGATGCAGGCGCTGTTCGACTTCTTTTCACCCTTGCATCAGCATCGTCACGAACCCGCGGAAGTCTCCTCTTGGTTTGCCGAACAAGGTTTTGCCAACGTCGTTGTTTGCAACGTCGGGTCACAAGGCTTTGGCGTTCGCGGCGATCGCGTTCGTGTTGAGGACATCCCGAGTTTCGTCAAGCCAGCTATTGCTGCTCAGTCCGAACGGCAACGCTCATTCGCCGCGGCGAATCCTCGTAACTAGGCTTGCGAATTCCTACTCATCTACTTTTACAAAAACAATAAAATGTGCGGAATCTGCGGAAAACTAATTTTTGATCCTTCGGCTACGGTTGCGCCCGCTCTCATCAAAAGCATGGCTGACACCATCGCTCATCGCGGTCCCGATGATGACGGCTACTTTGTCTCTGGGCCTGTCGGCCTCGGTTTCCGTCGCCTTTCTATCATTGACCTCAGCGGTGGCCACCAGCCGCTCTCCAACGAAGACGGTAGCATCCAAATCGTTTTTAACGGTGAAATCTACAACTATCAGGAGCTTCGACAGTACCTGGTTGGTCGCGGCCATATCTTCAGGACACAAAGTGATACCGAAACAATCGTGCATCTCTACGAGGAGTTAGGCGAGGCCTGCGTCGAAAAACTCCGCGGAATGTTCGCCTTCGCTATTTGGGATGGTCGAAGCAAATCGCTCTTCCTGGCACGCGATCGCGTGGGCATCAAGCCCCTCTACTACTCGCAATCACGCAATTCCGTAATCTTTGCATCGGAGATCAAGGCCATCCTGGTCGATCCCGAAGTAAAAGCGGAAGTCCGCACATCCATGATTGATAGGTTTCTCACCTTTGACTATCTTCCCGGTGAGGAAACTCTCTTCAAAAATGTTTACAAACTAGCGCCCGGGCACGCTCTTTCCTTCCGGGCTGGAAAATCTTACAAGCGCCAGTATTGGGATCTTCATTTCGAGCCGTCGCCTTCGACCTTCCGCCAGGCGAAATCACGTCTCCGTGACCTCCTCGAAGAGTCCGTCTCGCTCCACATGATCAGCGATGTGCCTGTCGGCTTTCTCTTGAGCGGTGGCGTTGACTCCACGGCGATGCTCGCATTGGCGGCAGGTAAGACCTCTCATCCCATCAGCAGCTACACTATTGGCTTTTCTGACCCCAAAATGGCCGACGAACGTCCCTACGCTCGCCTCGCCGCCCAGAAATTTGGATCCGACCATCACGAAACTACCATCAACGCCAATCAGTTCGCGGACTTCTTGCCGAAATACATTTGGCACATGGAAGAGCCTGTCTGCGAGCCTCCCGCCATCGCTTTGTATTACGTCTCTAAGCTGGCCAAGGATTTTGTAAAGGTCCTGATTTCCGGGGAAGGTGGCGACGAAGCTTTTGCCGGCTATTCTAACTACCGTACACTCTTATCTCTCGAACGCCTGAAACGCTTACCAGCGCCATTCCGTCAATTATTTTCGGCGACTTTCTCGGCGCTCACCCGTTTCGCGGCCCCGTGTTCTCGAGCGAAATTGTCGCACTTCCTGCACGGTCGCCTGGAAGATTCCTACTACAGCCGGACATCGGATCCCTCGCGCTTCTTCAATAGTCACTGGCAACAGTTCTATTCAAGCGATTTCGCGCACGGGATCGACAAGAAATTCTCCTTGCATGCCGCCACCAAGCATCTTCCGAACGGCCACCGCGCCGGGCCACTCGGCAAAATGCTCTACGTGGATACAAAGACTTGGCTGCCTGACGATCTCCTCGTCAAAGCCGACAAAATGACCATGGCCAATTCCATCGAACTCCGCGTCCCGCTGCTCGACCACAAAATTCTCGAATTCGCGGCCTCCTTGCCCCAAGACTTCAAAGTCCATGGTTTAACCACGAAGTACATCGCCAAGAAAACTCTGAGCGGTTGCGTGCCCCGCGAAATTCTACGGCGAAAAAAGGCAGGCTTCCCCGTCCCTTACGAAACATGGCTTCGTCGCGAACTCCGGGATTGGGTCCATGACCTTCTTCTCGATTCCAAAACCGTGGCCCGCGGCTATTTCCAGAAAAGTTCTGTCGAGAAGATGCTTTCCGACGACACCACCTCCGGCGGGTATTCCAAGGAAATTTTTGACCTTACCGTGCTCGAACTTTGGCATCGTGAATTCTTGGAGAAGGGAAAGCCGGCTCTTCAGCCGCAGCCGCTCCCGGAGTCGTCCTGCTATTCGCCCGCAGGCACCGCTGCTTAGAGCAGCTCTCGGGTAGCGCTTCAGACAAAACCACAGTGAGCGTTTATAAACTCAATCCGCTGCAAGATCTGCGCTGGCAGAGATTTGTGGACCGCCATCCACATGGATCGCTATTCCATACGACTCTCTGGCTGGAGGCTCTGCGCCGCACCTACGGTTACGAACCCGTCGTCTACACCACCTCGCCTTCGGGGAAAGAGCTCCTCAATGGGCTCGTTTTCTGCCGCATCCGAAGTTGGCTGAGCGGCGGCCGCTTGGTTTCTCTCCCATTCTCGGACCATTGTGAACCTCTCGCCGCTCCGGGCGAGATGGCTGAATTGATGGACTGGCTCAACGCGTCGCGCCATGGCAAGCATTGGAAATACATTGAGCTGCGTCCAACTTCTGCGCCGGGAGCCATGCGCAAGTATGACGCCACCAGGAGCGAGACCTTTTCTTGGCAAGTGCTCGACCTTTCGCCGGGCCTCGACACGCTTTTCCATAACTTCCACAAAAGCTGCGTCCAAAGGAAAATTCACCGCGCTCAGCGTGAGAACCTCATCTACGAGGAAGGTCGCTCCGATGAGCTTCTAAAGAAATTCTATGAGCTGGTATTGCTCACGCGTCGCCGCCACGGTTTGCCTCCGCAGCCTTTGGTCTGGTTTCGCAACGCTATCGCCTGCCTTGGCAGCAGCGTTCTCGTTCGTGTCGCTTCAAAGGATAACCAACCGGTCGCCGGCATAGTCACCATCCAATACAAAGACACCCTCGTTTACAAATACGGAGCTTCCGACTCGCGCTTCAACAACCTTGGCGGAAACTTCCTTCTTTTCTGGAGGTCCATCCAGGACGCCAAGAGGGATGGCTTGCTGAAATTCGATTTCGGTCGTTCGGAAGCGGACAACTCGGGCCTGGTTACGTTCAAACAGAATTGGGGAGCCGTGAGCCGGCCCCTCGAGTATTACCGGCTTCCTGCGCGGCAGCCATTTCACTTGAGTTCCGGGTGGCGCGCGCGCCTCGCGAAACGCGTCTTTTCTATCATGCCCGATTCGCTTTTCACTGCCACCGGAAAGCTCCTTTATCGTCACATCGGTTGACACCACAACGTAAGCGCATGAGCAAGCATTTCCTCGAATATTTCCGTTGCCCCGCAAACTACGTCGATTTCCGGCTAGCGGGAGAGCTCCCTCCGGAGCCAGGTTTCTTCCATGTGGGTCCGGACTTGACTTGTTACGGCCGAATCTCGGTAGGCCAAGCTTCCCATGAATCATCCAGCCAGCTTGACGATGTTTCCTCCGCTCTGCGTATTGAAAAAAATGTCTGCGTTCTCCCCTTTGACCTCGACGAGGTTGTAGAGAACTTGCGCTTCGAGCGTTACGACGGGGCCACGCCCGCTGGTAGGTCCATTACCAATGGTCTCGGCCGCAAAACCTACTACGCTATGCGCCCCTTCTTACCGACTTCGGTGCGTAAGTATCTGCAGCGCATGGCTCTCCGCGGATGGGAGAGCGCCAGCTTTCCACGCTGGCCTGTTGACCAGACCGTCGATCGTTTGTTCGATCGCATGATGGCCTGCGTCATCCGCGCTCATCGCGGCGAGCGTGTCCCTTTCATCTGGTTTTGGCCGGACGGCTATTCCGCTTGCGCCACCATGACGCACGACGTCGAGACTGCCGTAGGCCGCGACTTCTGCGGCACGCTTATGGATCTGGATGATGCTTTCGGCATCAAATCCTCTTTTCAGGTTATCCCCGAGGCCCGCTACGAAGTCTCAGATCAGTTTCTGCATTCCATCCGCGAACGCGGCTTCGAGATCAACGTCCACGATTTCAATCATGACGGTGATCTATTTCGTGATCGCGAAGAATTTCTTCGCCGCGTTGCTCGCATCAATGACTACGGGCGGAAATTCCGTTCCGCCGGCTACCGGTCGGCTGTTCTTTATCGAAATCTCGACTGGTATGAATTTTTCGACTGTTCCTACGATATGTCCGTGCCCAATGTGGGCCATCTCGACCCGCAGCACGGTGGGTGCTGCACCACCAAGCCCTACTTTATCGGCAAGATCCTGGAGATCCCCGTTGTCGCCACGCAGGACTACACGCTCTTCAATATCTTGGGCCAATGCTCGATGGACCTTTGGGAAGAGCAAATCAAACTTGTCCGCGACCAACATGGTTTGATCAGCTTCATCGTTCATCCAGACTATCTGCTCGACAAACCGGCACGCGACCTTTATTCCACTTTGTTGGCTCGCCTCGATCAACTCCGCCGGCAGTCCACAATGTGGATTCCTCTTCCCCGCGAGCTCAACGATTGGTGGCGAAGCAGAAACGAGATGCGCCTGGTAAAAGAGGGAAACGCATGGCAAATCGAAGGCCCTGAAAAGCACCGCGCCCGCATTGCCTACGCCAGTTTGGATGGTGACCGCGTCATTTATAACTTCGACCCTAAGTTCGGCCCACCGCGCAATTCAATTGCGACGCAAGGGCCTTTAGAATCAACACTTACAAAAGTAGAACAAAACAAAGGACTTTAAGTCCCTTCAGAATGAACACTTATGAAAAAAGGGGAGAGGGGGTCCCACTGCTGCGCCGCCAACGATTCACACTGGCAGCCCGATCGCGTGAAACGCGGCCAGCGAATGAGCATCGTCGCTAATTGACACTCAATGTTTTGTGGCGTCGCTATTATTGGGCAGGGCCCTACGGCCTCGCGGCTGCAGCTTCAGTCAACCATAGGCGCGGCTGCCACGCCCTTACTCGGCCGACCACTCCCAAGATTTCACGCTCCAATTTTCGCCGGCGGCCACGACCGCCGCGGCGAACCTCGGCCCCACCTCCAGCGCGTAGCAACTCCATCGCGCTCCCCCTTCATCCCGCAGCACCTGTTTGCTCTTGCTAAATTCGACGGTGAAGCTATCCAACGGAATGCTAAGCCCCTGTCCGTGCGCTTTGACGTAAGCTTCCTTCTTCGTCCAGCAGCCGAAAAAGGCCTCGTCTCTCTCCTCGAGCGGCAGCTTTGCCAGTGCGGCACTTTCCTTTTCTGAGAAGAACCGGGACGCAATTTCCATTCCCCGGAAATCCGTTTTTACGTATTCGATGTCCGCGCCAATCTCTTGGTCGTTCGCAAATACGAACATTCCCATTCCGTTGGAATGAGATACATTGAAGCTAACCTTCGAATTATGTTCCGGCGAAAGTGAAGGTTTGCCCTCCGGTCCGTAGCGGAATGCGATCTCCCTTGCGTCAACTCCCAGATACGCACCCAACAATTCGCGCAGAATCCCCCGCGCTGCAACGAAGTGTTCCCGCGCTTTCTCGATCAACAGCCTTTCAACGCGCGTCTTCTCGTCAGAATTGAGTGTGCTTTGGAGTCGCTCGCGAACGTCCGAGGACAAATCTAAGGACGCGCGCCACACATGTAATTCATTATCTGCAAGTGTCGGTGGAGCGGTTGCCGGAACCCACGGAAGCGAGTTCGCCATAGGGAAGTGGAGGAGCTAGGCGTTAATTCTGGCCCTCGCCTGCATTGTGCGCTCTTCCGCCTTTCGCAGGCAAACGTTCATCTTGTGTGCCAGAGCGTCCACGTTGGGCTGCATGTAGATTGTGTAATGGTTACCCGGAGTTTCGCAGATCTCCAGATTATCCCCAAGGAATTCCGACCATCCCAAATCCAGCACGTGCCCGAATCCAAACGTCCGCTGCGTGCTGCGAACCAGCGCCACCTGCCCTGTATATGGTTTTGGATGATACTTTGCCGCTGCGGCATACAACACGTCCAAAGGGTTTCCCGAGATGGAGTCGTCCAAATCTGGATAAAATTTCGCCGCTTTTAGCACTCGCCGTAAAGATTGGCGCATTCGCGCCAGCTTTTGCGACGTCCGGCCAGCGATATACTGCCTCGTTTGCGTGGAGTTCAATTGCTGTAAGTACGCATACTCGAATTTGAGTAAGTGGATCTTCAGTTGCACGCGCGCGATGGTTCGCTTCCATCCGCTGTACTGCTTCATACGCACTGGGTTCGCTGTTTCCAGCAGCAGGACCTGCGCCACCTCTTGTCCCTGCGCCTGTAATTGGCGCGCGATCTCGAAAGCAAGCAGACCGTGCGCGCACCATCCGCCCAGCATATACGGACCTTCCGGACGGCGTTCCCTTATACTCTCCACAAACTGTTCGGCAATGCGCTCCAGCGATTTCGGGCCCTCCAGCTTTTCAAGCAGCGACATTCGCAGACCCAAACTGTGAAATTCGCGCAACTCACTCAGCCGTTGCGAAAGCGGACGGAACGTTGGATCGCCTCCAAGAAAGAAGAAGGGAAGTTGCTTAGTGCTCTCTGTCCACGATCCCGTTTCCAATGTGCCATTTCCACGATATTTTCTGACAAGCTGTGCTTGGCCGCGCACGGTAGGGGCTTCCAGCAGGGAAGCAAGCGGCAACTCCACGCCCATGGAATCCTCGATCCGCGCCAGCAGCCGCGCCGCCAGCAGGGAATGCCCTCCCAAGTCGAAAAAGTCGTCATCGCTCCTTACCGGTTTTGTGTTGAGTACCGATTCCCAAATGGCAATCAGCTGGTCTTCGGCGGTGCCTTCGGGAGTTGATGTCTCCTGCGATTCCTGGGTCAATTGCAGATTCCCAGCTGACTCCTCAGGCCCCTCCGCGCGTTCCCCCGCCAGTTGGGTCACCCGTACTGCAAACTGGCACCCATCTACAAGATCGTCGATGGCTCGCGGCACATCCACCTGCTCGCTCAGCGCCGGGTGCAAGCTCCACACCAGTTCGTGCTCTCGGTCCTCAATGGCGAGTAAAGAGCAGCGCATCGCGGGAAAACGTTCCGCCGAGATCCCCTGCTGTCCGTCGGTTTCTAGAAAAGACCTTATCCACATGCGCGCTTCGTCCTTGCGCAGCGCTCGCAAATCATGCTTCTGCCAGGGAGCTGGCCTTCTCTTGGTTCCCGTTCCGTTCCCGTTCTCGTGTATTCGTTCCGGCGGCGCATTTGTCCGGCTCAACCGCTCTGCCATCGTCTGCCACGCCGACCGCAATCGTCCTTCCTCGATTTCGCCTTCGATCAAGAAATGAAACTGCATGGGGCGCTGGACGCCGCCTGGCGCATTCCGGCGGTCCTGCCCAATCGCCACTCGGTCCAATAGTTCCATCGCCGTCCTAGGCCCAGAATCGGTTTGCACGTTTACTCCAAGTCACTCACTCGCCGCATACTGGTACCGCAGCCTGCGTTAGGCTATGCGCTTTCGAGTTCACACACCCACCTCCAGTAAGGGTATGGATAGGGGATGCTCGGAGGCAATCCGGTCTTCTACCAATACTTATCGGGTAAATCCCTGACGTTGCTCGTTTTAAGGTCCCAGTGAGGTGGGCGGGGTGGGCGATCGCTACGGCAAGCGAAAAACGATAGTAATATCGGCAAAGGTCTCGGCCGGATCCCCGTCAACAAATGTCGGCTCGTAACGCCATTCGCGCACCGCGGTCATCGCGGCCGAGCTGAGCAGCCGTGGTCCGCTAACCGGTGTCACGCCAACAATTTCCCCGGTTCGGCCCACTCGCGCACGCAATTCCACGTTTCCTTCCATTCGCCGGTTTCGCGCTTCCACCGGATAGAACGGCTGGCTATGTGAAATCAATTTTCCGATTATCACCCGTTCGGCGCGGCCAGATGAGCCCGGGCTTCGCGGCAGAATTTCTAACGTTCTCCGTGCGCTGATCGCAATCGCTCCGGAGGCGCTAACAGCCTCTCCAGGTAGGTTCACCACGAATGGCGGACTTCCCGGCTCCGGCGCATTCACCAAGATAGCGTGCTCTTCCGCCATTCCGCTCGGCGCAGTTTCCGACTCTCTAGTGTTCCGTGGAGCCACCGTCTCCGTGGAGTGCCGGCGTTCCGCGGAATGCTCTGAGCCTGTTGCGCCTCGCGAAATACCCGCGGTACCGTTCGCCACCGCCGGTCCCGGCTTTACAACCTCTGTGTCGCTCGTCCGCGTTTCTGCGTCGTCTGCCTTTTGACTTGTTCCTTTGCCAGCTTCCGAGTCTCCCGTCGGCCCGGGGCTCGGATTCACACGATTTTCCGCTGTTGCATCCGGGTTTGCCGCGCTTTTCGATTCGCTTTTATCGTCTTTGCCCGCAGCCTCGCCGATCTGTTCCGGAGGAGCGGGCGGAGTAACCTTCGGACCGACCGCGCTCTGGTTTTGCGTCCAACCTCCAAGGTCTCCAATCCATCGCTCCACCGTTTCTCGCCCAACCGTAACACCCAGCGCGAAAAACAACACAGCCACCAAAATTCCGAGCCCTGCCCAGCGCCAACTTCCGCGACGCCTGGGCGCCTCTGCCCAGACTCCCGCCTTCTCCGGATCCGCGGCAAACATCGAATATTCCGTGAAATGAAAATCTTGCGCAGCCGGCTCGGCGACAGCCACGCCGGCGGTTTGCGGTTGCCTCGCTGGCCCGCCAGCTCTTTCCGCGCGTATCCCGTTCTCGTGCGCGTCGTGCGACGCCGTTTCGAGCGCCCCTCCACCGCCGCGATAAGGTGCGTCAAGATTTCGCTTCGGCGAGTTTTCCATCGAGCTCACTGGCACTCGCTCGGCCGTCTTCTCCGGCTCGCCGTCGGCCAAAACCCATCTCTGAATCTCTCTTCGCGCTTCTCCTGGCAGCTCGGTGAATTGAATGCCCGCTTCCTTTTTCGAGTCGCTTATCCAAACGATACGACCGCCTGCTGTTAGCCATCCCTGGACCGCCGGCACTTGGAACCGCAGCGCCTGGAACTCACGTGAGGTCAGCGCAAGCGCAGACTGCACTGCGAAACCACCCTCGCCCAGGTTGAGAAGGATTCCCCCGTTGTCCTGCCCCAATTCGACATAGGCCATTGGCGACAGTTTTCTCCGTATATGCGCGCGATTTCCGTGCGCGCGCGCCTCCGCCTTATCCGGCAAATGGTCGGTTTGTGCCATGGCTGTAGCAGCTGCGCCGGGCGGGTGTGGAGCGCAGCAAAGTTAATATAGGACGCTGACTTAAACCTACAACCCTATTCTAGCCCCTTGGAAGGAGCCCTTCAAGAACTCCCTGCTTCGGTATGGGTCAATTTCCGGTTAGCGTGTTAGCCAAGCGCTTGGGAATATCCTCGGTGTGAAATGCCTCCCGTCCTTGCGAACAGGTGACTGCTTGGCGTAGTAACTCGCTGCTACTTCGTCGGAGATTCGCGGTGCAAGCTAGGATCAAAGGAGGATGAGGATCGAAGACGATTTAGGCCGCTGCAGATGCGCGCGGTTGTAGGTATTCATTTGTGACGGAGGAAAGCCGTGATTCGCACTGTCATTAAGATCAGCATTTTGATGTTGTCCCCGCTTGCGTGGAGCGGGCTGAGTAGCGCCGCTGAACGGAATGCGAATTCTAATCATTGCAATATCAGTGAGACGGATGCCGCCGGGCTAAACGGCGATCTCAGTATTGATATCCGTGCTCTACACAACTTCATGGATACAGCCGCACGCATCCTCAAGGAAGAGCAATTTGTGGAGCTCGATTGTCTGGCTGACCACGCTCGATCTGGCAAGGAGAGACTACCCGGCGGATTATGGAAAATTCATGCGCTATATCAAGGATTGTGTCAGCCAGTTCCATATCCGCTGCATGCCACACAAGAGGACTGGACCCGTCTTCTTCAGCGGCTCCATCGATGGGTAAAGGCACGTCCGGAATCCATCACTGCGCGCGTTGCTTTGGCGTTGGCTTACCTCGACTACGCCCATGATGCGCGAGGCAGTGGTTACGCCAATACAGTCAGCGAAAGTGGGTGGAAGCTATTTCAAGAACGCACAGCTGAAGCCAGGCGAATTCTCAAAGAAGCCCGGAGGCTGCCCAGCGAATGCCCTGAATGGTACGTTGCGATGCAAATGGTATCTGTAAATCAGGGCTGGTCCGTGACTGAAGCACGCGCTCTTTTCGAGGAGGACAAATAAATCTGAACCCGAATACTACACTTATGCTCGTGACCTTGCCTAATATTTGTTACCTAAATGGAGCGGGGATGCAGGGGATACTGAAAAGTTTGTCCAAGAGATAGCCGATCGTATTGGTGGAGATAAAGGAGACATCCTGTATTTTCAAGTTGCAGCCGCTGACTATGTGATTTGCGGCTGTGACGACAACCCAAAACTGTCATGGGACAGAATTAAGCGAGGTTTTGAAGCCTCGGAGAAGCACTATGGGGTATCGATGCAGAACTTGAATCGCATAGGTTATCTTGCATCCTATTTTGGCGAGCGTGACCCGATTTATGCGGACAAGATTTTGACTCGTATCGGGGACCAGTGGGATGTGGAGACTTGGGGACGTCAGGAAGATTTCGACAAAATTAGGCAATGGGTGTCTGCGGTTGCTCCAATCGCAGCACAAGTTCGTGTAATAGAGGCGATAGCTGCGACGAATGAGCAAACGCCCGAAGGTGCTCGTTACAAGGCGGTTTTCGAGAAAACGTATCGGGAATTGCTGCAGCAATGCGCACGTTCTGACGGTGAGAGCGTGAACCAATGGGAGGGTAAGTTTAAGACATTAACGAATTTGGGTGCGAAGGGTACAATCGAGGGGATTCAAATTCAATCGATGGGGCCAGTTGTCACGTGCTTAAGTAAAGAGTTGTATACCTTCAAGCAAGAAAACGCGACGCCTTTTCCGCCACCACCGCAAGCTCCGTATTGGATCGAACTACACCTGGACTGGGCTGACTTTGCTCCTACCCCAGCCAAATGACAGCGCCTGAATAACGCTGAGAGCAATGGCGGGGCATTCGGCGGGTTGATAGTGGATTGGATTAAGGACTCGGTTTGCGGCGCATTTAGGGCAAGAAAGGTAGTGTTCGGAAGTGGGCGTTCCTTTCTCCGCGTGGCTGCCGGGATAGCTGGATTTGGTCTCCTCCGGCCCGGCGCCTGGGGCGTCATTGGGTTAACTCAATACGTCGACCCCGCGCCTCCTGCAAATCCGTTGTTTGATAGGATTGCAGTTTGGTGGATCCACCAACTATGATTTAAGCGACATCAAATATCCTTACCGTGGTTCGCAACGAAAAAAGCCAAACAACCGAGGGCTGCGACGCAATTTCGTTTCTCCGGTCCCCTACTCGATTAGTCGGGGTTACCGGACAACTGGAAAGGCTGGATCCATACTGCTTCTCTTAGCGGAGTAGGTCCTTTGCGTAGCGCGCAGGCACGGCCAGGTTCGATCCCCCAAATCCCTTTAATATCGCGAAATTCACCCCAATGACTTTTCCATCGCGATTAAACAATGGCCCGCCCGACCCTCCGGAGGTAGTGGCTGCGTCATATACGATCTTGTCCTGCAAGACGTCGCCGATGTGACCCTGCGTTGTCGTCGGTCGTATCAGCTTCTCGGCGGCCAACTGCGCGACCATCTGATTCACATTTTGCGTGCTTTCAGCAATCTTTTGCGCCACGTCTGTTCCCGCTCGCGCCAAAATCCCCTCGATCCCGGTCGGGTACCCGATTAGCACCACCGGCTCTCCGGATACGCTGGCCTCGGTTCGCTCATCCAGGTCCAGCAGCGCTACATTTGACGGGCTCGGCGCCTCGAGCTTCAGTGTGGCAACGTCCGCGCTTGACGATATTTTGTCCAGCTTGGCGGAAATCCCTTCCGAGTTCCCTGGAAAATACGCCTTGTAAGACAGCACATAGGCGGTTGCCCCGTGATCCAATAGTTCCTTCAGCTCGTCATTGTTCCACCATGGCTCCGCCACGTGGTGATTGGTCAAAAGTCTCCCGTCCCGCCGCACTAAAAAACCCGTCCCGAAGACATCGATTTGCAAATGCGGACCTGTCCCGCCAGCATCGAGCCGCACCATCCCTTTGTCGTCGACCTGCGGCTTGCCCAGTGCGTCCACCGCGATCTGGATCGGCTTTCCTGAATCTTTATCCAGGAATTCCACCAGCACGTGCAGCAAGCACACGCTTGGTCCGTAGCTGTGCACGATCGTTTCCGCGACCTTTCCCTCGTTCTCCAGCAACTTCAGCCGCTTTTGCGTATCCACCAACTGCTGCTTTAGCGATTCCGCATCCGGCCCTTCCGCCGTCGCCATTTTTTTACGCAGATCCAC